>SXGQ01224778.1_pt1 | contig 23256 bp, 25 predicted proteins | sample 3178371 | NCBI WGS metagenome assembly SXGQ01 (sample SAMN11356859, study PRJNA531348) | freshwater metagenome | isolation source: freshwater sample F1-20 | place: China: Fuxian Lake, Yuxi | collected 2017-12-25 | reverse complement strand
CGTATTCATTTGATGCATTAAAAACCATCATTTCTTATTTAAATATGATGGAAATTTCTTTTGATCTTCACCCGACAGAATTGTATCTGGATCCTGGAATCAGAGAATTGACCAACTTGGAAAAAGTACATTGGATTACAAAAGATAAGAAAACAAACGAACTCACGAATGCAGTTGATATCAATAAGCTTGGCTTCAATCCAGTAAAAAGTAGAGAGAAATATATCAGCAAAGTAACAAAATTAAATCCTGAATATGTTGAACCTGAGTTTCCCAAACCTGAAGGATGTTTTATTGCTACAGCGGTTGCGGGAGATTATAATCATCCTACAGTTGTGGATTTAAGGTTATTTCGTGACAATTGGTTAATGAAAAGAGATTGGGGGGTTCAATTCACAAACTGGTATTACACACATGGTCCAAAAGCTGCTCGTACAATTGAGAATTCAATTATCCTCAGAAAACTATGCTATTTATTAGTGATTAAACCCTTGCATTTAATCACGAACAAACTAAAATAATTCAAATTAGCAAGTATAAGAACCCCACCCATTTCTGAGTGGGGTAATCATTACAACCAGCCCTTTTCTGTAAAACTCGAGTAGTCATCCTTTATCCCTAGGATGAGGTGGTCAATCAATCGGATATCCAGTAGTTCTCCCGCTTCTTTGATCTTCTTGGTTAGATTCAAATCTTCTTCTGAAGCTTCCAGATTGCCACTGGGATGATTGTGTGCAATCACAATACCAGAAGCTAAAACTTTGAGAGCGGTAGCAAAGATGATGCGATGATCTACCACAGTAGCAGAAATACCTCCTTTAAACGCTTTTAAGCCACCAATCACCCTGTTGGCTCTATTCATGTACAGAACGACAAATTGTTCGTTTAAACCCAAGGAATTGGGCTCAAATAGATCTTTGAGTAGTCGGTAGGCATCAGAAGAATTTCGGATTTGCGGTAGCGGTGTTTCTTTTGGTGAGTAACCAATGGAAAGTTCACGTAGCTTGAGTAGTTGGTTTTCGTTCATCGACAAGAGAAGAGGAAATCACAATAACACCAGACATTACTTGTTTGCCCCCTTTGTTAAAGCGAATGATAGGGGGTTACTCGAATTGCCAAAGGCATAGGGGGATAGTAAAGTAGGACACCCCAATTCTCCTGAGAATATGATGTGGTAGGTGTTGAAAATTGGGGGAAAGTTGCTAAGCCCTTGATTTCGAGAAAATGAAAGGTCAAACTGCGTAAACTAATGCGCACCAAATTGTACTGAGAATAGGAAATATAGAAGTCACTTTCTAATTTCGTGATACGTTCTTGAAAAAAGCAATCATCACATTTTAACTGAGTAATCACTTGGAAATAGTGCCATAAAAAAAGCCCCTCATTTCTGAGAGGCTTTTGGTGGGCCCTGCTGGGTTCGAACCAGCGACCCCCTGATTATGAGTCAGGTGCTACTAACCAGCTGAGCTAAGGGCCCAATTTCTATCCGAAGAAAAGGTAGAAAGGGTTGCAAATTTAGTCAATTTTACATCGCCAAGCCAACGATTGTCCAAAATATTATTTCCCCATATCCGATGTTTTCAATCCCTGCTGTGTGTAAATTCGCTTTGTGCAAGCTTCGAAACTTCCCGGCCAGGGAGCCTCAATCTTTACCGTGATGTCGGCCCTCGCCGCCAAGTACAAAGCAATCAACCTATCCCAAGGATTTCCCGAGTTCAACCCGGATCCGTCACTCGTAGAAATGGTGAATCGTGCCATGCAGAACGGATTGAATCAGTATTCGCCGATGGCAGGGCAGCAATCGCTACGGCAGGTGTTGGCGGACCGACAAAACTCATGGGGCAGGGCATTTGCTATCGATCCCGATAAACATATTACCATTGTACCTGGGGCAACCGCCGGATTGTTTTCTGTGTTTCAAGCCTTGGTGATGCCGGGCGATGCAGTGATATTGTTCGACCCATCATATGACAGTTACGCGCCATCCATTGTCCTCGCTGGCGGCGTGCCCGTGCGTTTGTCGATCAATCCCGACGGAACCTATCCGTTCGAGGAATTGAAACAAGTCATCAACAATAAAACGAAGTTGGTGGTTGTCAATACGCCGCACAATCCACTGGGATTGGTTTTTGATCGCACTCAATGGAACAATTTGGCAAATATCCTTTTGGATACGCGCATCATGGTGCTGAGTGATGAAGTATACGAACACATGGTGCTTGATGGAGCCGAGCATGTTTCTGTATTGCAAATACCCGAATTGGCCCACCGCGCAGTGGCTGTATCTTCCTTTGGCAAGACCTTTCACGCCACAGGATGGAAATTGGGTTATGTAACCGCACCTGAAGATCTCACCCAAGAGATTCGAAAGGTTTACCAATTTTTGGCTTTTGCAGCAAATACACCAATGCAAATCGCGGCGGCAGAATTCTTGTCGACCAATCCCCACTATGAAAAATCGGTTTCCACAGTGATGCAGCAAAAACGCGATTTATTCGCGAGCAAACTGCGCGGTTCTCGGTTTCAACTTTTGCCATGTGAAGGTGCTTATTTTCAAATCGTGGATTACAGCAGGATTTCAGAACTTGCCGACCTTGACTTTGCCGTTCATTTAACAGAAACATTGGGTGTGGCCTCGATTCCTGTGAGTGCGTTTTATCAAAATCCGCCCAAAGGCCAGCGATGGCTTCGGTTTTGTTTTGCCAAAAATGATGATACACTGCTAAAGAGTACCGAATTGCTATGTCAGCTTTAAATGTCTACTTAATCCAAACCGCCCTCAACTGGGAAAATCCTGCGGCCAACAGGGCGCGATTGCAGTGGCATATGGGACAAACCATGTCCAATTCGTTGGTTGTGTTGCCAGAGATGTTTGGAACGGGATTTACCATGAAACCAGAGGATTGGGCCGAATCCATGGATGGTGAAACCGTACAATGGATGAAGGCCTTGAGTGCGGACAGAATGATTTGTGGGAGTTTGGCAATAAAAGAAAAAGGACATTTCTACAACCGATTTTTGGCGGTATATCAGGGCGAGGTCGTGGCTCAGTACGACAAGCGACATTTATTCTCATTTGCGGGAGAAGATGGGCATTATACTGCCGGCGCTCAGCATTGTGTATTTCATTATCAAGGTTGGGCCATCGCGCCCTTTATTTGCTATGATTTGCGTTTTCCGACATGGATACGCAAAACAATGTTGTTGGATCAGGCAAATGTTCCACAGTGTATCCTGTTTGTGGCGAATTGGCCCTCGGTCAGAATTTCTGCTTGGGATGCCCTGTTGAAAGCCCGTGCCATTGAAAATCAATCCTATGTAGTGGCGGTGAACCGGGTAGGGAACGATGGAAAAGGTATTGCCCACAATGGCCATTCTCAAGCACTTCGGTTCGATGGTGACTACCTGATGCAACCCCACGAAAGAGAAGGTATCGCCCATGTGGTCCTGGAAAAAGGGCCTCTTGAACAGTTCCGCGCGAAGTTTCCATTTCTGCGCGATGCCGATGGATTCTGACAATATTCCGATAACCATTCTAAATGCAGTTGTAACTTTGCCATTGCCATACTTAGTCGCACAGACGGATTGTTGTATGGACAAAATTGTTGTACATCTGTGGGTCAAAAAAATAAACAAACACAAGTTCCCGAAGACGGCTACAAAGGACTTTCATGCCAATCTCCGCTTGAATTATCGTACCTTTGCATCCGTGAATACAGAGCAGTTTAAAGATTTAAGAGGCCGTGTAGAGGCTTTGAGGAGGTATCTTTGACGTCGATAGGAAACTTGCGGAAATCGCCGACGAAGAAGAACAAACCCTAGATCCCAAGTTTTGGGACGAGCCCAAAAAGGCGGAGTTGCACCTGAAAAAAATCAAGGATAAGAAAATTTGGACCGATGCCTATGGATTAATCACCAACACCATCGGTGATTTGGAAGTCTTGGTGGAGTTCCAAGAAATGGGGGAGGCTACCACTGAAGAAGTACACGCCCAATACCTCCAACTGATGCAATTGGTGGAGGACTTGGAATTTAAAAACATGCTTCAAAGCGAAGAAGATCACCTCGGCTGTGTGTTGGAAATCAATGCGGGCGCAGGTGGTACGGAAAGTTGCGACTGGGCCCAAATGCTCACAAGAATGTACCTCATGTGGGCGGAAAAGAATGGTTTCTCCGTTTCAGAACTCGATAGACAAGACGGTGATGTCGCCGGTGTGAAGAGTGTGTCCCTAGAGATCAAAGGTGATTTTGCGTTTGGCTACTTGAAAGGTGAAAATGGCGTTCATCGAATGGTGCGGATTTCTCCGTTCGATTCCAATGCGCGCCGACATACCTCGTTTGTGAGTGTCTATGCCTATCCATTGGTCGATGATACCATCGAGATAGAAATCAAACCCCAAGATGTGGAGTTGCATACGAGTCGTTCAGGTGGTGCAGGCGGACAGAATGTAAACAAAGTTGAAACCAAAGTGCAACTGACGCACATACCCACTGGCATTGTGGTTGTTTGTCAGGTAGACCGCAGTCAGTTGGGAAACCGCGAACGTGCGATGCAAATGCTGAAATCACGCTTGTACGAATTGGAACTGGCCAAACGCAATGCTGCAAGGGCGGAGATTGAGGATGGCAAGATGAAAATTGAATGGGGTTCCCAAATTAGGAACTACGTGTTTCATCCATACAAGTTGGTGAAGGACGTGAGAACCGGCGAGGAAACCAGCAACGTTGGCAACGTAATGGATGGCGATTTATGGCCGTTCATCAAGAGTTACTTGTTGGCAGCGAGCGGCGGTGAATTGAAAAAATAAGACAATCAAAAATGGGCGCTCCGCGCCCATTTTTTTTCTCCCTACATTTTTTTCTCCCTGCAAATACAGCAAACCTTATCCTTCTCCATCCATCAAATGCCAATCCCACAACCCCAATTAACCCGCTTTTAACGCGGCATCATAGGTTTCCAAGCACCGTTTTCTCGCAAACGCATGGTCAACCATTGGCTCGGGGTAATTGGGTGTGCCGTATTCCGGAACCCATTGTTTGATATACTGAAACTGCTTGTCGAATTTCTCCGTTTGTAAAGTGGGATTGAATACCCTGAAATAGGGAGCCGCATCCACGCCAGAACCCGCAGCCCATTGCCATCCACCATTGTTGCTCGCCAACTCAAAATCCAGTAGTTTTTCTGCAAAATAGGCCTCGCCCCATCGCCAATCGATCAAAAGATGCTTGGTCAAGAAACTTGCCACAATCATCCGAACGCGGTTGTGCATAAAGCCCGTGGTGTTCAACTCCCGCATACCGGCATCCACGATGGGATAACCCGTTTTTCCGTCCCTCCATCGCGCAAAATCCTCCTCGTTGTTTCGCCAAGCGATTTGATTGTAAAGCGGTTTGAATGCGCCACCAACCACGTGCGGAAAGTGCCACAATATCTGGATATAAAAATCGCGCCAGATCAACTCGTTCACAAACGTTTCATTCAATGTGAGCGCTTTTGTCAATTTTTCCCGAATACTGATAGTGCCAAAGCGAAAATGGAGCCCAAGCCTGCTTGTGCCCTGCACCGAGGGGAAATTCCTTTTCTTGTCATACTCCTTGATGAGCGTTTGGGTGATTGTTTTTTCCGGGTAATTGAAGCTGAACGATTCAAAACCCATCGATTCCAGGGTAGGCATTACCCGCCGTTGCGTTTCTGCAACCGGGGATATCATCTCCAACGCGGTTTCTGAGGCAAAAGCGTGTACTGGATTTTGTGCCAAATGCGCCTTCCATTTTCTACTGTAAGGGGTAAAAACAGTATAAGGCTTGCCATCGTCCTTTGTGACCTCTGATTTTTCGAAGATGCAATGGTCTTTGTACGACAAAAATTCCATGTTGTGAGATGCACACACCGCTGCAACTTGATCGTCGCGATGAATGGCCGAGGGTTCGTAGTCGCGGTTGCAAATCAAAGCAATGCCGGGGAGCGCTTGCAATTGTTCTTTCCAAACCTCAACGGGATGGCCATACCAAACCATCAAATCACCGCCAGCTTGTTGAAGTTGTGCTTTGATCGATGCAATTTCTCTGTGAATGAATTGTACCCGTGTATCTTTCGGGTTTTCCAAGCGGTCTAAAATGGATTTGTCGAAAATGAAAGCACATTGGATTGTGGCATTCTTTTCCTTGGCCAATTCAACAGCGCGGAACAAGCCATGATTGTCGGTTAGACGCAAATCGCGGCGGAACCAGAAATAAAGAGTTTTTTGCATCAGATTTTGGGGTGACCTTGCAAATGCTGCATGGCCGATTCAATGGTTGGATACTGATAACAAAATCCTTGGTCCAATGTTTTTGTTGCGGATACATACTGATTTGTTAGGGCGATGACCGAGCGTTCACCCCAAGCCCATTTGATCAGCCACGCGGGAACAATGAGACGCTTTCGAATACCCAAAAACCGGATGAGTCGGTTGAGTTTTTTTGCCAAAAATAATTGAAGGCGGAAAATGGGAAGCCAGACGGGAATATTTACCGCGGGGAATCGTTCAAAGGCGTCACCAAATTCACCTTGCGTGCATGGGTTAGGGGCAACCCCGTTGTATATGCCGGGCTGCAGCCTACCTTCAATCAAAGCGATGTATTGATTACACAAATCAACAATGTGGATCCAACTCCAGCGATTGCTGTGATAGCCAACAGAACCCACCATTCCGCTCAATAAAAATTGCGCTTGAGCTGCATTCACGATCTTGCTTCTGTTCGATAAAACCAATCCCGTTCGCACAATGCTCAACGCCAGCTGCTTGGGGTTGTTTTTGAACAAACTATCTTCCCAAATTTTACAAACTTCGGCAAGAAACCCCTCGCCAGCAGTGCTTTCTTCGGTAAGTGTTTGTAGAACCCACTCGGGGTAGTACCCAATGCCGCTCGCAGATATGATGTGTTTTGGGGGATTTGTACACAAAGAACAAGCCTGCATCAATGCTTCGGTGCCATGAGCACGACTTTCTAAAATTTCTTTTTTGTAGGCTTTTGTCCAAGGTTTTGCAACGTTAGCCCCTGCCAAATGGACCACCACATCCACATTTTCTAGAATTTCAGGATTCGACCAAAAAATATTTTTTCCCGATGGCAAATCTTTTTGTACGGTTTGTTTGTTACTACGACATCGGCCTAAGTGTAACACAACGTGACCTCTATCTTCAAGTAGGTGAGATAGTTGCCCGCCAATAAGCCCAGAGCCGCCTGTAATAACAATTTTCATAACAATGTCGAATTTTTCAGAGAAGGTATTTGATATTAACAAACAAGACGCTAAAAGGTCGAAAAAAGACTACCGCGACAAGTATTTTATCAAAGATATCGAAAACATTACCGGTATCAAAGCCTACACATTACGGATCTGGGAACAGCGTTACGGAATGCTTTTGCCCAAGCGAACTGATACGAATATTCGCTATTACGAAGAGGATGATTTGAAATACATGATGAACATCGCCATGCTGAATGCAAACGGTTTTAAAATAAGCCGAATTGCAGAAATGAGCAGGGATGAGGTTCAGCGCAGAACACTCAGCATATCGGAAAATAGTTCCAGTCACCAAAGTCAAATTACGGCGCTCAGCACGGCCATGTTTGAATTCGATGAAAAGGAATTCAACAAAGTGCTTTCCATCAATATCCTCAAATTGGGGATGGAAGAAACCACCGTGAACATCATATTCCCATTTTTGCAGCACGTGGGCGTACTTTGGCTCAGTGGAACCATTCACGTGGCACACGAACACTTCATCACAAACATCATCAAACAACGCATGTTTGTGGCAATTGATCAACTCAATGTGCTGCCGCATCCAAACGCCAAAAAATTCTTGTTGTTTCTTCCGAACCAAGAGAACCATGAGCTCAGTCTGTTGTTTGCTTCCTATATCTTGCGTTCGAGGGGACAAAAGGTCACCTACCTTGGTACATCAACGCCGCTCGACGATTTGAACAAGATATACAAACTCCACAATCCGGATGTTGTTTTTTGCGCAATCACCAACGCCAATGCGAGCATGCCCGTTCAGGTGTACATTCAAACCCTTTCCAGAAACTGGCCCAATACCCAGATTTTGGTGACAGGTACGCAAGTGGTGAAACGCAGAGACTTAAAGGTTCCGAGCAATTGCCGAATCATTACGTCTCCCGATGATTTCTTGGTTTGTTTGGATCAAATCACCATATAAGTCATCATTCAAATCGCTGAATGTCGACCTCGGCATGCAACAGCGCTCCTGAGAGAATGTTATCAGCCAACATCGGCGCCAGCCAAGAGCACAAGCTGCTGCCTTTTGCGCCAAGACCGTTAAAAACAAACAATCCCTTCTCGCTGCGATGTTCGCCCAAATAGGGTCTTCGTTGCTGCACTGTGGGTCTTACAGCTCTTCGATGCTCTATGAGTGAAACGGGCTGCTTGGTGATTTGCGCAGCGCGCTCCAACAAAAATTTGGCGTCCTTTTCCTCGGGTTCAGTACTCATACTGTTTTTGTGAAAATTGCTCCCCAACAAATAAATATCCCTTTCTGTGGTGGGAACAATCCATTGCTTCTGTTTGATGATCATGGGATTGTCTCCAATATTGGGTATGTGAACTTTCAAAATATCACCGCCCGTTGGATCCATAAACAGGTATTTAAACCAGGGGTTTTCCAATAGGCCAATGCCCTCACAAAACACGACCGCTTCAAATACTTCGTCTCCGTATTGCCAACCACCTGTCTTCTTGCACAGAGAATGGTTGAACCCGTCAATCGCGTATTGATTTCTGCTCGTTAGATGGTCCTGCACGGATTGCAAAAAGACAGAAACATCCAACCGACCGCAATGTTCGACCCAAGTTGCCGATTCCCCAGCGAGCGGTGGGAGATTGTGTTCATCGCTGCGACTCAGCCATGCGCTCATTTCGGGTTCGTTCATGCGCTTTTCCCATTCCAACGCTTCACCATCATTGGCATGGATGTTTAAAAAAGGGTAGTTGTCGATAAAATGGGTCTGCAGCACGCTCTCCCAATGCCTATAATAACCGAATAGCGCAGGGAAAAGTATGTCGCACTGCCAAGTTTTGCGTACGCCTTTCGGTACGATGGGGTTGAGTAAGCCAGCGGCAACCCGACTGCTGCTGTTTTTTAATTGGTTGTCGATGAGCAAGATGTCTTTTCCCCTCTCCAACAATTCAAGGGCCAAGCAACTGCCTGCCAATCCACTGCCCACTATCAATATTCGTCCCCTGTTGTTGATCACTGTATTTTGCAATAACTTGCTGCAAGTTACAAAACGATGCCAAAGACTACACGAATATTATGCATGCTTTTGATAGGGGGAATGATGTTGAAGGCGGAGGGACAATCGGCGGGTGAGGTTCCACAATTTTACGGTTATCCCATGGCGGGTATATTGATGTCACAGTTGGATGGTGATCAAGCCTCGGGTTACAACAAGTTTGGATACAATGTGGGAATAATCACGGGGTACAGATGGCAAAAGGCGGGTTTTAGTGCGTTGGAATTTCAAATGTCGGCCTGTGAACGCGGCAGTAGAAGGGCATTTGACCCAATCACATTTGTAAACGCATTCCATATTCGATGTCGGCAGGTAGAGCTTCAAGTCAATGGGGTTTACACGTTGGATGTCGCTCGGTTGGGTTCACTGAATTTGTTGGGGGGTGTTCGCTATGGTTTGTTGTTGTCCGTGGACGAGACGGAGGGCACGAATCCTGGAATCGCGGAAGATTTCCGAAAGGGTGCGATGATGTTGGAACTGGGTGCCACGAAGTCGGTGAGTGACGGGGTATTGATGCGCGTCACTTGGAATTACAGTTTGAATTCGGCGGTAACACAAGATTTTCGAAATGTATTTTATCCCACGGGGGTTTACCACAACGGGGTGGGAGTGGCGGCTTTGTTTCGTTTGGGAAAATAAAATTGACCGCTTGGTAGGGCGATGTTGCGCTAAAGAAGATTGCAGGAGGCAAAAAAAAGCCCAGCGGAGCTGGGCTTTTCAATCCTTTTGAGGATGAATTATCTTGTGCGAAGCTCTTTGATACGAGCTGCTTTACCAATTTGTGTGCGAAGGTAGAAAATACGGGCGCGACGTACACGACCTTTTCTGTTTACTTCGATTTTGTCGATGAAAGGAGAGTGCATTGGGAAAATACGCTCAACACCAATACCATTAGAAATTTTACGAACGGTAAAAGTCTCATCGATTCCAGCATTGCGACGTTGAATAACATCACCTTGGAATAATTGAATACGCTCTTTGGCGCCTTCTTTAATTTTATAGTGAACAGTGATACGATCACCAGCTTTGAAAGCGGGTAAGTCTGTTCTCAAATACTCAGATGCGATGCTATTAACGATTGAATTCATGGGTTTTAATCCTAAATGGGCTGCAAAAATAGGTATTTTTTCTTTTGTTACAATGATTTTCTGCAAAAATCCCTCTCAAACGTGAATTTTCGCAATGTGGAATAACTTGTGTTAAACTTTTCGTCAATCCATTGTGTCTTAGTCATAGAATTGTATCTATTTCGCACTTTAATATTCCTCACAATAACAGAATGAGTCACGAGTCCACCCAACATACAATCCCAACGAATGCCCTACGATTGTCGGACTGCACAGAAGATGAGCTAACGGCTGAGATGTTGCGCGATGGTATGTCGTCTGCACTTTTTGAAGAGGTTGTGAGAAGGTATCAAAAATCGGTTTACTATCACTGTCGCAACCTTTTGGTCAGCCACGATGATGCCGATGATGCCGTTCAGAATGCATTCATCAAGATTTGGCAAAATGCCCAACAATTCAGAGGAGAGAGTTTGCTCCGAACATGGGTATACCGCATCGCCACCAACGAATCGATCAACCTGATTCGGAAGCGTAAACCCACCATTGATTTTGATGAAGCACAGCCGGAGATGGCGGAATTGATTTCTGAAGATTTGTACTTATCCGGGGACGATATTGCGTTGAAACTGCAAAAGGCCCTGTGTTTTTTGCCGTTCAAGCAAAAATTGGTTTTTACACTGCGGTATTTCGAGGATTTGTCTTACGCAGACATTGCGCTTCTCACATCCACCAGTGAAGGGGCTTTGAAGGCTTCTTACCATCACGCCGTGAAAAAATTGGAAATATATTTAAATGTCCTCCATTAAACCTTTGTCCAAGCAAAACGTCTAACACAAAAGTCTCAACAACATGGATTTGGAAAACGAAAAAATTGGCCCCGCATACAAAGCGCCGGATTCCTACTTCAAGGAGACCGAGTCGCGCTTGATGCAGCGTTTGGGAATCCAAGCAGACGTCCAAGAAAAGCTGGCTGATGACCCAGCAGTTGACACGGCTCAGTCAGCGATTCAGACAATCACTTCAGCTGCTCCACTCGACACCACGGGTGTTCAAAAGCGAGCGCGAAAACAAGATCCCATGACCGCCAAGAGCGAGGGAATCAACAAAGAAGTGGATGCCCTAGGCAATGTTGTGATCCCACCGTTGACGTTTACAACCAATGAAAACCCAGAGTGGGTGAATTTTGGTGCCATCCCCGAGGAAGTTAGTTCCGATGCAGATAATTTGGATAGCCAAATCAAGATTGTCTCGTTTGCCGATGCAAACGCCTCAACAGAGGGGGAGAAGTCCGTGCTTGAAGCAATAGAAGTGACAGGTGAAATACCTATCGCCATGGAGGTCCCCGTGATCGAAGATGAACTGTCTCCTGCCGCAAATGAAACAACAGAGCTTGTTGTAGAATCCCCATGGGGCGATGCAGCATTAATCGAAACAAGCATTAATAATCCTTTAGAAACTGTAGAAATTCCGGTTGCTACCGAGCCTAAAGTCATCGTTCATGAAGTGCCGGAATCGGTTGGATTGGATGAGTTAGAATCCTATCTCACGGGCAAAAATCAGCCTGCTCAAACGCCATCAGAGCAAACTGTTGATGCCAAAATAGAAGCGGCGGTTCCATTGGCAACACCTCGTGTGGAGGAAGTTTCGTCGCCCCGAGAAATGGAAGAAAAGCCCATTTCATTGGAAGCCCCTGCCACAGCGTTTGCGCCGATCGCAGGAAGGCAAAATGAATCAGCCACTCCCGGTTGGTTGGGCGTTGCTGCGGCACTCGCGGCCATTGTTGCAGCCTACTTCATTTGGACAGCCATTCAACCACCCAAATCAGATACCGAACAGGTTGCATTGCAAGAAGAGGAAGCAACCATTCCTGAAGCCCCATTGGATGAACAAGTGCAAACGGATACCATTCCCGATGGACGTCAAATCGTAGAACCCTTGATCATGGAGGAAATGCCCAAGTACAAAGAACCCAATGTTTATACCATCATCGATGCTGCGGATATGCCAGAAAGAACCAAGCTTGCACTACAGGACTTGGAAGACAATGGGCTGGCTACCTTTGACATGGAAGATGAACTGTTTGAAGAATTAGATTTTGAATCACTATGAAATTGATAAAAATAGTTTCAATTTGCTTTTTGATGCTGTTTGCCGTTTCGGCGAAAGCACAAAATGAAGTCAGGAGAGATAGTCTCCGCGCAGCCAAAGTGGAGGAACTGCGCAAGTTTCGTGAAACCTTGTTTGTTGAACGACTCTCCCTCACAGATGCAGAAAAGCGCAAGTTTTTTGCTATCTACGACGAATACCAATTAAAGTTGCGCGATGCAAAGCGTGCATTTAGGATGAAATGGGAAGGCAAAAAACCTTCTGAATTGAGCGATGCAGAAGCCGAATTGTATTTTAAAGATGCCATCGCACTGCGTAAGTTGGAGGTGCAATTGATGGAGACTTATACGGTGAAATTGAAGCCGGTAATTGGTATGCAAAGGGCTGTTCAATTGCCGAAGATCGAGCGCGAAGTAAAAAAAGAGTTGATCACCAAGGCACGTTCCATGCGCAAAAAGAAAAAAGGAGCGGGTGAAGGACAAGGTGGTGAGGGTGGACCAGGGGATGACCGATCAAGACGTCCGCGCGCGCCCAGAGAAAATGCTGCGCCCAACACACCAAATTAACCTTCATTTGTTTGTTGGCTAGATGCCTAGTATTCAAATTGTCGGGGGAGGAATGTCGGGCCTGTCCGCCGCATTCTTGCTCGAACAACAACATCAAGACTACCAATTACACGAGGGTGGTTTGCATTGGGGTGGTAAGCTCCAGACCACAATTCGCGATGGTTTTGCGATGGATCATGGATTTCAAGTGATTCAATCTGCTTACCCGGCATTACAGATTTTTCAACAAAAAGGATATCTGTCAGACGCCCTCGCCTTCGGCTCGGGCGCTTGGTTGCTGTCGAATCATGGAAAAACATTGCTGGCCGACCCCCTTCGGGAATTTCCGAGAGGCCTCGCTGCGCTCGGCCACCCCAGTATCCGACTCACCGATGTTTTTCAAGTGGTTCGCCTGCGCAATGCACTCATCCGAAAGCAGCCCGAACAGTTTTTTGTCACCGATACCAGTACCACCCTGCAGTATTTGCAAAATCAAGGGTTTTCCCAACCGTTCATTGAAGCGTTTTTTCGTCCTTTCTTCTCCGGAATTTTTCTAGAAGAAGCCCTGAAAACACCCGCATCCATGTTCCAGTTTGTCTTCTGGGCGCTCGCAAATGGCAAGGCTTGCCTTTTGCCCAATGGCGTTCAAACCCTGCCGAACCGGATCGCCGCAGACCTCAACCCATCCAAAATTCACCTTTCATCTCAGCAACTCAAACCGTTGATGGCCGACGACCCGACCCACAAGAATTTCTTCTCTACCGCCGTTCATTATTACGCAGTGGATGCTGATATGGGTTTGGGGAAGTTTATCGCCCTAAATGCCACCCAGCGAGGGAATATCAATTTATTGGCAGTGCCATCGGCCGTTCAAAGTGGGTATGCTCCAAAGGGGAAGCACTTGCTTTGCGTGTCAATGAAGCCCAGCGTGGCAGCCCAGGAAAACACCATGCCCTCTGCACAAGCAATCTTGCACGAAGTAGACCAATTGTTGCAAACCAACTCAGGTGCCCAATGGCTCGATTCCTTCACGGTGAAACATGCCTTGCCCGCCGATACCCGCTACACTTACCAACCAAATAACTTTGAAGGCACGGTTGTGCAGGAAAATAACCACACCACCTTCTTGGCCACCGGTGCCATCGCCAATCCCTCGCTCAACGCGGCAATATTGAATGGGATCGGTTTTGTAGAATCGCTAAATTCTCAGTAATTCACCCCGATTTAACATTTTGTTTACTTGCTTTTAACTGAGTGCAAGCGTATTATTGCATCTTTAAAAATAGAAACATTCAATCATTATGACTAATAACAACACAAAATTAGGAAGCAGCCCATTGATGGCTTATTTCTCCGGCCTTGCCATTTTGTTTGCCATTGCCGCAGGGTACTCAATTTACATCTTTTTGTTGGGAAATCCAGCAAACTTTGAAGACGGTGACGTAGCTAAAGGACATCCATTGGGATTGTTGGGTATCATCTACCGTGGTGGTATCGCCATCGTTCCTTTGTTGATCGCCGTAAACATCACAGTAATTTTGATTGCCATCGAGCGTTTCATCACTTTGTCTGCTGCTTCAGGCCGCGGAAACGCCACTGAATTTGTGCGTAATATGCAAGGATTGTTGTCCAATAACGATATCGACGGTGCCATTGCCGCTTGCGACATGCAACGTGGATCATTGGCGAACGTGGTTCGTTCAGGTTTGACACGCTACAAAGTAGTTGCAGCCAAAACAGATTTGGATCGCGACGAAAAGAAAGCAGCCATCGAAAAAGAATTGGAAGAAGCAACGAGCTTGGAATTGCCTATGTTGTCAAAGAACTTGGTCATCGTTTCAACCTGTGCTTCTATTGGTACATTGATCGGTTTGATTGGTACAGTATTCGGTATGATTCGTGCGTTCGCGGCGTTGGCTAACTCAGGTGCGCCTGACACAGCTGCGTTGGCAACAGGTATTTCTGAGGCTTTGGTAAATACAGCCTTCGGTATCATCGGTTCTACTCTGGCGATTATCAGCTATAACTACTTCACCAACCGCATCGATACCATGACCCATAGCATGGACGAAGCAGGTTACTCTATCGTTTCAAACTTCCAGGCCAACCACGGTTAATCCCGTACGTTTACCTTTTTGGTTTAAACAGGATTAAGACCCGTAAAAAATACGAACATGCCTAAAGTTAGTATGCCCCGTTCCACGCCCTCATTGGACATGACGCCAATGGTGGATTTGGCATTCCTTCTGGTAACGTTCTTTATGTTAACCTCAAGTTTCCGTGCTCCTGAGCCCGTTTTCGTAGATCCCCCAACATCAACCACCGATGACCAAATTCCAAAACAAGTGTTCTTGGTTACCGTGGATGAAAAAGGAAGGGTTTTCATCGATCTAACCAACCCTGCTGTAAAAGAGTTGGTGTTGAAAGACATGATGCGCGACTTCAAGGTGAAAATGAGCGGTGAGGACGTAAAGAAATTTGCCGGCGCAGGTCCAGTAGGACTGAAGATGGAATCCATCCCCGCCTATTTGGAATTAGATGTCAATGAACGCATGAAGGTTGAACAATCTGGCGTACCCTATGATACAGTGAACATCAAAAAGAGTCAACTGTACCATTGGGCTTACAACACCCGATTGCGCGCTCATGACGATTTCAATGATCGAAAAGACGAAGCTGAAAAGCGTGGACTTCCCTTCGACAAAGAAAACTACATACAGTTTGCTGTAAAAGCCGATGGAAAAACAAAATATAATGTGCTTAAACATGTTATACAAGTATTCCGTGAGGCTAAAGTAAAGAACTTTCAGATGATAACCGGTTTGGAAGCCAAACCCAATGATTAAAAGATAGGAGAGATAAACCATGGCAGAAATTCAATCGAATGGTGGCGGAGGCGACGGTGGTAAAAAAAGAGCCAAAAAACAGAGTACCAAAGTGGATATGACCCCTTTGGTGGATTTGGCCTTCTTGCTGCTTACATTCTTCGTACTTACCTCAACTTTCTCTCAACCCAAAGTGTTGAGAATGATCTTCCCTGAAAAGTTGGATGAAAAAGACCTAAAAAACATGAAACAGCCCGAGGTAAAGGATGGTATCACTATTTTACTTACCCGAGAAAATCGTGTTTTCTGGTATCGCGGTGCCCTAAACGATAAAACCGTTTTGGAAGAAACCGATTTCACCAAAAATGGATTGCGTAAAATGTTGGTAGAGAATAATTTGTCTCTGCTGACTCAATTGCGTGATTTTGAAAAACAAATGAACAAAGTCGATGATAAAGATACTGCCAAGCGCAATGCCATCGATGCCAAAGTAAAACAAGCCCAACGCGATTCTAAATTGGTTGTGTTATTGAAAAACGACGATGAAGCCACTTACAGAAACGTGATTGACGTCATGGATGAATTCATGATCTGTCAGATTGCCAAATACTTTGCCGTTGATGAGGGCATGGCCCCATTGGAGAAGAAACTCATCGCCCAGAAACTTAAATCCTAAACGCTATGTCAGAAAGTTTGATGAACAAATGGGACCAAGTGCAATCGCCAGGACGCAATGAACTGGTATTTGCCAACCGATTCAAAGAATACGGGGCCTACCAAATACGTAGTCAGTTTAGTAAAAACCAGTCGTTGGCTACTTTGATTGCCCTTTCTGTGACAGCTTTGTTTGCCGCGATGCCCATCATCGTAGAACATTTCTTTCCCAAAGAAAAGGAAACAAAAACGCAGTTGAAGGTGACCAACATCGACGATGTGAAGGCACCCGAAGAAGAGGAAGAGAAAGAGCCAGAAAAGCCGAAAATTGAAGAGCCTGAACCACAAGTCGCAGCGCAACAGTATGTTGTTCCAAAGATTAACCCTGATGCTGCTACCGATGATGTGATTATTCCTCCCGATGAAATCAAAACAGCGGGAAAGAAAACCCAAGAGGGAGAAGATGACTTTGAAGCCCCTGATTTTAAGGATGATGGTGGACCAAGCGGTGGAGGCGATCAAATCGCAACCAATGTCCAAATCAAAGCGAACTTCCCAGGTGGTGAGGCCGCCTTCCGTGCTTACGTTGAAGGTGAGTTTCAATACCCTCCCCGATGCTACGAAGAAGGAATCAATGGAGCAGTTTTGTTGCGTTTTGCAGTGGATGAAGCCGGCAGAATCTCCCGCGTTCAAGCCATTGAAGAAACCAAGAGTTGTCCTGAATTCACTACCGAAGCCATACGCGTGTTGAAAAAGTCGCCCCGTTGGGTGCCAGGACAAAACAATGGTGCATTCTTGAAGTCTTGGCGTGAAATACCCATCAAATTGGCGGTGGAGTAACCCAAATGAAATCGTTCAAAAAAGGCGGGCCAACGGCCCGCCTTTTTTGTTTGTTTTTCTCCATCCGAATTTCTTCGGTCTGATTATCTTTGTTCAACATGAGCATGCCTGCACTATTAACCATTCGCGATCTTCGCATCGATGCAGGCAATACCCCACTTTTGCACTTGCCACTACTCACAATCAGTCAAGGAGAATTACATGGTGTAATCGGAGAGAGCGGTAGCGGTAAATCACTCACACTTTTCGTGGTACTTGGACTCATCGCCCCGCAATTGAAAGTGCAAGGCTCGGTGGTTTTTCAAGGCAGAGAATTAACGAGCCTATCGCCAACCGACTGGTTGTCGATTCGCGGCAAAGAAATTGGCATGGTATTCCAAGAGCCAATGTCGGCCCTTAATCCCCAAATGCGTTGTGGAAAGCAATTGCTTGAATCAGCCCTTATTCACGAACCCAACAGAGAAAAAGCCCAAGCGCTGGTGGATCGGAAATTGGAACAGTTGGGGCTGGGCGAACTCAAAGAGAGAATTTTGCAGGCATTTCCCCATCAATTGAGTGGCGGACAGCGTCAGCGCGTAATGATTGCCATGGCATGTGTACACGAGCCACCTTTGATTTTGGCTGATGAGCCAACAACAGCATTGGACAGTGTGGCCCGTGCCCAAGTTATGGATGACCTGCAGCGGGTTTGCAGGCAACAAGGCAGTGCACTCCTGTGGGTGAGTCACGAACTCGATTTGATACAGCGCTATGCGGAATGCGTCACCGTGCTCAAAAAAGGGGCGTGCGTAGATCAAGGACCCACCCAAGCCGTTTTGGGAGAATTGGCGAAGCCCTATGTCCAAGAATTGTTGTCCGCGATGCCCCATGGAAAGTGGGTGACACCGCCAGACATTGACACCCCAATTCTTCAGTTGAAAGCGCTGTCGAAAGTATATGGCGAAGGCCAATTCAAAGTATCGGCCCTCAATGAATTCGAAGAAACCCTCAGCCCCGGCGAAACGCTTTCGGTGGTTGGTTTGTCTGGCTCCGGCAAAAGTACATTGGCCAAATTGTTGGTGGCACTCGAGACCCCCACAGGCGGTCAGGTGTTGCTAAACGGACATTCGATTCCCTCCAAGCCGCCCACAGGCATTCAAATGGTGTTTCAAGATCCATATGCATCGCTGAATCCCAACTACAAAGCAATCGATGCAGTGAAGGAAGTTGTGGCATTTGTGGATGCTTCGGCAAAAATCGCCGGAACAACAGAGGCGATTGCAATGAAATTGTTGACCGAAGTGGGTTTTGATCTGAGGTTGAGTCAGGCTTACCCCCACCAAATGAGTGGTGGACAGCGACAGCGTTTGTGTATTGCGCGTGCTTTGGCGTCGACTCCGAAAGTGCTTATTCTGGACGAAGCGGTGGCTGCTTTGGATCCTTTGGTGCAGAAACAAGTCCTTGATTTGTTGATACATTTACAACGAGAGCGAAAGTTGGCCTATGTTTTTATTACCCACAATCTGGAAGTGGCACAGGCGATATCGCACCGCATTGTTTTTTTGGAAAAAGGCGAGAAAAAGCCCTTGCCAGCGGATTGGATTCGGGATTGATTGCCATTGAATTCTAGCACTTTTTTATAGGGATTGATGGGGTATTGTTGGTTGCAATCCATTGTATTTCATCAATTTGGTTCTAAGTGTTTGTTTTATTGAACAAGCGATGATGTGTGCATACGATGCGGTCAATGCCCTTAGGTTCTGTTGTATCATTGTTGTATGATCCACTGGATAAACAAATCCCGCAATTCAGCGCTCACTGCGTTCGCGCTTTGTGCACTGATGATGCCCATACAAGCCCAATCTCAATCCCAAGCACAAGTTTCCAATGAGCCCGCAAATGCGCAGCCCCAACCGCCAGCTGTCGCTACAGAGATGGTCATCGAATTGGAACACAAAGTAAAAAAAGGAGAAACACTGTATGCCATCGGAAAACATTACCATTGCTCAGTGGCTGAGTTGCAAGCGCTCAATCCTGGAATCGGGATGTTGAAGCCCGGGATGAAGGTGAAAGTGAAACAGCGCACAAAAATGCCCGTAAAATCAGCGCCGGTGGCTGCGCCCCAGTTGAATCCTTTGGCTGATCGCAAAAAGGAAGTGCCCGTGGCCATCGCCACATTGCCAGAAGTGCCCGAAAATGTTATCGATCACGTGGTGGAAAAGGGACAGAGTCTTTACAGCATCTCCAAGAAATACGGGGTGAGTATCGCCGAAATCAAAACCGTAAACAAACTCAATTCTGATCAGCTGTCCATCAATCAAAAGTTGTGGATACCCAACAAAACCGCGAAGGCTGAAGCCATCGCGACCAACGGTACGCCAAAACTGGTGGAAAGTCCCAATGCGGTTTCAACGCTCGATTCGGCGGCCAAAATCGCCACCAATGTTGTGGTGGAACTGCCAGTAACACCTGCTGCCAATGCCGGGGTCTCAATAAAAGATTCCATGGAAAACCAAGGTGGAATGCCTGAACAGGTGGCGACAAAGTTGAAGTCGTCTAACCTCAAAGAATATGAAAAGAAAGTAACCGCCCAAATTGGTTACGAAGGCATGAAGGCCGATCGTTCTTGGGTGATGTTAAATAAGCACAAAAAGGGGGAGGTTGTCGCTGTGATCAATCCTGTGAACAAGAAAATGGTTTACTGCACGGTAATTGGAGATTTACCCGACAAAGGCAACAAGCACATCGCCATTTCGCAATCGGTGGCAGACCGTTTGGGAATCACCGAGGCCAACGCTACCTTGCGGGTTCGTTATGTGGCCCAATAAGGCATTGTTAGAGAGGGATTTGTGGCGTACCGACATCCTGTTGTGGGTGTCGTTTGGATTTGTGCATGTATCGCCTGCGGTGTCTTCGATTGCTTTGGGGCTATTTGTTTTGCAGTTGATTTTGGTGGGTGACACCCTGCCCATCAAAGGCGTTCAACGATGGGCGCTTTTTTTGATGGCGATGGCCCTATGCTGGAACATGCTGAGTTTGTGGGATAGTGCGCATGGCGGTTTGGCGACCCAATCGTTTTTAACGGATAAGGCGGCGGCTGATCTGCAAAAGATGGCTCTGGGAAAACTATTGATAAAATTGCCATGGATGATTGTTTTGGGGTTGTACGCGGCTGGCCGCCGCCTCAATACGGTACTCTATCGCGCCTGGCCCTTGGTGGTTTTGCCTTTGTTGTGGATCGCCGTGAGCAGCGTAATTCATTACCTACAGCATCGCGCATTCTACGACCAAATGGTGCTGGAGAGCAAGCCAATTCCTTTGTATTCCAATGTCTATCACATCGAGTTTACGGTGATGGTGGGTGGCGTGGTGTTGTTAATGTTGCATGGCCTGATGCATGCTAAGGTGAAAGATGAATTGTCAAGGAAGTTGCTCGGTGCCAGCGTGCTTGTATTGGTGGTTTGCATGCATATTTTGGGTTCGCGAACAGGACTCATTTTGTTGTATGCCGGCGGCGCAGCAATGATAGGGTTGTATTTGAAATCCCAAACCAAGCAGTTGCTCAAAGTGGCTTTGGTGGGACTGCTGTTGATGGGAGGGCTGATCCTGCTTCCAAGCGTTCAGAATCGCATAGCCAATACCATGGAAGACCTTACAACCACCGTGCGCGGGGGCGATGTTACCCATCAGAGCTTCGGTCAGCGATGGATTGCTTGGAACACAGCAGTAGCCCAGTTAAAAACCCCAACAGCAGTGATCTCAGGCTTCGGCGTGGGTACGGATGATGTGCTCAGAGAGGCTTATGATCGGTTGTCGGTTCGGTTGGCGGAGCGACATCGTATCGGTGTTCACAACCAATGGCTGGAGGGGTCCATGCAATCGGGGTGGATGTCCTTTTTGGCTTTGTTGATGCTCGGATTTTTTGCTTTTGGCGATGGATCAAAGGTTGACAGGATGAGTGGTCGCTCCATTTGGTTTGCCTTGTTGATTGCGATGATGTTTGAGAGTTTGATGGAGCGACAAGCCGGAATATTGGTCCTAATTGTGGTGTTTCAGGGCCTCATGCAGGAAAAAAATGGCAGTAATTCCGAAATAAAGACGGAATATGCTTTGAATGATCAAAACAAATAGGTATATTTGCAACCCCAAAAATTATGTCTCGCGTTTGTGATTTAACCGGAAAGAAGGCCTTGAAGGGCAACAATGTTTCGCATTCTAACAAGAAAACGAAGCGTCGTTTTTATCCCAACCTTCAGACCAAGAAGTTTTTTATTCCCGAAACAGGGGAGTGGATTACATTGAAAGTAGCTGCGTCTACAATCAAAACCATCGATAAGAAAGGTATTTCTTCTTGCATCAACAATTTGTTTAAGAAAGGAAAGATTTAATCATGGCAAAAAAAGGAAACCGCGTTCAAGTGATCCTTGAGTGCACAGAACAAAAAGGAAGCGGTGTGGCTGGCATGAGTCGTTACATCACCACAAAAAACAAGAAAAATACTGCGGAGCGTATTGAGTTGAAGAAATACAACCCATACATGCGCAAAGTAACTGTTCATAAGGAGATCAAATAATGGCAAAGAAGGTAGTAGCAACACTGAAAAAAGAAGGTGCCGGTAGCGAGTACGTGAAAGCAATCAAAATTGTAAAATCGCCCAAAAGCGGTGCTTACTCTTTCAAAGAAGAAATTTTGCCAGCCGATAAGGTTAAGGCGTTCTTCGCGAAATAATTGATCCTCGCAAAGATATTATAGCCCCTCAATGGGGCTTTTTTTTTACCTTCACATCGTACAACATCATGTCTATCTTCAATTGGTTCTCAAAAAACAAACCCAAGGAGGAAACACCCGCCGCCCAGGAGAAACAAGCAGCCCAAACACAGGCCGCCCTGGAAAAAACGCGCACCGGGTTTTTGTCGAAGTTGGGCCGACTGTTTACCGGGAAGCGTCAGGTAAACAGTGATTTCTTGGATGAATTGGAGGAAGTATTGCTCACATCGGATGTGGGTGTAGAAACCACCGTTCAAATCATCGAAAATTTGGAAAAGCGGGTATCCAAAGATGCCTATGTTTCTGAAGAAGAATTGCACGAACTCTTGGCTGATGAGATCGCCAAGCTCATGCCCGATATCCAAACCCCTGTGGCCAAAGACCTACACCTCACCGGTGCGTCTACACCGTATGTCGTTTTGGTTGTTGGTGTCAATGGCGTGGGAAAAACAACCACCATCGGGAAATTGGCTCACCATTATGCCCAATTGGGGAAGAAAGTAATTTTGGGTGCGGGTGATACCTTCCGCGCTGCTGCAGTAGAGCAATTGAGCATATGGCAAAATCGCGCTGGCGTGTCCATCGTCTCTCATGGCATGAATACCGATCCCGCCTCGGTGGCCTACGATGCGGTGAAACAAGCCGTAGAAGAAAATGCCGATGTGGTGATCATTGATACGGCCGGACGGTTACACAACAAAGTGGGACTCATGAATGAGCTCTCCAAAATCCGTCGCGTCATCGAAAAGTTCAAATCCGATGCGCCCCATGAAGTGTTGTTGGTGATTGATGCAACGACCGGACAGAATGCCTTCGAACAAGCCAAACAGTTTACTGCCGCCATCCAAGTGAATACCCTTGCTGTAACCAAACTCGATGGTACGGCCAAAGGCGGTGTGGTCATTGGCGTGAGTCATGCCTACCAATTGCCCGTGAAATACATCGGTCTGGGAGAAAAAGCCGAAGACCTCAAATTGTTTAACAAGTACGATTTCATCAAATCGATTTTTGTATCGTGAAAACCAAATCCAACAAGGAAACCAAAATCAATGTGATTACACTGGGTTGCAGTAAAAACCTGGTGGATAGTGAGGTGCTCATGGGACAGCTCAAAGCATCCCAATTTGATGTAGCCCACGAAAGTACCAAAGACGATGCCGATATTGTGAT
>SXGQ01116320.1_pt1 | contig 23257 bp, 28 predicted proteins | sample 3178371 | NCBI WGS metagenome assembly SXGQ01 (sample SAMN11356859, study PRJNA531348) | freshwater metagenome | isolation source: freshwater sample F1-20 | place: China: Fuxian Lake, Yuxi | collected 2017-12-25 | reverse complement strand
GGAGCAACGGGTGCTGGCTTTGGTGCAACGGTTGCTGGCTTTGGTGCAACGGTTGCTGGCTTTGGTGCAACGGGTGCTGGCTTTGGTGCAACGGGTGCTGGCTTTGGTGCAACGGGTGCTGGCTTTGGTGCAACGGGTGCTGGCTTTGGCGCAACGGGAGCTGGCTTTGGCGCAACAGGTGCTGGCTTTGGCGCAACAGGTGCTGGCTTTGGCGCAACAGGTGCTGGCTTTGGCGCAACAGGTGCTGGCTTTGGCGGCATTTGATTGGAATTCAGTGGTCTTATCGGTGAGAATGACTGTTGCTGCTGGCGGGACATTACCGCTGCTGACATTTTTATCTATTGTATTACTATATAATAATTTTAGAAAATGATTGAATTTAAAGAGATAATATATATACTTTTAAATCCCATGACATCATTTATTAGGAACAAGGTTACAAAGGTTATTACAGTAGTGAATAATGAAAAAAGGCCTGAAGAACCTCAGGAACTTCAAGCATAGTTGGTATCAACGCCCACAAGGTTGGAGTACAGCATGAAACTCTCCTGGAGACCATCCTCTACATCGGAAGCATACATGAGATCGAAATTCTTTACCTCATCGACCTGTTCTTGAGATTCTACTTCCATGTCCTGCTCTGTCGCATCATCCTCAACTTCCTCTACAAGTTCGTCCTCGTACATATACATGTTATCGTCTTCCTCGGTACCTTCCTCTGCATCCTCCGTGCCATCTGCTATGACGTCCTCAGAGTCATCATACGCTTCGTTCTCCTCATCTGCGTACTCGTAAATATCATCTTCGGCGTCAACAACGTCTTCGACTTCCTCGACGTCGTCTTCCTCACTGTCAGCACTTACAAGGTCCATATTGTCTACATCACCATCTGCACTGACGGCATCGACCAGATCGATTTCCTCTTCATAGTCCATTGGGTATGCGTAACCGGACTTGTCATCCTGATAATTGTAATACGTCTCCTTTCCGAAGAATACCTTGTATAGCATTACGCCTATCGCTATTGCGAGCAGCACTTTCAGCAAGTTTTCTACGGTCATAAATTTTTGGAGGTCCATCCCAATGTTATTTGTAATAAATATTTTTATTTTATCTATTTTCTTGACCCAAACATCTTGTGCAGGTCCGCCGCTGAAATCACGTTCAGACGCCCATCCTTGCGCTTCTGGTATTCCTTGAACGTTGCCTCGTCCATCACGGGGCCGAATGACACACCGATATCCTTAGGGTTAACGTTTTTCACGTCAATCTTCTCCGACGCCTTCTTCATCTCAGTGGTTTTTGCATCCCACTCTTCGAACACGGCCCGGTTAAGGACTGCGGCCTGCTCGGAGGTAAGGTTGCCAACGTCGCGGGTGTTGTTGGTAGTCATTGTATACTAATGTGTATATAAGTTTTTGTTAAGTTATTTTGCGAGTAGAAAAAAACATATTGTCATATTATACAATGAATCCGCTGATGATAATGGCCATTGTCCTCGTTATTATCGCGATTTCCGCCGGTGTATACTATCACATGAACACCATCGAGGTGAAATATCCTCACTGGGGATGGGACAAGCACGCAGGACTCCGTTGCAAGAACAATGATAACACCGGTTGCAACACAGCATATGATAAGAATGGTAAACTAGTTGAGATTGGGGGTTAATTACCGGACCTGAGACCTGTTTCCGACAATACCAATGTATTCCTGGGGGCCGCATTTATTGACAGTGCGTGTGGTATCGCCATACATGGTCTTGCCATATAGTTTTACGAACCTTTCCACCCCAGTCAGGTATACACCATCGTACACCCCGTCTAGGAACAACGAACTATGTTTCTCATCTTTCGTTACGACTGTGGGATTGGCCTTAACAATGGCGTCGAGTGCCTCTCTTTTGACAAACATCACATCGGCTGCTTTGACGCTCTTTACCTTGGCGTATCCGTTTTCGTCGGGAAGACCACCAAGAGAAAGATTGTACACGATCCCGGTATTCTGGAGAGATTCCGCGGTATTCGCAATGTTCTCCTTCACACGGTCCCAGTCGATCGTGGGCATGGGGTGAATACCAATCACAACATCCTTATCGGAGTTCCAGGCCTTGAGGGCAAAATCCCCGGGTACACCCGTGGAGAAGTTGACGATGTACAAACCCTTGAAGTCCTTCTCGGCATAAAGAGCCGTAAGAGCCTCGTTGTTCGTCTTGTAGAACCTTAGGTCAGCCTGGAACCCATTGGGGGAAGTCATGAGACCCATCTGGAGGTTCAGAATAGACACACACGCCTGGAGTGCCATATCCCCACGCCCCTCGGTGATGATCGCGATGATTACACGGGGAGGCTGTTTAACGATGGTGCTCATTGTGCTATATTATATAGATGTTATTATTTTAAGTTATTAAACACATACACTTTGTCAACACTTGTTGTAGTGACAAACTGATAATTCACATGTATTTAACCCATGGTGATGCGCTCCAAAATGTTACCGGAGAACACATGTGTCCCGGTGTGGCTGAGTGGGGTGGTGATATCGGCCCACACATCACCGCCCATTTCCTGCCACCTACGGCAGAACGCATAGTCCTCGGACAGGAACCTCTTGGTCTTCTTGTCAATGCTGCACGCAAAAATAGCGATGTAGTCTGCCACGTTCTGTCCTTGGATGTCATTGACGGCGAAGAGTTCTTCTTTGTAGTGTTCGTACATCCTCTCGAGCATCCCGCGCTTCATCATGAGGAACCCCGTGGCAACATCCAGAACCTTGACGAACCCGTTGATATGGGGGTCGTTGGAGATCAGATTGATGTTGAAATCGAGACCCATTTGGCGAACGTCCTCGGTGGCTCCCTTGGCAACCTTTTCCTTTACGAGCTCCCAGTTGATGCTCTTCTTGGGATAGACGGCGCTAGTACAGTCCTTGTCAAACTCCACCAGACGGAGTACGGACTCGGGGTTGAAACCGATGTCTGCGTCGATGAACATCATGTGAGTAAACTGGGTTTGCTGGAGGAACCTCTTCACGAGAATGTTCCTGGCACGCTCGATCAGGGACTCGTTTCCAACAAAGTCCATGTAGATTTGGACTCCGCGCTGGGCGCACAGGGCCTGCAGAGCAATCAGACTCGCCGCGAATGAGTTGGTCATCATGCACGCATAACAAGGGATACCAAGGAAGATGCTAGCCTTCTTCTGGGGGGCAGGTGTTGTTTTGGTGAACGCCGCCGACTTGGGCGCGACAACTGGCTTGGTGGACCGAGGGGCGACGACATCGGAAGGAAGCTCTATGATATCGGTGAACGCCATTGTGTTGTTCGTGTCTTATATCTATTAAGTTATTTTTTATTACACAAATCTGCGCATTAAAATATTTGCGTAAAGTAAAGATATGCCCCCTAAGTGCGTTTACCCAGCGCCCACAAATGATTTGATAGAGTGGAAAGGGTTGCTGTACTACCCTCCTAAAAAGATCACGAACCATGTGTGGATTGGTTCGGAGGCTACCGCCGCAGATAAAGATTTCCTCCGCAAACACAACATAAAGTTCATCGTGAATTGTTCGGCGGACATTCCTAGGTTCTCCGATATCCCGATGCTCAGAGTTCCCGTGTATGACGACGCGTCCGATGCCAGTAAGATGGTCAAGTACTTTGGGATTTCTAGTGTGGCGATTAGAGACGTGACTCGTTACAACGGGAACGTCCTGGTGCATTGCCGCGCCGGACAGAACAGAAGCTCTACAGTCGTGGCGGCGTATTTGATGACGATCAAGAAAATCGGGTACATCGAAGCAATGAAGCTGATACGTGCAAGGAAGTGTGAGACGTTCCGACCAATGAACTTCAGGACATCGCTACAGGAGTACCAAAAGAAACTCATAGAAAATGGTGTCATCAAGAACAAGAATAACACCGTTAAGAAATCTACAGCAAATGTCAAAACAAAAGGGAAGCTAAAAAAGGATTAAAATTTTGTACCCTGTGTATAATGTACGAGTATAAAGTTAGGGTGGTCGAAGTGGTCGACGGAGACACCATTGACGCAGTGATTGACCTGGGTTTTGATATTTTCACGAACAAGCGAATTAGACTTGCCGGGATTGATTGTCCCGAGTCTAGGACTACTGACTTGCACGAGAAAAAACTCGGAACAGAAGCCAAGGTGTATCTTCGAGAATTACTGGGGAATGCGACCAATGTTGTGGTGAAGACAATGGCAACGAATACATATGAGAAATACGGTCGGGTTCTTGGTAGAGTGTATATTGGTTCGTCGCCGATTTCAGTGAACGAAATGATGATATCCAAAGGGTACGCTTGGTCGTATGATGGCGGGGCGAAGGTCAAAGATTATAATGCTTTGTTGTCTAAGAGAATATGATACATTACAATAACATTTGTCGATACGGGGTCCTTGTATCGACAAATGCACATTACATACATGTATATTACCACCCTATGATCCTACCATGACATAATGCTAGGGGCAATCACCAACCCACAATTTTTGGAGCGAGCATGCTGGCCACCTTAAGTCCCAACCCGGATAGTGCAGCAATCGCTAATTTGTCTGAGAAAGAATCAGACACCATCCGCGCGGCGATGTTCATGATGAGGAATATGACGCTGAATTTGATGAGATTTGCAACGGTCGGAACAGCACCTCCGACGAGGAAAATGACCGCGGAGTATGTCATTATCAAAAAAAGTGTCTCTACCGTAGCCTGGCGTCCGCATCCGATCGGGTTCAGCCTGCACCAGCTGGTCGTGTTATTGAGGAAGTTGTTCTGGAGAGGTTGAGGGATAGGGAGAGAATACTTTTTTTCTAACTCCTTCAGTTGGTCCATTACATAACGCAAATATTTTTATCGCGGTCTTATTAGTTTAAATTAAATGTTTATAATATATTAGTTGATGTATTCATCAAGGAATGATAACACGAGGGTATACGATGAGGAGTATATCCGATTCGCCAAGCCTGGCGAGGTCGGGATGGATGTAAAATGCTTTAAAAACACCACGCTTTCTCCTACGGAAATGAGCTTCGATTTTCTATACACGCCCCCGTCCGGAAACGTAAGTATGCCTGAAAGAATTCAAAAGATTGAAAAGGTAGAGGAAGGCATCATCCCCATTGGCCAGAGGGGTACTGGTACGGCCAGCGAGGGGACATTTGTGCAGCTCCTTTCGAGAGGTCCTCAGGATGTGTACTTGACGTACAACCCAGAAATGAGTTTGTTCAAGCGGGTGTATAAAAGGTACACGAACTTCGCCGTCGAACAGTCGGAGGAGAAATTCTCGACGACCGTCCGGTTTGGAACCAAAAACACGATAACCGTATCCAAACGCGGTGATCTCATCGGGTCGATGGTTCTCAGGGTCGTTCTCCCAAATCTAAATATTCCAGGGGGGACGTGGAAAAACACAATGGGATACAACATCATTGCAGGCACGATATTGCGGATCGGGGATACGAGGATCCAATCTACCGAAGGTCTATGGTTAGATATCGACGACAAGCTGTTTTGCCCAGACTCCAAATACGATGGAATAAGCAAGCTTGTGAAAAGAGACGAGGTCCTGGCTACCGACCAGGCCCACGAAATGTTCATCCCTCTGAAGTTTTTTTGCTGCAAAAACACGACGTCTAAGCAACAGTTCATCCCCGTTTACAGCTTGGGAACCAATATAAACGTGTACGTCGATTTCACGTTTAAACCCCTCAGTTATCTCGTTAACCTGCCGACAGGTAGCCAGCTTCCGGACAATGTTACGTTGAACGCGGGACTGCTCGTCGAATACACGTTTCTGGACGACGCTGAAAAGCACAGGTTTGCTCAAAACCCTATGAACATAACGTTCGACAGAGTATACAGCATAGACAAAAATACGTATCTCACGACAACCAATGGACAAACAATGAACCAATCCAAGGTGGATATCGACCTGCGAGAATTAAACAAGCCCGTAAAATACTTTGCGATCGTGGCGTATCCGGAGAATGACATAACAGGGTTCACGTACTATGATATATTTGAGAAGGGTACGTTTTATTTAAATTCTAACCAACAATTTACACCCAGGCCCAGTGAGTATTTTTCTATCGTACAGAAATATCAGCATTTCAGACGATGTGATCCAACCGATAACATTCTTACATTCAGTTTTGCACTAGATGCTACGTCTTTTCAGCCGAATGGAAGTCTAAATTTCGCCCCTTATACAAAAGCGAAACTTTCCTTTGATATCGTCCCCCAGGTAAACCCCAAAAAAATAAAAGTTTTTGCGGTCGCCATAGATTTCTTGGTGTTCGAAAATGGAATGTGCAGAACGATATTTGTTTAATTAGACTTGCGGTTCTTGCGGCAGGACAATTTGTCGATAACTGTCGCTTGACTTTCTCGAGACTCCGTGATTTTCTTCCACACTTTTGCCGCGTCATCTCCGCCATACATGTCTCGAAGCACCGTCATCACAGTGTCTTCTTTGAGCCCGGGCATTTTCGTGGATTGTTTGAGAATCAGCTTCACGTCACCCGACGCCGCGACCTCATAATTATTCTTAGACATGAATGTGTGAATGATCTCGCCAAGTTCGTCTTTTTTCTGCCTCACGGCTTTGATGCTTTTTGTTGCTTCTGCGATTTGGTTTGTAATATCCACATATTCCTTCACACACTCTCTGAATAGGTCCAACTGCTGGTCTGACATTGTGTCTAATATAATATTACATCAGTTTATTAAATTGTTAACGTGTCAATATACTACTTTTTGTAATCTACTTGCATGTACTCGTGGTGCTTGAACCACTCGTCTACGGACACGAATTCGTCTGGGAGAACGAGGAGTTTATCGCTCATAGCACCCAGCTTGGCGAGGCGGTCTGCTTCGTCATTGCCAGGGTCTCCGGAGTGAGCCTTCACTTTAGAAACATACACATGCCCGTTTCGTTCCTTAGACAGCTGAAGAACGAATTTGGCCAGCTTATCGTACTTTGTCCGCTTCATCTTGGTCACGATATTAGAAATAGAAGTCTGACTATCCGTGAAAATAAGGGTGTCGAGGTCTGGGTCCGCCATCGCGATGCTCGTGAAAATTGCACTCAGTTCAAGACGGTTGATATCCTTGGTCTCATGGGCCCGTGCGTGGAAAGTATAAGCAACATCGTTCGCATTCCTTGATACGAATCCTATACCCCCCCTGCTCGCCCGGATAGACGCATCCGAATATGAAATAACGCGATTCTCGCGGAGAACGATCTTTGTCGGGAAACCTTTGAGAGTGTGAATGAACATTGCTTAAAATAACAAACAGAGCCGCTATTAAGTTTATATATACCAATGGGCAAATACGATAAATAATTTGACCACGGGAAAGTATAATACAGCGCTTTACTTCGGCGTGAAAAGCTTCTTCACATATACCTTCTTATCCCCCTGGCGAACGTATGTACGACCCTTGGAATCTCTTAGAACCTGACGTTTTTTAGAGTTTGTCTTTCCAGTATCCTCAAAAGGGCTCCTTGCCTTACCAGACGTTGCCTTACCAGACGTTGCCTTTACGGGGGACTCCTTCCTTCCTGATTCCGCCCTCGGAGATTCTTTTTTGAACTCTTTCCTGAGTCTCGGATCAACGTTAGGGAGGTCGAATCTCGCCATGGCGCTTCCTCTACGCCGTGCCACGGGGGAAGGAGACCTCCTCGGGGCCGAACCAAACCGTTCGCGCCCGGTAGAAGAGTATCTGGGAGCGGCTTTTCCAGACATTCTTGATGACGATGATGACCTCCTGGGCGACGCAGACCTCTTGGGAGATGAAGACCTTCTAGACGACGAAGACTTGGGAGAAGACCTCGGGGTCAGTGGCGACAACTGGATCAGACCGGTGGTCGGCGACCTTGCGGCGGTAGGCGACCTCGCGGCCTGAGCAGACGACGCGACATCCACGAACACCGGTCTTCCGCATTGGAAGTTTTCCTTGGAATGGAACAAGTCTTTGAAGATCTTGCAATCCACGGCCATCGCCTTCAGCAATCTTTCGGTCTGTGCGACGGGGGCGTTCCTCCTGACAGCGTCGGCGAAGACATAACTGTTGACACCCGGGGGTAATTTTCCGGGGGGAGGGCCGTTCACGGTAGACAAATCGGCATCCAAGTTTAAGGTCATAATCTTCTTGGCCGTCCTTTCTAGTTCTGGTAGTAGCTTTTTGGATATCCCGTCGTGAGCGAAGGTCCGTGGCACGGTTGAGAAATATCTGTAAATGGACGCGAGCTTGCCTGCCGACTTCGAGTGGCCACACATTCTCAAAGCACGCCCCACGGCTTGAATATCTGCAGCAACGTCGTGCAGAGGGTCCACGATATGCACCCCGGTGAGCCCAGGTGTGTCCAACCCCTGGTAGTACGTCCCTGTGGCGAGGACGATCTTGATGTTGTCACCGTTGATGTTAGAAGGAGACGCAAGTGCCTTTTTCATTGCGTTGAGCTGCTTGGCTTCTATTTTAACGGTCTTGCCCTTGTACGAGTATGATCCGGACTTATAGAACGCGTATCTCTTTCCAGAGCCGAGCGGAGACGCGCTTGGGAGGTAATTAGAATATCCCATCGAATCGAGAACCGCCATGATGGTAAATGCGGTAGACGCGTTGATTACGTACATGTATTGCTTTCCGGGGGTAGACAGAACTCTCTTAAGCACCTCGCGAAGCTTAGGTGACAGTATGCTCATTTTAGGCCCGAAACGAATAACCGCCGGAATCCCACCGGTCAAATCGCGCCGCGAGAGTCTATTTATTTCGTCAGCGGAATACAACCCCGTAATTGCCGTTTTCGTGGTGAGTGCATCTCCGGCGCCGATCGCATTCTTCATATACCCAGGACGTTTTTCAGCCTTGAGTTGGGCGTCCGTCAGCGTTTTGATCGTCTTCAGGAACCCGGCGTAATACTTAGGATCCATCTCGGAAAATACGTTTTGGACGTTTTTATTTCCATACACACTCGTGTCTCCGCGAAGTTCTACATAGCTCACGAAACCCTTCAGCCACTCCGGGTGTTTGTTGAGATCCTCGGGACGGATCCTCGGGACGTTCAGAGGTCGCACGAAATTGACAACGCTCAATATATCACTCACGGTTCCACCAGGGGTACCGGTGAGCGCGAAGACGTACATGTGCTTCTTGTATTTGGCATTGGTAAGCTCGGCCCTGAGCCAGTTGGCGGCTTTTATATAATCCTCGCTGGTTCCGCTCGGTTTGAAGAGAGACTGAACTTCGTCCATGATCAGCACACTTCCGATCAATTTACTCGGCTCTTTCTTGGTTTGTCTTCCGTACTTGCCCATGAGCAACGATTCGCCATCTGGGTTGGCGCGACCAACTCCACCGGTCCCTTGGAATCCTAAATTAGATGCAAGCTCGGTAAAACTATACGTCTTGATTCTCCTCGACATCGGCGCGACGTTTTTCTTGTCTGCACACCAGCGTTTAAGCGCGTCTCCCGCGGACATGGTAGTGCCGAATGCCGACACTTGTCTGCCGAAGGGGGCGCGGGTAAACTCAGGGAGGGGTGTGTCTTTGAACACGAGTTTCACGTGGTCGGGGTAAAATTTGAACAAGTTCTCCGTATAGACGTGGGCGTTGTTGTCTCTGTTGTTCTCGGGAGTCGTCGCGAGGACTATGTTACGCTTCGTGCCCCAAAATGCTAGGGCAACACCTAGTGACGTGGCGGTTTTTCCTGATCCAACACTGTGGAAGCACAACATTCCACGGATCCCGCCGATTTCCTTAGGAGAACGGCTGGCGAGAATCCGAGCAAACTCATAGACGGCCATTTGGTGAGCCCCTATTTTTGGAATCGAGAAATCGCACTGAGGGTTGGCGCCGGCAGTGCCTTTGAACTTACGTTTTTCTGCTATGATAGGTGCCAATCTTTTCTCCACCCCATTCACAAAGCAATTATCAGAAGCCCGGGGGTTAAAAGTCTCCCCAACACACACGGGAGGGACCGGTGGTTTATACATCGCAATAGCTCTCTGCTGATTGGGAGACAATCTCCGGACGAATCTGGGATCCGAAACAAATTGCCCGGTAATATCCGTAGGAGAGTATCTTTTCACGTATTGACCATCGCTCTTTCTAGGCTCCATGTAGGACACCGTCGAAACACCGTCTTTAGAGTCTACAACGGTCCCCGCGACGCGCACGGATTTGTCGCTTATCCTTTTCAGAGATACCTTGCCATCGTCGAGAAACACCTCTATGCGCTTTCCCTTGGGGACGTTCCCCTTGACCACGACCGTTTTGATTACCACCTTGGGAACCTCTACCACGCCGGGCTTCACTATCTTACCCATAACCGAGTATATAGTAGGCTCCTCAACCGCCTTGCCGGATATAGGGTCGAAGTATACCTTGACGGCTTCTCCGACGGGTCTTGTCGATTTTGTGTCAAATCTCTCCACGTCCGTGGCCACAAAGTTGGAATTCAGAAGCGCAAACAGAGGGAAACCGCCGTCAACACTCATCGGGGTATCAGATTTCAAACGGGCACTGAACGAACCACTCGGTCTGGTAAACGCAACGGTCGCCTTGTCCGAAGACGCTTTGATGATTTTGCCATACGTGGAGACTTTGCTCAACGGGGACTTTGCGTTCTTCCACGGGAGGACTCCTATAATCTGCTTAGCACGCTCGTCAAAGTACACGACCACCGTCTCTCCGATGGCAAAACGATAATCCTTAGGCTGTGGGATTTCTTCCCGGTCAGTCGTCTTCGCAGGAGACTGGTATGCGGGGGACTTCGCAAACCGCCGTCTTGGTTTCAGCGGAAACAAACCGCCGCGGACCGGTCGAGACACGGACATTCGTTTAGATCTAGGTGATGACATTATATCTAAATCAAATATTATTTTGGTGTGTAAAAATGATGAAAAAAAATTACGCTATCATTGTAATGGTGATGATCGCTCCAAGCCCAGGCCCGCTCAGCAAGCACTTTGGTAAGACAGTAGATGCGATACTGAGGAGAGATAACATAGAAGACTGGGTAGACAATACGGACAATATTGTCGCAGAAGAAACGAACGCAGACGAAGAAACGGGGAAAGTCATCGTGGTTAACGTTCAAGAAGAAGACGACGTTGTGGCCGAAGACAACGACGTAGAAGACACGGTGGACGAAGATGACGACGATGTCGTTATAATCAGCGAGACTCTCGGAAACGTCGTAGTCAAAGAAGAACCCGTTGAGGAAGTCGTCGTTGTTGAAGAAGACGACATTGAGATCGAAGCGAGCACTCTGGCAGACGACATTGAGATCGAAGAGAGCAACGATAGCATCGAGGTCCATGTCGAGGATAACAACGACACTGTGAGCGAAGTAGACACAGATTTCGCAACACCCGAACAGGTCACAACACCTGCAGAGATCGCGATTGTGGCCGAAGAAGTAGAGGACGACATCGTGTACTATAAAGATGCCCAGGTGGAGTACGAGTTCGGGGAGATGCGCAAGGAAAATGGCGTGTACTTTGTACCTCTGAGGAAGCCCGTCCTGATCCAGACCCCCGTGGTAAAACTGATGGAACCCATCTCGGGAGACTCTACGATTGTCAGGGTGTCTGGTGGGTTTGCCAAGTTCGTAAAGAACCACGAGGAGAATATGCTGAAGCTCACGAAGGAGAACAAGTCCAAGTGGTTCAAGAATGGCATCGAGGACAGTGCGCTCGACAGCGGGTTCAAATCGTTCCTAGAGACCGATACTCTGAAAGTTAAGATTTCGGACGACTTTGCGGCATTTGACACTGATGGGGGTTTCATTGACAGCACATTTTGCACTCCCGCAGAGGTTAGGTGCATTCTGAAAATCTCCGGTGTGTGGTTCGGATCTGCCGAATTTGGTTCGATAATGTCTCTCGTCCAGACGCAACTCGCCAAACTTCCCAAATGTTCTATTAAACCCACTCGCGAAAGGAAAAAATATAATTACGCGGGCGAATTCGCGTAGATTTTTTTCTGAATAAAAAAAAATATAATATATTATCATAGTAATACAATACGATGGATATGTCTAACATGGCTAAAATTTTGGCCCTTCTCGCCATTGTGTTCGTTGGGTTCATGCTGTGGAAAAATATGAATGAGAAGAAAATTTCTCCTCCCATGCCTTACAAGGCTCTGGAGAAATACATGAACTCTGCCGAGGGTGAGGAATACGACATGGAGGACGATGATGACATGTACTACCCCGAGGACACTGACGCTGAGGAGCATGATATGGAGGATGATGACGAATACGTCCAGGAGGGCGATGACATTGAGGACGCCGAGGACGAGCCTTATGATGACACCATGGACGCTGAGGACTCCCTCCCCAAGGTGATGAAGCCCGCCATGCCCCTGCTGACCCCTTCTTCTCAGCTGCTGCCCAAGATTACCCCCGAGGCCGCCGATTTCGCACAGTTCGCCCCCAAGAATCTCCAAGCTCAGAACTTCCTGACCGCCACCCAGTGGGTCGGCGTGAACACCCAGGGCTCTTCCCTCAAGAATGCTAACTACGACCTGCGCGCCAACCCTCTTATCCCCAAGGCTGACGTGGGACCTTGGGCGCAATCGACGATTGAACCAAATCTCTATGCTAAAGAACTGTTCGGTTAATAATTTTATCATATGTAAAAAACAAGTTTGTCGATACGGAAAATCCTCATATCGACAAGATTGATTATAAAAAGCATCTGTGATAGTGTAAGTATAAATGGGGTATATTTATATGCTCACCTCGCCATCGGGGAAGAGTTATATCGGACAGACGACTCGACCCATACAAGAACGTTTCAAATCCCATCAATATAGGAGCAGCAAATGTTCGGCAATTTATAACGCCATCCAAAAGTACGGGTGGGGCAACTTTGTTAAAGATTGGTACGGATGTCCTGACGAGGACTTGAACTTCGATGAAGAACTCTTGGTGAGAGAGATGGGGACGCTTTCACCTGATGGGTACAATCTTCGTGAGGGAGGTGGTAATCATGGTAAGTTGAGTGAGGAAACCAAACAGAAGTTGAGCGATGCACATCGAGGTGATAAAAGTTATATGTATGGGATACCAAAAAGTGAAGAATTTAAACAAAAGATAAGCGAAGCACAACGAGGAGAGAAGCATCATATGTATGGGAAGAATCACACACGTGAAACCAAACAAAAAATTGGGAAAGCGAGTAATGGGAGAGTTCACACCGAAAAAACAAAACAACATATAAGAGAAGCAACTATAGGCGAGAAAAATCATAATTCCAAGAGAGTATATCAATACGATCTAGACGGCATCTTCATTCGTTCATTTGGGTCGAGTAGAGAAGGTGCCCGACATCTAGGTAGAAGAGATGGTTCGAAAATAAGCATGTGCGCACGTGGTGAACTTGATACTGCTTATCGGTTCAAATGGTCGTATATTAAATTATGATTTAAGATTTTTTTACCAAAACATGTGCATGCCACAACCCGGTTACGCTTTGACGTTCTTCTGGATTTATGAAGCAAAAATAATCCATCGTTCCCACGTGCATCAACGCGATTTCGTTTATCTTTTCCTTGGTCAGTGGCACCTCGCACCATATTATGTAATGTCTGGACTCGTCGACGTCATAAGGAAACGCGTTACGCATCCATTTTATGTCGGCTCCTTTCATATTCTTGCGGATCACATCTTCGATCTTTATTTTGTTTCGCTCCAATGCTGATCTGTATTCGTCGTATTTTTCTAGGACGGGTTTGCTCCTGGAAAACAAATCGAGTCTGTCGAGAATGGCGCATAATTTCGCATCATCCCAGCGCATTTATATCTATAAAATAATATTATTACTTGTATATATAAACAGAATGGGTTCTCGTATAATGCCGGCACTTGCGGATGGAAGGAGTTTTACAAATTATGTGTCGTCCGGTATTTACAACAACTACCTCGAGGACAAGTTCAAGACGCCTAGCGACAGCAACTACCGCCAGTTCCTACAGAGAAACGCGAAGCAGGTCGAGAAGGTCACCAACTCCCTGACCGCATACTACGTGAAGCCCCCCAAGATGCCCAAGGTGGTCAAGAGGGTCGAGGGAGAGCCCGACGCGCACATGACTGCTGGTCTCGTGGGCCAGCCTCAGTCTATTCTGAACGCGAACTACTACAAGAACCTTTCTAACTTTAATCTTAAGACTCGGGGTTAATTTTGCTTGAACACGCAGTTTGTCGATACGATAGATATTTACCGACAATTTGCGAAAAATAAAATAATAATAGTTATTAGATAATAATATGGAGTTGTTGGCCATCGCCGGTATCATTGGCTACGGATTGTACAACAGTCAGGAAGGGAGAGAACCTCGCCAGGACAGGAACAGATACGCGGACATAATGGGATCTGGAAATGGAGTTCGCGAAGAGTACGACACAAAACCGACCGACATGGTGAGAAAATATAGGAAGAAGGCGGAAAAACGGTGGAAGAAGGCCCAGGTTCCCAAGGAATCCGGGATCATCACCCCTAACATGCGTCCGTCCGAGGTGATGCCGTATTTCACCTCTGGAAAATCTATGAACACGAACACCGACTATAAGCAACGGAAGATGGAACTGTTCACCGGTGATGTTCTGGAAGGGACATCCGTGTCTGGTACCTACAAACACAAGAAAGAGGCTGACACGATGTTCGGTATGACCCCCCAGGGGAGAGTAGGTTCCTCGGGCACGGTCGGAAATGCCCCCGGAGATGCCGAACTTGCCAAGGCCAGAAGCATCACCGCACGCACGCACAACAACGTTCTTCCCGCAGAACAAATTCGCGTCGGCCCTGGTCTAGGCGTGGGTCCGGAGGTTGCTGCTACAGGTGGTTTCCAGCAGTTCTACAGACAGATGCCACTCAACATCAACGAATACAAGTTGAACACGCTACCAGGAGGAGTCGTCTCCGGTGGTACAACAATGGGTGGAAAGGGAGAGATTCAGCAAGTTTCCAGCATCAACCACAATCCCGGAGCCCTGGTTATTCCCTACGACGAACGCCCCCCGTTGGCAACCCCGAACGGCGCCATCCTCGCCAAGACAGAATACGGAAAGCAACCTCGCGGATGCGCAGGCCTTCGTCCCTTCGAGGACGGATACCAGGGTCCGTCAGACAGTATCGTTGAGGCGATACAGGCAAGGTACCTTGACAAGACCCGTGGTCGCCCTCGTACCGGAGAGGGGGACACGACGCCCATGATCAACGCGAGTGGCACGAGTGGTCAGTACTCTGGTGTAGGAGGCTATTCGGTGGAAGGCCCCGAAAGTTTCACGCTTCAAACCCAGAGAGGCCTGGTGAACAAGTATCTGATGCCTGCCGGGCCAAACGGAGGTGTTCAATCCGCAGGAGAAGCGCGCCCCGAGTTCGTCCCAGAGCCCACTCTCCGCGAATCATACGAAAGCGTGTACTACACAGGTGGCGCAGGGACCACCGTCAGCCCGGCTGAGAGACTCGATGTTGTTGAGTTGCAGCCACCGACCAGAGGCTTTGCCAAGATGGGTGACCAGTCCCGCCCGTACACTCCTGGCGCTGGGCCGACCGGGGGGTCTAGCAACGTCTTCGAGCCAGCCGCGTTTGGTAAATACGGGATTATTGACAAAAACAACTACGACGGCTTCAGCCACGCGTTACCGACTCCTATCGCACAAACCTTTGGCTCTGTTGCCACGGAGGGTAAGGTACCCCAGTTCGGCACAAAGAGCACCGTCGAGAACCCATACTCGACACCAAATGCTCTTAACATCGCATCTGGACAGCTGGCGGAGAACCGTTTCAACCGCGACGTCACCAAGGGGGATCTCCTGGCGGTGGATGCTGGTTATCCGATGATGCAACAGAACCTGAAACCACGTGCATGGTCTCCGGGTGATGTGACCCCCATGTGGAAGAAGTAAGATGTCATTTGTCCCTGGGTCATCAAACACTACTTAAGGCGACATGTAGGACATGAATTTAATACACACTCGAACTAATACCCACTATGAATACCCTCGCAGATACCCTCCCCGTTGATATCTCCAGGAATATCTACAAGATGGCGATCAAAGCAAAGGACGAAGATAACAGGAAGCAGATTCATGCAACTATCTGGTGTGTACTTCACTTCCTCCAAACGAGCACTGTGTTGTACAATGAAATCCCACTGTTCGAAGGAGCTCTGAAGAATCTTTACATAACGCTGTTTAATGTTGATAAGCTCCAGCAGTCAAATGGCCTTATCACCACGAGGATGATATTCTTCATCGGAGACGATGAATTCGAAGTGACGTACAATGATTATGAAGGCGATGTTGACGTGTGCATGTATGTTGTCAATAAGCATGGGCTGTATGCAGATGTTGCAAGCGATGCGTTTTGGGCTTGTTTTTCCAAGGGAATGGTATATTAACTTTTACAATGTAACTACTCACCCAAACAAAATATCCTTTGTCGTCATGTAACACACAACGACAAAGGATTCAAAGGACAAACAGGACACTTAAATCTCAATAATACGGGGCTGTGCTTTCTTGGTCGCCCTGCCACGGGGTTTGCGAACCGCCTTCTCGACCTTGATAGTGTTCATCTCAGGAGACCCGAAATCGGATGGCGGGAGGGACTCTAGGTCAGACGGAATGTCGGACAGCCTCTCCGACTCGTCATCGGGGATGTGAGGCATGGAATCCCTCAGGTCAGGTTTCAGGTTCGTCTGTTCGGGGACGATGTGACTCGCGGTGAAGTTTGGGGCTGCGAAGCTGGGGGCCGTGCCAAACTGAGGGAATGAGAACGTAGGAGGCTTCATCTCCTTCCGTGCTACAGGAGGGGTGTGCATTTGCTGGGCCTGTTGCATGAAATTAGCCTGAGGTACGGCGGGCTCGGGTTGCTTGGCCTGAATCTGAGGACCAGCGCCACCGCCACCGCCAGTCATCATTTTCATGATGCTGTCCATCATACCGCCACCGGAGGAATCGCCATCCTCAAGAGACTTGGCCACCTTCTTGGCCATCACATTGCTCATGTGGAAGGTCAGGGCAGATGCGCCGAATGTGAGCAGCAGACGCACCTCGGGAGGGGTCTGGACCTTGCCACGGTATTTGAAGAAGAGCTCCTCGAAAATGCTGTCATATTCCTTTTGCGTGTGCACGGCATTGAACATCTGGTCGGACCATCCGTCGAGTTCTAGGTCGAGCACGTCCACCTTGTCGTTCAGGAACTCTAGGGCAGACGCAAGACCCACGACGGCCTTCCTGGAGAACTTGAGACTCCGGTCTAGCTCGAGGTGTGTCTTAATGCGGTTCAGCTCCGCACGCATCTCGCGAATATCATCGCGCGCGCTGAATTTTCTGGGCTCGATCCCCTGGCGACGAAGCACCTCGAGCCGGAACAGAATATCTGCTTTCTCGTCACCGATGGTCAAGAAACCCTGGGACGGCTGCTCTTCCTCGGTGAAGTAGCTAGACCGACGCTGCTCTACGGGGGAACCACTAGATGTGCTATAGATGTCGCCATCACCGTCGTAGTCTGCAGACACGTCGCTGCCAGAGACCGAGGACATGTCGTCCATGTTCCTGGTCTTGTTGGGGTTGGCGATATCTTTCATCATCTCCTTCAGTTCGGTTTCATCGCCGAAATCAGAGTCTCCAACGGATGGGGCGGAATACGCGGGCTTTTGCCGATCAGTAAAGCGCTGCGGGAGCTGGATACCAACGCCACCTGCGTCGCCGGTCACTCTCATGGCCGGACGGGTGTCGAATGTGTTTCCTAGTGTCACCGTCATTACTGACTGGTAATATATTATATTTTATAAAAAAACGCATTTAAGTTAATATCACGTCAATATGACCGGTTCGAGTGGGGATGCTTGTATAACTCTGAACTGGGCGGCGACGACCTAGAAGGCGAAATGGTAACGGGGATCACGCAATCTTCAAACATCGTGCGCCAAGACTCTGTTGTAACTTTCCTCAGCGTAGCCGCGTTGCTCGAAATGGTATCGGAGAACACTTGTCTCTTGGGTATCTTAAACATGTCTTCCAGAGACACCCACACTAGCTCTGACTTTTCAATATAGGCAGAGCCGATGTTTTTATACTTGAGGAAGTTAACAATCTTCTTGAACCGAAGGGGTAAATCTGGAATATACGGGACCTCGATTATGAACATACTATAGACGTTGCCCTTCTTGGTCGTCCCGTTGACCATGACGGACATCTTCTTGACGCGCTCCCGTATGGAATGGGGGGAGTTGCAAAGGCACCCGAGCGTCTCCTCGTAAAATTCCCGCGTTGCAGTGTTTACGGGGTCGCCATTGTCTATCGTTTCGGCTTTCCCACCAAAGTCCGAGAAAACACCGTCTCGCGAATCTTTGCCGAGTAAAAAAACTACATCTCCGTGCTCGTTTCTGCTGATTGGAAGTATTCCGGCTGAACTATTCATGTTAGCAACTATTGTTTAGTTATATGTTTTTTCGTGGTATTATACGACATTACACATCATCGTCAATCATGAATATGTCGTTAGAATGTCTACCATATCGAATACACAGACTGACATATGTAGAACTATTTCCGAGTGCAACTGATGCTTCTGCCATACTCCCATAAACTTTTCTATAAGCACACACTTTCTTGGAAGATGGATGAGACCCTTGGTGAATAATCACTCTCTCGCAATCTTCTATGGTAAGTTCACCGGCATCTACACGATCTGCTATTTGTCTATTTCGCAAAATCATAATATCAACGTCGTCCTCGAGTTTGTCAAGATTGCAATCATAACAGCACGAGACAACATTTCCTATCACATATCCTCTTGACGGAATCACACGATCTATGCCGAACCATGTAGAAGGACTACGGTTGCAATATATACAGTCACTCTTGATCAATATATCAAAGTATTCCTTAGACAAATCAAACGGAACTCCTTTATTTTCGCTATTTTTTTTATATTGCCACAGTGACGGTTTATTTTTTAGAACGAACCATATATCGTCAATATCATCAATGTATTCTCCTCGAGCACGGTAATACGCCTTTCTGATGAATGTAGCGGAGTCGGCAGCTCCTTTTGAATTATTGCACCCCCAACAACTTGCCACACAATTCTCCGATGTGTGGTTGAGTTTTGAATCAATCCTGTCAATGCCAGTAGCAATATCACCGCAATAGAAACAACCTTTGAGCATCATTTCGAAGATGATATCATTGGTCAACTCCTCTGAATATGGATGTTTTTTAGACTTACTTTTAATTTTATCACAGAATACATTCCATTTATTTCTATCTAATATTTTACCTGATATTATAGAATCTATAGCATATTGATTTAAGTTTTCTTTGTATGTTATATTATAATTCCGTTTGTATTCCTTATTTTTCTCGTTATATTTCCTGTTATATTTTTGTTTATATTCAGGATCTTTATATACCATAATTGTAAAATATTATAGTGCTTTTAATTATATATTTTTATTTGTCAATATAATTGTAGTTATCTACACAATGAACGAAATCCTTTTCTTGCGGTAGGTGTTTGCATCGAAATCAATGAAGACCCCGCGAGCAAGGGGGGTTGACATTTTTCTCAGAGTCATGTTGCTGATTCCGGACAATCTTGAAAGTTCGTTCCAGGTGGTAAACATGTGTCGTTGGCCGTGAAGTTTTATGTTGATTGGGAAAGTAAGGTTGCAAGGGAAAATGTTTCCGAATTCGTGAAATTCTTGGAGAACCCGGAACAGACTCCTGTCGAGGGTCCCTCTGAATCCCCTATTCGTAGATGGTTGAGAACCATTATACGAAATACTTCCGCTCACTGGGCGTAACCAGCACATAGAGTGCTTGGTGCGAAGCTTGATGGACCAAGAAGAAAGTTGTACTTTGCAGTATACACCACTTCCAGAACCCTCTGCCCTCTCCTTCTTGTAATAATATATGTTATCCTCGCACTCCCAGTCGTCTGTAAGGCATTTCTTGAAAACATCCTCCATTTCTCCCCAACTTATAAATTTGTTCCACACGACCCCCTGGTAATGCGTGTACGACCCGTGCTGTTTCTCCGATTTTTCACGGAGAGCCTCGTACATCGCCCACAACACATTAGAGTACTTGCCACGAGGGCGGTAGGTGTCAATGTCTAGCGGAACGGACGTGTGAGTAATGTCAAATTTAAATGAGATGGGGTCGTTTTCTCTGATAGAATGATGAGGAGCGTGGAGGTCTACGGTCACGGAAATAACATCATCTAAAACCCGGGTTGACATATAAAGTTTTCTACCGCAGACGCTAACGTCCCAACCTTTGAAATAACTAGCGAATTGATGCCGAACCTGATCTGTAATTGCAAACACGCGTGGGACGAACTGGTCCCAAAAATATGTGTGTCTGTGAACGTGCAACAATACAGCGAGTCGTCCGTACCAGAAGTGTTGCATCTTTATCTTCAAAATTCTGTCATATTCTTGTACCTTTCTCATTCTGATAGCCTCCTGATCACATACGGCGACGCTCAAGTTTGCCACGTCTGAACAACTTTCCATGTTGGAAGCGATCTTGCATATAACGTCGTTAATCATTATGTGGACATCATAGGGGAAAATTATTAAGTTATTGCACAAAAATAATAATAATAATAATATACACCATTAATAGTAATCACCATGCAGTTTGCCACGCTAATGGACGCTTTCGGCGTGAATTCTTTGGAAACCGGGGAGAAGAAACCCGCGAGCAAACGCACGACGTTTCAGGACAAAGTGTTCGGCGAAGACGTGGAGGACGCTGACACGAAGGATGTGGACCCTCCGATTCTCGTGATACCAGAGGACAGGAAAATCACGAAGAGAGAAGTCCAGGAGTTCATAGCTGACGCGTATCGTAAAAAAGGTATAAACGCCGTGTGGAATATGATGGACTCTAGAATCAAGAAAAAACTCCTAGGGATGTGCAACAAGTCCGCCAGAGGGGTCAAGAGTTTTTTCGAGGATATCTTCACGTCGCCTGAGAAGATGCTCGCGATCCTGGCCGTGCTGTTCGTCATCATCATTTTGCTCGACATAAGCCAGCCAAAAAAGGTTGAAATTCCGAGGGTAAACATGCAAAACATGGCAGAGCAGTATTACTACCCTCAACAGCAGATGCCTCAAATGCCACAAATGCCGCAGATGTATTACGCTGCCGGGTACAGTGTAAACCCTGTTAGTACGAGTTAATTACTTAATGTTGTAAATAGCAGTTTGTCGATACGAAGTCCTTGTATCGACAAAACGCATTTTAATGGTATTATATTATGTATAAATATATACACTGTATAGAATGGTGTACAAGGAATACATCATAGCAATCGATAGTTCCATCGATATTTACTCAGGGAATTTGTCTTCGTTTACTTGTCTCCTTCCCACGAGGTTCAAAAACATAGAGGCGGCGCAGTTGGTGGATATCACACTACCGTCGATAGCCAACATGTACTACGAGTACCTCGCGATAGAAGGTTTTAATCAAATATGTGGCCCGTCGGGAGGTATGAACTTTGCTTTCGCCAAAATAACGCTAGACGGTGTAGGGAATGAAACTTTTGTCGCAGACACGAACACGTACAACTATGATTACATAGCCCTCGGCAACCCTATTGCAGCGTTAGACAGGCTGCAGGTGTCTTTTGTCGACGCACGCGCGAACCTCGTAACCCAGACGGCGCCGTGCAACTTTCAGCTTCGTATTCTGAAGAAAGAAGATTCTAGCATATACGGATATGGAGATGCCAGGGATCCAAATCAGAATTCCACCAATACGTATAAGAAAGTACCTAGAGCGAGACGTAAATAAGAACTTAACGTATATGTATATTCTACATTACGCAATGAAGCCCGTAAAGACTATAGAGGCACGTCTGAAAGAAGTAATCGAATTCAGGAAGAAGTTCGAAGAGCTTGGCCTGGACTCCGAGAACGAACAGGTGAAAGAGCTCATCGAAAAGATGAACCGTTTCGTGAAAGATGGCGCTGGTTTCTCTGATAAGATTGAGCTGAGTGATTATGGCCGCGTGGCGATCTGTAAGTTTTCCACCCAGCCTCGGAGCGTTAGCACCATCGTTCTTCGGTCTCTTACAAAATAAACTTACAAAGTAAATTAGTATAGGACGCTGCACATATATACAAGCACAGCAAAAGAAAACCAGTAAAAGTCGTTGTTGTAAGAATTAGTATTTTTTGTCGGATACAGACTTCCGAAGAACAACTGAGAATTCTGGACAGAATACATTCTCTCCGCAACCTCATCAATGTCATCAACATTTTCCTCGTGGTTGATGACATAATCATAGTCTACAATGTCTTCGAGCTTCTGGTTGATACAAAGCTCGAATCTCATTTTATTGATTGCGATGGCATCGGCAATCTGCTCGCGATAGTTTTCAAAACTAATTGCGATCTCGTCGCGCTGCTCGTCGAAATGGTCGTTGACCAACTTGAACTTCCTAACGCGGTGGCGAAGCTCCCTGTGCAGACGCTGGTTTTCCTTGTTCTCAGCAATTTTCAACTGGCGGTTGAGCTGCTTGACCAGGGCAATCTGAACGCGGGAAGACATAGTAGATGGTTATAAAATAATTATAATACCACATGCGAACTGCATATTTATAAACATTTCATAAGTGTCATTTGACCAAGGAGGTAAAGAAAGAAAACACCATATCGCCCTGACGATACTTATAATCACGACCGTACAATAGAAACATAACATACAATAATGAGCTTCCTCAACCAGGTTATCGAGACTACTAAGGAATCCAACAAGAGGTACAAGCTCGAGCGCGCTGAATACGAGCGTGCTTCGAACGTTCTATACGACATCGCAGAGCGCAAGCTAAAGAAATGCGTCCTCCAGCGTGCCAATGCCGGTTATACAGATGCAACGTTCGATGTGATCAACGACCTTAAACTGGATATCGCAGGGAAATGGAGTATTCCGGAGCTCCTATTTTCCATCATTTTCGAAGACACACCCCCTGTGGTGTCACGTCTGTTTTACCTAAGCAACTCTCCTTTCGACGGTTTTGCGATTTCTACCAAGGCAAAGGATGCGGGGCCACCATCGGTGTTTGTCATCGACTGGGCATACGCAATGCTCAAACCCCAGGCACAACCCGCGCCTACTAAGTCCGAACCCACGCAAAAACCTGCTCCTAAGCCTGCTCCTAAGCCTGCTCCTAAGCCTGCTCCTAAGCCTGCTCCT
>SXGQ01443581.1_pt1 | contig 23260 bp, 18 predicted proteins | sample 3178371 | NCBI WGS metagenome assembly SXGQ01 (sample SAMN11356859, study PRJNA531348) | freshwater metagenome | isolation source: freshwater sample F1-20 | place: China: Fuxian Lake, Yuxi | collected 2017-12-25 | reverse complement strand
GCGGGCCCGCGCCCTCTTTCAAAGCGGGGCCGTCCTCTACGACGAAGGCCGATACGAGGAGGCCGTCGCCGCCTTCGAGGAGGCCTATCGGCTCAGTGCCCGCCCTGCGCTGCTCTTCAACATTGCCAACGCGCTGGAACGTCTCGGGCGCTGGGACGAGGCGCTCGACGTGCTCTCCCGCTACCGGGCCTACGCCCGACCCGACGAGCGCGAAACCCTCGACCGGCGCATCGGCAGCCTGCAGCGGCGCATCGCCGAAGCGGCGACCGCCCCGCCGGCGCTCCCACCTCCCGCTCCCACCTCGGTGGTCGCGCCGGTGGTCATGGCCCCCGACGACGCGCCGACGCTCTTCCGCCCGGCGCCCATCGCACTCGCCAGCGCCGGCCTCGCCCTCACCGGCGTCGGCGCCGCGCTTGGCGTGGGGTCATCCGCCGCCGGGGATAGCGCCGCCAGCCTCTGCGCCCCCGACGCGGCGGGGCGACTGCGTTGCCCCACCGCCGCCGCTTCTGCCCTGACCGACGAAGCGGGAATGGCCGTCGCCGCCGACGTGCTCGTCGGCGTCGGCATCGCCGGGCTTGGGGCCGGTGTGGCCCTCGCGCTCTGGGGCGACGGCGGGCCGCTCACGGTCGGGCCCGGCTTCGTTGCGGTGCAGGGGAGCTTCTGATGTGGTGGATACTCGCCGGATGCAGCCTGGGCGTCACGGAGTGGGAGGCCTGTGAGCGCCCGGCGGAGTGCCGGGATGCGTTCGGATTCGGCCACACCTGCGGGGCGGAGGGATTGTGCGAGCCGGTCGCCGAACAGGCGCGCTGCACGGACACCTGGCCGGAGGACCTCCTCGACCGGCCCGAGCGTTACCCCGACGTGGCGGTGGTGGGCAGCCTGTACGACCACACGGCCGACGTGCCGGAGGTACAGGCCACCCGGCTCGCGGTGAAGGAGGTCGACGACAGCGACGGCGTGAACGGCCGGCTGGTGGGGCTCGTGCAGTGCTCCTACGAGGCCGACCCCACGGTCGATACCCTCACCGCCGAAGAAGCCGCCGTGGCGATGGCCGATTTCCTCGCCCGCGATCTCGGTGCCTACGCCCTCATCGGGCCCCCCACCTCCGGACAGACCGAGGCGGTCTACAATCAGGTCGATGCCGCCCCGCTCATCGTCTCGCCCTCCGCCACGAGCCCGGCGCTCACGTACCTCGACGTGCCGGACCGGCCCGCGGGCGGCGCCGGGCGGCTGTGGCGCACCGCTCCGCCGGACTCCCTGCAGGGGCTGGTGCTCGCCGGACTCGTCGAGGACACCATCGGCACGGCGAGCCAACGCGTGGCCCTCGTGTACCAGCTCGGGCCCTACGGCGAAGGCCTCGCCGAGGTCTTCGTCGCCGAGTGGACCGGCTCCAACCGCGTGGCCGACCGCCTGACCTTCGAGAACGACACGCAGCGCAGCAGCGCAGCATCCTCGGCCGCCGATCCCGGCTACGACGCGATCATCTTCATCTCGAGCGACGCGCCGGACGTGAGCGCCTTCCTCGCCAGCCTCGCCGCCGACGGCGATGTGCCGAACACGCTGATCTTCCTCGCCGATGCCGCGCGGGACCAGGAGGTGCTCGAGGCGACGGCGGACACAGCGGCCGAAGCGCTCTGGCCCAACGTCCTCGGCACCTCGCCCGCGGTGCCCTCCGGCCCCGAGTACGATGCCTTTGCCGCGGCCTATGCGGGCATGTTCCCCGGGCAGGAGGCGGGAGCCTCGTCCTACTCGAGCTATGCCTACGACGCGGCCTGGCTCAGCCTCTACGGCGCCTCCTGGGCGATGTCGAACGAGCCCGAGCTCAGCGGCCAGACCGCCGCCAACGGCCTCCGTCACGTGAGCGACGAGGACGCGGACGTCCTCACCGTGGGCCCCGGCTCCTGGAACCAGGTGCAGTCGCTCCTCGAGCTCGGGGAGGGCATCAACGTGCGCGGCGCCTCCGGGGAGCTGGACTACGACCCGGAAACCGAGGAGACTTCCGGCCCCATCGAGATCTGGGGGATCGCAGGCGGTCGTGAGCCCGGATTCACGGTGGTGGAGATCGTCGAGCCGTGAGGCTCGGCCTCCTCCTTGCCGGAGCCTGCGCCGGCGACCGTGCCACTGCCTTCGAAGCGGCGATGAGTTCGGGGCGGTGCGCGGAGCTGGACTGGCCCGAGCTGCGCGACGATTGCGCCGTTTTCCACCGGCAGTGCGCGTTGGTGGAGGGTGAGAAGGCAGGCTGGGAGTGTGCGTTCCGACAGGCGGAGCACGAGGGGGACGCGGCGGCCTGCACGAAGGCGGGCGCATGGGCCGACGATTGCCGGCTCCACGTCTGGGCGGCGAGCTTCGAGGGCTGGGCGCCGAAGGGGGTACGTCCCGGCGAGGCCGAGGCGCAGGTGGCCGAGCGCCTGTCCGGCTTCGGGCTCGCGCCCACCGATCCGCGTCCCTGGTCGGCCTGGTTCCGCTTCGTCCACGGCAACAGCCGCCCCCTGGATCGCGCCGCCTGCGCCGCCGTCGTCGACCCCATGCAGGCGGAGGCCTGCCGGCAGACGGCGCTCGCGCACTACGGCGATATGCTCAACGTCGCCCGTGACCGCAAGCTCTACCCCTGCGACGGCGGTCCCCTCCCCGCCTTCTTGCAGTACACCCCCGACCCCGAGCTCGACGCGCTCCGGGCCCGCCGCGCCGACCTGTGCCCACCGTGAGCCTGCTGTTCCTCCTCGCCTGCGCGCCCAGTGCCGCCGACGCCTGGACGGCGGCCCAGGCCCCGGGCATCCCCATCGCCGAGGCCGCGGCGCTCTGTGCCTACACCGCCGACCGCGAGGCCAACTGCACCGCGGAGGTGATCCGCAACCGCCCCGACGCCGCCGTGGAGCACTGCCAGCTCATCGCCGACCCGCGGTGGCGCGCCGAATGCGCCTTCGCGGTGGCCGAGCGCCATGCGCGCCAGCGTGAGCGCTGGCAGGCCCTCGCCGCCTGCGGCCTGGCGGGCCGGTACTACCACGAGTGCCTGTACCACGCGTGGACCTTCGAGATGCAGGGGGCGGTCCGCGGCGGGGGCCGAGCGACCGACGAGTTGGAGGCCGGGCGGGAGCTCGTCGCCTACTGGGGTCAGCTCCAGACCATCGGCGGAGACGTGCAGACCACCCTCTGGGGGGACTGGTGGTACTTCGCGCTGAGCCGCAACAAGCCGGCCGCCATCGAGGACTGCGCGCGGCTCTCCCGGGACGACGCGACACGCTGCGAAGCCGGCACGCTCGGCTTCGTGGAGCGCGCGATCGCCACCTCGCTGCGGGAGACGCGGCTGAACGCGCGGCGAAAGAGCCGGGCCTGTCGAGGCGGCGTGGCCGAGCTGGAGGCCTCCTTCCCCGACCTCTACCTCCCCTCCGAAGGGCTCCGCGAAGCAGCCCTGCAGGGGGCGGCCCGTGGCTGCGCCCCGGCGCAAACGGTGGAGAGCGGCCGACCCTGGAACCCCCTCTTCTTGGAGCACCGCCAATGGCGCGCTGGGTAGGCGGCTGGCTGCTGGTCGCGATGCTTGTGCTTGCCGCCGCGCGCTTCGTGGTCCGTCCCGAGCGGGAGGCCTGGCTCTTCATCGGGGTGGGCCGCGTCGGCACGGTCCTCGTCGCCCGTTACGACGTGGCCAACACCGGGCTCTTCGCGGAGCAGCTGACCACCCGCCTCGCGTACCTGCACGACGAGGGCAGCCCGCTGGCGCACCGCACGATCAGTGGTCCGGCCCGCCTCGACGACGACGGCGTACACGGCGCGCTCGACCTCATCGAACGCGGCCCCGACGGGTGGAGTTGGTCGATGGGTGGCGACGCATTCAGCGCACAGGCGCGGACCAGCGCCGAGCCGGCGTGCCCGCCCCGCCCCGGCCGGTTCACCGCCGTCATCGACGTCCCGCACGCCTCGGGGCACGGGAGTGACGGGCGCACCGCCCAGGGAACGGCGGTGATCGTGCGGACGCGCGCGGTCGGCAACGTGAGCGGCGGTGCCCTCTACGCCCTCGATGAAGAGGGCGCCGTTGGGCTCGACCCCCTCTCCTCCTGCCCCGGCTTCTTCATCCTCGGCGACCAGGCGGTGCAGGTGGAGACGCCCTGGATTCCGCCCAACCCCGAGCGCAACTTCACGCTGTCGGTGGCCGGACACGAGCTGGCGGTGCGGACCGAGCGTGGGGAGCACCGTGACCCCGCGCTTGATCACACGCTCCTGCCCGAGCGGTGGCTGGCCTGGGCGGTGGGGTTCAGGACCCCGATGATCACGCTGAAGCGCGTCAAGGTGCGGGTCGACGGCCGACCTCCGTGGAACGGCGTGCTCATCCTGCGCGACCACGCGGCGCCGGGTTAGCGGCGCGGAATGCTGCTCCTCCTCGCCGCCTCCCTCCTCGTTCCGACGGCGGACGCCGGCGATCACCGCGGGCGTTTCGGCTTCGGCTTCCACGCGGGCCTCGGCTCCGTCCCGGCGCTCTCGGCCCGGTATGCGCTGCCCACCGCTTCGCCCACGATCAACGCGCAGATCGAGCTGGATGCGGGGGTGGACACGGGCACCGGCGGAGGCCTCTCCCTCGTCGCCGGCGGCCGGGTGCTCTACGGCGTCGTCGCCGAGGACAACCTCACCCTCTTCGCCGCCGGCGGCGCGGCCTACGTGGCCGACCCCGACGGCTACGTCATCCGGGTTCAGCCAGCGATCGGGGCGGAGTTCTTTCTCTTCGGGCTCGAGAACCTCGGCTTCGGGGTGGAATGGGGTTTCCACATCGATCTCGGCGAGTCCTTTCGGCTCCACACCTTCGGGGGCGCCCCGGCCGCCACGGTCCACTACTGGTTCTGAGCGGGCCGCTCACTCCCGGCGGCGTTGTACGATCGCCAGCGCGGTGAGCAGGAACAGCGCGGCGAACAGGCCGAGTCGGGAGAGCAGCTCGAGCATCGACAAGCCGACGTCGCTCGCGCCGTCTCCCTTGAACCCGAGGTTGTAGAGCGTGCCCGAGAGTGGCATGGCGTCCCAGTCCATGCCGCGTGAGCGAGGCGCGCCCAGCTTCTCGCCCGTCTTCAACAGCGCGTCGTAGGCGACACGAGCGGGGTTCCACCAGGTCAGTTCCCCTGCGAGCGTCGACATGCGGCGCAAGCTGAGCAGCACGCCCGAGAAGGCGATCTGCGGGATGAGGAGCAGCGGCAGGCTTCCGACCGCACCTTCGCTGCTCGAGTTCGCGGCAGACACCGCAAGCCCGAGCGCCATCCCCACCAGTCCCGTCACCGCCGACACGCCCACGAAGCCCGCCACGCTCGTGCCGTACTCGGTGACGAGCGACGGGTGGAGAACGAGGTTCATCACCGCGAACGCCGCGCACTGCGCGCCCACCAGGGAGCCGAGCACGTAGGTCTTGCTCCAGACGTAGGGAGCGGGCCGCACGCCGATGCGCCGCTCACGCAGCCAGATGACCCGGTCGGAGATGAGCTCGCGCACCGAGGCGCTCATACCGAACCACAGGCAGGAGAGGGAGAGCATGAACATCATCTCGCGCGTAGGCAGCGGGAAGACGATCCACATCACCGCAGCGAGGACCGGAGCCTGGGCCAGCAGCACGGTGAGGCCGCCGACGTCCCGGGACTTCACCTTGGCGTAACGGTGCATCAACGTGGTCAGTTGCGCCCAGCCGCCGGGGCGCCGAACCGGTGCCCGCGCCGGCGCGGCCTGCCCCCGACGCTCGGCCCCGTCGAGGGAACGCAGCTCCTCGCGCATGGCCACGAAGGTGCGCGCGTCGTCGCTCGTTCGATAGGCCGCGCCCCACTCGGCGGGCTGGCGGTCCGAGAAACGATTGAAGATCGCGTCGGGTGTGGCCACGCCGAAGTAGCGACAGGCCTGAGCCGGGGGGCCGAAGTAGGCGAGACGGCCGCCGGGAGCCAGCACGAGGAGGTGGTCGACCTGCGCCACGATTTGCGGTGTGAGGTCGTGGGTGACCACGAAAACGATGCGCCCTCGGTCGGCGAGCTGGCGCACGAGTCGGACGATGTCCTGTGAGGCGCGGGGGTCGAGTCCGCTCGTGGGCTCATCCAGAAAGAGCACCCGCATCGTGCGGGCGAGCAACTCCTGGCCGAGGTTCACCCGCTTCCGCTGACCGCCGGAGATGCCGCGACGGATGGCATCGCCGATGCGCGAAGCCCGGATGTGCTCGATGCCCAGCTCCCCGAGCACCCGGTCGACCTCCACCTGCACCTGCGCGGACGAGGAGCCCGCGGGCAGCCGAAGTCGGGCGCCGAAGCGCAGGCTCTCCTCCACGCTCAGCTCGGGATGGACGATGTCGTCCTGGGGCACGATGCCCACGCTCTCGCGCTCGGCCGCGAGCTCGGCGTGGAAGTCGAGGTCGTCGAGCGTGACCGAGCCCGTCTGCGCCGGGGTGACCCCGGCGATCGCGTTGAGCAGCGTGGTCTTCCCGCAGCCCGACGGCCCGATCATCGCGATGACCTCACCGGAGAAGACGGTGAAGCTCACGTCGTCGAGCAGGGAGACCTCGCCGATCTTGCGCGTGAGGTGCCGCATGGAGAGCGCGGAGAACGAACGTTCACCGCTCACCTCGAGCACGTCACCCGCGGCGTTGAGGCGGGTGACGAAGGGGCCGATACGGAGCTCGTCGCCGGGGGCGAGCGGCGCCGCGGTGACGGGACGCCCGTTGATCACCGTGGGACGACCGGACTCCGCGTCGACCACGCGCCATCCCTGCGCCGTGCGCTTGAGGTCGGCGTGGCGCATGGCCACGCGCGGGTCGCCGAGGAGGACCTCGCAGGCCGTGGACCGACCAAGGCGGATGGTGTCCCCCACCAGCGGCACCGACCAGGCTCCGCTCGCGAGGCCAACATCGTGCCGACAGTAGAGCGTCGAGAAGAGCACGGGATCGATGCCGAGCAGCTCGGCGGCCGCGCTCAACCGCATCAAGTCGTCCGGCTGGACCCGCCCACCGTCGGCGAAGACGGCGAAGAGACTGTCGAGGAGCAGGAGCGCGTGGGCTCCCCCGAATCGTCGACCGAACCCGTCGAGCCCGAGGTCGGCCTGCTCGGCGGCGAGGACCTCTCGACCAGCGGCCTCCCCGAAGCGGCCGACATAAGCGGCAAGTTCGCTTGCGTGCAGTCGAGCACGGTTCTCCGGCATCTCCACGATGGCGAGGAGACGGGCGGCCGCGTCGGTTGAGAGCTGGGTGCGACGGCACAAGGCGCCGAGGAGGGCCGAGCGCCGCCGGTCGGCGACCTCGGCCGACTGCACCGTGGCCGACACCAACTGCGCGGCCAACTCCACCGCGTACTGAACCGCCGCATCATCCGGCAGCGACAGCCCGCTGGCACGCAGCTCCCGTTCGATGCGAGCGCTGCGCGATGCGCTGTGGCTCGCGGACGGCACGCCTACTTGTAGGTGACCGCGGTGGCGATGCCCGCCTTGGCCCCAGCATCAACCGTACGCGTGGCGTGGACGGCGATGTAAAAGGTGTCCGTGGCGCTCGCCTTGTAGCTGATCGTGGGCTCGCGGTTGTCCTGCGTGTCCTTCATCAGCTCGTTGCCGAGCGAGTCGTACAGCACGATGTCGGCGTTCTGGAGCAGATCGTCGCCGCACACCATGATCTTGTACTCGGTGCCCGCGTAAAGGGTGACCAGATAGATCCGGTGCTCGCCCTGGCCCAAGGTGGCGTTGGTGGCGGTACGAACCGCCCAGCCCGTGTTGTAGCCCTCCCAGATCTTGGTCTTAAGGCAGGCCTCGGCGGCCGCTTCGTCGGCGTACGCGGGAGTGAGGGCGGCGAAAAGGAATGCGGCAATCATGGCGGCTCCTACAACAACGCCAGGACGGCGTCGGTCTGGGACTTCACTTCCTTCACGTCGTCGACGGAGAGGGTCGGCTGGCTGGCCAGCTCCTTGAGACGGGTCAACGTGGTCTTCAGCTGGGAGATCACCGCGTCGGGCGCCTTGTCGCCACCCTCGACCGCCACGTACTTGATGAAGTAGTCGGCCACCTGCGGCTGGCGGAGCAGCTCCGTGCCCGCGGTGGTGTTGTTGGCGGCGATGATCGCGCCGGCCACGAGGTTGCTGCCTTCGAGCCAGCTACCCGCCTGGAGCAGGGGCACCGCGCGCTCACCGGCCTCGAACTTGATCTCGGGGATGATCGCCCCGTGCATCTCGTCGAGCTCCTTGATGAGGTCGTCGCGGCTGACGCTGTTGTTCGTGATGCGGGCGTTGATTTCGTCGATCGTGGCGGCGATGTCGGCGCCACCGCCCAGAGCGGCCATGCCGGCCTTCACCGTTTCGAGGCGGGCGGTGAGCTTCTCGGGGGGGGCATCCTTCACCGTGAGCAGCGCATCGGCGAGCGCCACGCCGGTGCGGACGGCGATGACGTCCTTGTTCTCGATGTCCATCTTCAGGACGCGATCCGCCACCATGCCGCTGAGGCCACCGGCGATGCCGTTGCGCTCCAACGCGCGCTGCATTTCCGCCGGCGAGGGAACCAGCGCCACGTTCTCGGCGGCGGACTGCAGAGCGGCGATGTCGAGCTTGGCAGGCGCGACCACCTCCGGCTTCGGCGGTTCGACGGGCGTTTCTTCAGTACCACAGGCCGAAAGACCGAGAACACCGACAAGCAGGACAGACGACAGCATCGAGTTTCTCCAAACGGGCGCGGAAGGGTACGCCACGCCGGCGGCTCGTGCAAGGGGAGCCGCTCACGTTTCGCGAATCCTACACGGCGCCGCGGGAGCCCACGAGGACCACGCCGGCGCTCCCCGCCTCGTACGAGCGAACCTCCACGGCACCGCTGGCCGCGAGCAGGCCCCGCCAGGTCGAGGCGTCGCGCCGAATCATCGGCCAGCTGAGCAGGTGGTCGAACACCATCTCGTCGCCCCCCGCACTCATCGCGGTGAGGACCATTCGGCCGCCGGGCGCCAGCTGCCGGAGCAGCGAACGACAGAGCTGCACCGTGTCCCGCTCCGGCAGGTACTCGAGGAGACCATCGACTACGACGACATCCTGGGGGGGCAGCTCCGACCTCCCCCTGCCCGCGCACACGAGCGCGAGGTCGTCCTGCACGAGCTTCAGCTTCAGGCTGCGGGGCCGAGTGGAAAAGGCCGACTCCACGAGGTCGAGCGCCGCCCGCGAGCCCTCGATGCACACGATCTCGCCAGGGAGGCGCCCCAGGTTGGCGAACTCGCTCACCAGCGGCAGCGCGCTGTTGGCGCCGAGGCTCAGCAATCGCACCGGGGCGCGACTGGGCAACGCCTCGGAGACGAGCTGCGCCGCCAGCGCACGACGCTCGCGAAGGGCCCGCGACGTCGGGAGCTCGAGCAGCCAACTGTCGACCATCTCGCCGAGCGGACCGTCCCCCACCGGTTTGTGCGCGGCGATGTGCCCGATCGTCCAGCAGTCCCCGGCCCATCCCTCGACGCGGTCGATGGCCATTTCACCGAGGTGGGAGCGCATCAGGTAGGGGTGCATTTCGCGGGAGAGCTCGGCCCCGGAAGCGAGCTGTTCGGCCCGGGCGAGGCGCCCGGCCACGTTGTCGAACTCCCGCATGAAGTTGTGGAGCCCAGCCATGAGCTTCTGCGTGGCCGCCGTCCGGTCCCGCCGGATCAGCGGCTCCACCTCCACCAACCAGGCCTTGGTGCGGGTGGCCAACGAACGCGCCTGCTCGGTGCTGCTTTCACTCCCCGCCCCCGAGCCACCTGCCAGCGCGCCCATCATGGCGGTGGTGGTGATGGCGCGGCTACGATCTACCGCAAGCCCGGCGAGCGCCCGGTAGAAGGCCGCGGCCAGGGGCGGGTCGGCGTCGAGGACCTTCAGGAGCCAGCCTCGGTCCCAGCGCTGGCAGACGGAGGTTTCGGCGGCCCGCACATCCGCCGTGCGCACCTGCTCCTCCAGGAAACCCATCTCGCCGACCATCATGCCGCGACCGAGCACGTCCAGCACGACGGCGGGCTGTTGGCGACTGTCGATGATCTCCAGCTCACCCTCGACCAGCCGGTAGAAGTCGCCGCCGCGCTCCCCTCGCCGGATCAGGTATTCGCCGCGGGCGAGGCGCACGGCCGTGGACACGGCCACGAGCCGCTCGCGGTCTCGCTCATTGAGGCGGTCGAGAAGGTCCACGCGCCCGCCTATCCCAGCGGCCCGCGTTAGGCGGCGCGGACAGAGGAAGCCATGGAACTGGTCACTACGCTGGTCGCTCGGCTGCGGAGCGCCCCCTACAACGACCGTGATGGGATCAAGGCCGAACTTGTCGCCGCGCTGGCTGGCGCCGACGGCAAGGCGGTGCGCGAGGCGCTCGACAGCGCGAAGCGCGGAGAGCTGCTCGAGGTCCAGTGGGAGATCGAGGAGGTGCTCGAAGCCACCGCCACGCCGAAGCCCGCTCCCGCCGCCGCCCCGCCGCCCCCGCCCGAGCCGCCGGAGGACCCCAACCGCCCGCTCACGGCCAAGGACCTCACGCTCGTGTACGACGATCCCCGCGGTCTCCTCCTCCACAAGAGCAAGGTGGGCGAGCGTTGGTTCGCCACCCAGGTCGACCCGCAGACCCGCCAGCCGCAGACCTTCGAGCTCCACCCGCAGGAGATCGCCCAGCTGCAGAAGCAGCTCGCGGGCTCACCGTGCTGGGTGCTCGGCGCCAGCCCCATCGCCGCCACGGCCAAGCCCCCGCTGGCTGGACGTTGACGCGAGCGGAGTACGTGGAAGCGGCGCGCGCGCGCGCCGATCTGCTCTACCGGGGGGAGGCGGTGGCCCACCGTAGCTGCGGCATCGCCCTCGCCGAGACCTTCGGTCTGCCGTCGGCGCGCTACCAGGCTCTCCGCCGTGGCGGGCTCACCGGGCAGGGCACCTGCGGGGCCCTCCACGCCGGCCTGCTCGTCCTGGGCGAGCTGCTGGGCGATCGCGACCCCGCCGGCCCGCCCACGGCCGAGCTCAAGGCGGCTGCAGTGGCCTACCGCGCCTGGCTCGCCGCCGAGCAGCCCGGCACGCCCGAAGACAGCTGCAACCGCCGCACCCGCGATTTCCCCGACTTCACCGCGCGTCCGCGGGCCCTGCATTGCACCGCCCTCGCCGCCAGCGCCGCTGCTGGCGTTGCGGGCGTGCTCTGGGACCTCGGCCGCCCCGCCCCCCTCCCCGCCGCCCCGACCCGCTGACCCGGAGCCGACGTGTCCACCGACCGCCCCGCCACGTTGCTCCCCGCGCCCCATCCGGCCGTCTACATGATCCTGTACGTGCCCTTCGGGGCGCTCGGCGGCTTCATCACCGTGGCCCTCACCTTCCTCGCCACCCGACACGGCCTCTCCATCACCGAGGGCTCCTTCCTCGGTGGCGCGCAGATGGTGTCGCAGTGGTTGAAGTGGATATGGGCGCCCGCGGTCGACGTCACACTGTCCCCGAAGCGATGGTACCTCATCGCCGTCGGCCTCAGCGCCATCGGCGTGTTCAGCATGGCGGTGGTGCCGCTTGGCCCGGACACCCTGCCGCTCCTCCTCGTCGTGGTCGGGCTGGCGAGCCTCGTGAACTCCATCGTCGGCATGGCGATCGAGTCGATGCTCTCCCAGACCACGCGCCCGGGGCAGGAAGGCCGGGTGAGCGCCTGGTTCCAGGCCGGCAACCTCGGTGGGAGCGGCGTCGGCGGCGGCCTCGGGCTCTACCTCCTGCAGAACCTCGAAGCGCCGTGGATGGCGGGCTCGATCATGGGTGGGCTCTTCCTCGCCTGCGCCACCGGCCTCCTCTTCGTGCCGAACGTGACGGCCCACGCCTCGAGCGGCGGGGCCATGGGCGCGGTTCGCGCGGTGGTGGCCGACATCCGCCAGCTCGCGAGCGGTCGCGGGGGGCTGCTCGCCGCCCTGCTCTGTTTCCTCCCCATCGGAACCGGCGCCGGCCAGGGCGTGCTCACGCAGGCGGCGGTGGCCGGGGTGTGGGGCGCCAGTGACAACGAGGTGGCGCTGGTTCAGGGCGTGCTCGCCGGCGTGGTCACCGCCGCCGGCTACTTCGCCGGCGGCTGGGTGTGCGACCGGCTGCAGCCACGCACGGCCTACGCGGTGATCGGCCTGATCCTCGCGGCGGTGGGCGCCGCCATGGGACTTTGCGCACCGGGAAGCGCGCTGAACCCGAGCAGCGTGGCGCCGGTCACCCTCTACGTGGTCGGCAACCTCACCTACGCCTTCGTGGTCGGGCTCGCGTACGCCGCCTTCACCGCCGTCGTGCTCCAGGCCATCGGCCGCACCTCCGCGGCCACCAAGTACAGCCTCTACGCCTCCCTCTCGAACTTCCCGATCTGGTGGCTGGGTCTCCTGCTCGGCCGCGCGGCGGACCAGCACGGCGCTGCCAACATGCTGTACGTCGAGGCCGTGCTCGGCGTGCTGGGCGTGCTGGTCTTCGCCGCCGTGGGCAAGGCCTGGCGACACCGCGAAGAGCCCCCCACGGCAGCGGTGGTTTAGTCCCGCGGGCACTCCGCGGCCGGCGGGCCTCGCCGCGCGCTCCCGCGCGCCCGATCGGCTCGCCCTTTCCCCCTACCCGCGTTTCCGGAGCCGACAGACGAAGAAGCCTTCGAAGAACTCGCTGGGTGCGAGGCGAACGGCCTCGCCGAGCGAGCGGTGGAACCGTTCCCCCTCCCAGGAGAGGACCGCGGGGCGGCGCTCGGGCGGGGTGGCCGGGATGGGCTCCACGACCGCCTCGTCGTGGTGTCTGAGGAGCGCGTTCACGACCGCCTCGTTCTCCTCCGGCGCGAAGGTGCAGGTGCTGTAGACCAGCACCCCGTCGGGGGCGAGGAGGCGCCACGCCGCCTGCAGCATGCTGCGCTGGAGGTGGTGGTACTTCCGAATGCGCGCCATCGACCAGTAGCGCATCGCACCCGGGTGGCGGAGGTCGAGCATGCCCTCCCCGCCGCACTGCGCGTCGAGCAGGATGCGGTCGAAGGGACCCGCCACGAACTTGTCGATGTACTGACCGGGGTGTGCCGTCAACGCCGCGGTGGGCACGCCGAGGAGCGCGAGCACTTCGCCGAGCTTCTCGCCGCGCAGCGAGTCGTTGACGTGGAGCTCGATGGCCCCGCCTGCGAGCGCGGCCAGATGGGAGGCCTTCCCGCCCGGGGCGGCGCACACGTCCAGCACGCGGTGGCCCGGCTGCGGCGCCAGCGCCACGACGGGTACGAAGCTCGAGGCGTTCTGGAGGAAGACCTCCCCCGCCGCGTGGGCCGGGCTGGCCACGATCGCCGCCTTGTCGCCGTGCAGGTGGAAGCAGTTTTCGGCCCAGGGGATGGGTTCGAGCTGCAGATCCGGTCCGGTGAGCGTGGGGGGCAGCGCCGCCGGATCGACCGCGCGCAGCGTGTTCACCCGCAGGCTGGAGCGCAGGCGCCGGGAGAGCCGCGCTTCTACGGTGCCCGCCGGGAGCTGCAGGGCCGCGGCCGTGCGCTTGAGGAAGAGTTCCCGATCGGGGTCGCGCGCGCGGGCCATTCGCGAGCGGTGCTATCCCGGCGCGGCTAAGGGGGCGGCGTGCCGAGCCGCAGCCGCCCGCCTCCTTCGCTGGAGCTGACCGAAGCCGAGTTCCGCGAGATGGTCGAAACCAGCGTCGTTCGGCTCGAGGCCTACCTTCGTGAGCTGCCCGAGCGGCCGATGCACCACATGGATGGCGCCCAGCGCCTCGTGCGCTCGCTGCGCGAGCCGTGGCCCGAGCAGGGCGTCCGCTTCCGCCGGCTGCTCGGCACCCTCTTCGAGCGGGTGATCCCCTACGGACTCAACACCGCGAGCTCGGGCTACCTCGCCTACATCCCGGGCGGCGGCCTCGTACACGCGGGCGTCGCCGACCTCATCGCCAACGTCACCAACCGCTACGTCGGCCTCTGGCAGGCGGCGCCGGGCCTCGTTCAGCTCGAGACCAACGTCATCCGCTGGTTCGCCGACCTCGTCGGCCTGCCTCCCGGTTCCGGCGGCCTCCTCACGACGGGCGGCTCCCTGGCGAACCTCGCGGCCGTGGTGGCGGCGCGGCACGACCGGCTGGGGGAGCGCTTCGACGACGGGGTGATCTACGTCTCCGCGCTCGTCCACCACTCCGTCTTCAAGTCGGCCCGCGTCGCCGGCTTCCGCGCCGAGCAGGTGCGCGCCATCGAGGTCGACAGCGCCTTCCGGCTCGACATCGCCGCCCTGGCCGCCGCGATCGCCGAGGATCGGGCCGCTGGTCGTCGCCCGGCCCTCGTGGTGGCCTCCGCCGGCACCACCGCCACCGGCGCGGTCGACCCCCTGCCCGCCCTCGCCGACCTCTGCGCCGCCGAGGGTCTCTGGCTGCACGTCGACGGCGCCTACGGCGGCTTCTTCCAGCTCACCGAGCGCGGCCGGACGGTGCTCCGCGGCATCGAGCGCGCCGACAGCGTCACGCTCGACCCCCACAAGGGGCTCTTCCTCCCTTACGGCACCGGCTGCATCCTCGTGCGCGACCTCGGCAAGCTCCGCGCCGCCCACCAGATCGCGGCGAGCTACCTGCCGGCGAGCGAGCAGGACCCCGACTGCTGGGACTTCGCCGACCTCGGCCCCGAGCTCTCCCGGGACAACCGCGGCCTCCGCGTGTGGATCCCCCTCAAGATGCACGGCGCCGCCGGCTTCCGCGCGCAGCTCGACGAGAAGCTCGACCTTGCGGAGCGCGCCTGCGCCCGGCTGCGAGAGCTGCCCGAGATCGAGATCGTCGCCCCGCCGGAGCTTTCGCTTGTCGCCTTTCGGGTGCGCGCCGATCAGCCAGGCAGCGGCGATCCCCTCACCCGACGGCTCGCGAAGCGGGTGAACGCCCGGAACCGGGTCATCGTTACGGGCGTGGAGGTGGGCGGCCGCTGGCTCCTCCGCGTTTGCGTGCTGTCCTTCCGCACCCATGCGTCCGACCTCGATGCCTTCCACGACGATCTGGTGGCCGGCCTGGCCGAGCTGGGCTGAGCGCGAGGCTACTCCTCGAAGCGGTAGCCGGTGCCGTGAACGGTGAGGATGTGGCGCGGGTCGGCCGGGGTGTCCTCGACCTTCTTGCGCAGCTTGAGAATCTGGTTGTCGACCGTGCGGGTGGCCATGGTCGGCGAGTAGCCCCACACGTGCTGGAGCAGGTCCTCGCGCGACACGTCCTTGCCGCGGTGGGCGATGAGGTACTGGAGCACCCCCGACTCGTGGGTGGTCATGCGGTGTTCCACGCCCTCACGGGTGAGCACGCGCCGGCGCAGGTCGACCTCGTTGCGGCCGAAGCGGTACAGCTCCGGAGCCCGGGGCGATTCGGGCCGGGACCGCAGGCGGGCGCGCACGCGGGCGATGAGCTCACGCAGCGAGAAGGGCTTGCTGACGTAGTCGTCGGCACCCAGCTCGAGGCCCAGGACGCGATCGAGCTCGGCGGACTTGGCGGTGAGCAGGATGACGGGCACCTCGAAGTGCTCGGACTTCACCTTCCGCAGCACGGAGAGCCCGTCCATGCCGGGGAGCATCACGTCGAGCACGATGCAGTCGGGGAGATCGTCTTCCACCGCTTCGAGGGCCTTCTCGCCCGTGTCGCAGTGGGTGACGGTGAAGCGCTCGTGTTCCAGGGCCGAAACGAGACCCATGGCCAGGGTCTCGTCGTCTTCCACAACGAGGATGCTCGCGCCTGCGTGTTCACTCATGACTTTCTCCGAATTCGAAGGATGAACTTGGCTCCGCCGCCGGCGCCCTCTGCGCATTCCACCTTGCCGCCATGGAGGCGGGCGGTGTCTGCCACGAACGCGAGACCTAACCCGTGCCCCCCGGCCTTGCCGCGACCTTCCCCTTCCACCCGACGGAAGCGTTCAAAAATGGATTTTCGTAGACCAACCGGGACACCGAGCCCGTCGTCCTCGACCTCCATCACCACGAAGCGCCCCTGCACCCGCGCGCGCAGCCACACCCGGCCGCCCTTCTCGCCGCGCCGGTACTTCAGCGCGTTGTCGAGCAGGTTGTTGAGGGCGTCACTGAGCTGCACCGGCAACACCTCCACCTCGCCGATGGGTTGGGTCTCCTGGGTGAAGCTCATCCCCGCCGCCTCGAAGCGGGGCGCCCAGCTCGTGGCCACGCCGGCGAGCATCCGGTCGAGGTTCGTGCGCACCCGCACGTCGTCCTCCGGACGGGTAGCGGCCTTGATCACCTCGTTGACCCGCTCGGTAAGCCGCTCGGCCTCCTGAACGATGCGCCGCGCAAAGGTTTCGCGCTGAGCTTCGTCCCGGTAGGCGCCCATCTCCAAGGTCTCCGCCATCACGCGGATGCCGGCGAGGGGCGTCTTGAGCTCGTGGCTCACGCGGGCCACGAAGTCCCGCTGGCGCTCGAGGAGCGACTCCTGTTGGCGGTCGGCGCGGATCAGCGCGAAGAGGGCGGCAAAGCCTATCGCGACGGCAATTGCGAACGGGGCGATGCGCGCCGCGTACGCCGCGCGCACCTGCCGGACGGTGGCCATCGCGCTCCGGGTGATGCCGCCGCGCAGGTGGGGGAGAAGGTGGGGGAAGGGCTCTTCCACAAGCAGCTCGTCCGAGCTGCCCGCGATGACCTGGCCCCGGGCGGTCCGCACGCTGTAGACCCGGGCGCGGCTCGGGCTGAGCATCATGCGCGCGAGCTCCACCTGGTCCACCTGGATGCCAGCGTAAATCTCGACAACGCCCACCCGCGAGAGGTAGACCAGCCAGGGCGGATCGCTGATGGGATCCACGATCGCGCGGGGCAGCTCACCCGGGCCGGGCGTCGTCGGCCCCACCACGGTGTCGCGCTGCAGTTCCCGCCAGAGCGCCAGGCGACGCTTCGCTCGGTTCACGAGCTCCTCGACGTCATCCGGGAGCTCGCCGGCGCCGCCGCCGTAGTCGCGCATGTCTTGCCGGAGCGGAAACTCCACCAGCGGAAGCGCGAGCTCCAGGGCCGGGCCGTCCAGCGCGGATATCTCCTTGGCGAGGTCCACGACCCAGCTCGCGGCGACGTCGTCCCGCCCTCGCTGGTGGAAGGCGCGGGCCTGCTGAAGACGGAGGCCGGTCATCAGGCGCACGTCGAGGCCCGCCGCTCGGGCGCTGCCGAGAAGGCCGGTGGCCGGCGGGAAGGAACGGATGAGCTCGAGGGTCGCCTGGGGCAGCTCGGCGTCCAGCAGGTGCTGCGCGGCTTCGAGCGTGGCGAAGAGGGCGAGGTTCTGGTCCTCGGCGGCGCGACAACGGAGGGAGGCGGAGGCCAGCTCCAGTGGGTCACGCAGGGCAGGGCTGCCCGCGGGGGCGGCCATGCACGGGGCGGCCCGCAGCGCGGCGAGGTCGGCCTCCACGGCGGGTGGCGGGTACACCAGCTCGTCGCGATCCCAGATGTACACCGCGTCCACCAGCGGGGCTTTCCCTCGAGCGCGCAGCTCCACGGAGGCGTAGTCCTCGCCGAGCGCGAGCTCCCGGAAAAGCGGGGCGAGCCATTCGGCGGCGAGCCGCGCCTCCACCACCTCGACGAACTCCGCCACCTGCTGCCGCATGAGCCGCTCGCGATCGGCGGCGAAGTCCTCCTCGAAGCTCCTCGCCTCCTCCACCGCGAGCGCGCTCATCACCGCGAGCACCACCACGATGGCGAGGTAGACCACGGGACGGACGTACTTCTTCTGGCGGCGGGTCGTCACTGAAGGCACGACGTCCCCCGTCCGGGCATGGCCGCCGTCAACTCGAGCCAGGGGTGCGAACGGTCGCCGAGGGCCCCCTCGGCCGCGGCGATCGCCGCGGGCTCCACACAGCCGCGAGCGAGGTGACCGAGCGCCACGCACCAAGGGGCGCCGGCGGCGGAGAGCGTGCCCCCGCGCTTGCTGAAGGTCACGCGCGTGTCGCGGCAGCCCAAGCCCGCGGATTGGTACAGGCTGGTGAGCACCCGGCGCCGGGCCGCGGCCTGGTCGGCGGACGGCAGCCTGGCCAGCCGCCGGTCGGCGTGAAGGAGGTAGGTGTCCACCTTGCCGGTGTAGCCTGCCACGACGAGGCACTCGTCCAGCAGCTCGGGGCCGTTGACGGGGGCGAAGGGGAGCCAGGCCTCCGCCTCGTCGCAACGGGCGATCGCGCGGGCGGTGGTCTCGACCCCCTCCGGGTTCTTCAGCTCCAGGTCACGCCCCGCAGTGGCCGAGAGCGCGCGCACCTCCTGCCAGGCCGCCTCCACCCTCAGCCAGTGGTGCGCCTCGCCGGCGGGAACCTTCGCCCAGACGTCGCCGGAGGCCGCCACGGCGAGCGCGCAGTCCGAGGGGCTCAGGGAGTGGGCGAAGCGCCGGCGACACGCGCCCGCGTGCAGCGTGGACCGCGCGAGGGCCACCTCCAGCTCGTTGCGGCAAAGCGGGTCGTTCACGGCAGCGCTGCCCGAATCGTAGGCCTTCTGGGACCAGGCCACCTCCGACTGCCACCCCTGGCTCCAGATCGTGGCGAGCGCCCGCACCGCGCAGGTCCGCGGCGTCGGCCGGTCCCGCCAAAGCTCCTCGGCCGCGACAAGGAGGCGCTTGCGCTCGGCTGCGCCGTTCTTCTGCGGGTCGACCTTGTGCGCCTTGAGCTCCACGGAGAGCGCCGCGGCGTCTGCGTCGGCGGCATCGTCGAGCGCCCGCTCCCACCAGGCGACGCCGCCACAACAGGCGACCACGCAGGCGGCCACCACCACCGCGGCCACCTTGCCCATCGAGCTGAGCGCCTCGAGACAACCGCCCCCGGCAGGGCGAGGCCCCCTCGGCGGGGGACTCGGTGGCGCGGCCGCCGAGGCCCGGAAGGGAGCGACCGGCGAGTCCGCGTCCTCCACCCGCTCGGTCGCGGGAGCCACCGGGGCGTCGGGAAGGCGTTCCGTCGCCGCGGCGACGGGAGCCTTCTCCGCCGAGGGCGGCTCCCCGGCGTCCTCGAATCCGTCCCGGACCGACGCCGGGCAGGGCTTCCCGTCGACGTCCACCAGCTCACCCTCATCCCGCAACCAGGCCGCGCAGGACGCCGCGGTCGGTCGACGACGAGGGTCTCGTGCGCCGCAGGCCCGCGCGAGGATCGCCCACGGTTCGGGAGCCCCCGCGGGAAACAGCGTCAGGATCAGGCGCCGGATCGCCCAGATGTCGCTGGCCAGCCAGGTCTGCCCTACCTCGAGTTGCTCCGGAGCCGCCCAGTTGGCGGTCCGATCGCGGGTGGGCGCCCCTTCGTCGGCCGCGGGGACCTCGCGGACGGTGTCGAGGTCGATGAGGGCCAGCCCTCCGTCCGAACGCAGCACGAGGTTGGCGAGCTTGAGGTCCCCGAAGGCCACGAGCCGGCCGTGGAGGGTGGCCAGGGTGTCGATGAGGCTCAGCAGGGCGTGGTCGGCGGCCTTGGGGCTCAGTGGGGCGGCCAGTTCGTGCAGCGGCGCACCCTCCATCCACAGGGTGGACACGAAGGGGAGGCCGTCCTCGGTCAGACCCGCGGCCAGAGCCCGCGGCCACCGCGGGGGGTCGCCCGGGTCGGCCATGAGACGGGCCGCCACCCCGTAGCCCTCCACCGTCATGGCGATGTCGTGGCCGAGCGAAGCGAAGCTGCCGCGCCCGTCCACCACGGCGGTGCGGAGCGAACGCGCGAACGCGGGCGCCATGCGGCGGCCCCGCAGGATGCGTGTCGCGCAGCGAACACCGTCCACTTCCCCCTCCCAGACCTCGCGCTCGGCGAGCTCCCGGAGCTTTCCGTGCAGGCGATGGCCGGCGATCACCGGGGGCGTGTGGCCTCCTTGGCGGTCCCCGCCGGCGCAGCGGGCGGGAGGTAGCCGTGCATCTGGAGGGCGCTGAGCGCCTTCATGGCCAGCGGCCCGGCTGCCGACGCGCCGAAGCCACCATGCGGCACCACCGCGGCAACGACATAGCGCGAGCCCACCGGCGCGCACTCCGGAGCGGCCTCCGGCTCGCCAATCGCGACGAACCAGGAGTGCGGACGGGTGGTGGCGCCCTTTTTGATGCCCCAGGGTGCTTCGTCGCGGGTGCCGGGCGCGTCCGCCGTCCCGGTCTTGCCGTACACCCGCACGCCGGCGGGCGACTTGAGCCGCGCCCCCGTGCCCGACTTCATCACCCCACGCATACCGGCGAGCACCGGCTCGAGCGTGACGCCGGGCGGGAGGAGCTCCGTGGTGGCGCAGGCGGCCCCCAACGCCATCGTGCTCGGGCAGCGCAGGTAGTTCCCACCGTTTGCCGCCGCGCCCACCACCCGGGCGGCCTGCATCACGCTCCAGCTGCCCGCACCCTGCCCGAACCCCGTCTGGGCGAGCCGGCGGCTCCCTGCTTCGCCGAGGCCGGTGTAGGTGCCATCGATCTCCGACAGCAGGCCCGGGTTGCCGAACTCCACGCCCTCGGTGCGGAGGCGGCGATAGGGTTCGGGGCCGAGCTTCAGGGCGAGCTGACCGAACCAGACGTTGCTCGATTTGCCGAGGGCCTGGACGAGGTCGAGCTGGCCGCGGGCCCCACCGTCGCCGTGATCGTGGATCGGACGCGTCCACCCGGGGAGGGTGAAGCTCGGCCGCCCGTCGTTGGTCTGGTCGCACAGGAAGCTGGGCTCACCGCTGGAGGCACAGGTGCCCGGCTCGCCGGCACCCTTCACGAGGCCCTCGCGGGCCGCCACGAGGGCAGACAGCACCTTGAACACCGAGCCCGCCTGGTACACCCCATGCGCGCCGGTCTTGTCGGCCCATGCGCCGTACACGCCCATGAACTTCCTGTCGTCTGCTGCACGGAGCGGCACCCAGGCCGTGCCGCCCGGGTCGAAGTCGGGCCACTGGGCGCGCGCGAGCACCTCGCCGGTCGATGCGTCGAGCACCACCGCGGCGGCGGCGCCCACCGTACTCGCCGAGGCCGCCGCCTTCACCGCGGCGGCGAGGTCCTTCTGCAGCGCGCCGTCGACCGTGAGTCGGGCTTCGCGGCTCACGACATCGTTGGCGAGGGCACGGATCGCGTCGGCCCGCGCGTCGACCGGCAGGCGGGCGATGGGGAGAAGGGTGGCGAGGTCGACGTCCGAGAGCTGCACCCGACGCACTTCGGGATCCCCGCCCCTCGCCTCCGAGCGCACGATCGCGAGCCGCTTCTGCGCCTCCACCGGGAGATCGCTCGACCCGATCGCAAGCACCACCTGCGGCTTGCCGCCCACGGAGGCGACCCACGCCACGGGAGGGTCCGAGGCATCGGGGTAACCGCGGAGCGTGGGCTCGAGCTGGCGCTCGAGCTGCCAGGGCGCGCGTGCCAAGCGGCCGTCGGCGGGGCCGAGCACCGTGCCGAACGCGTCGCCGAGGGGGTTCACCCGCCCGCCCGCGGTCGGCGACGCGGCGAGTACCTCGCCCTTGCGGTCGAGGATCGAGCCGCGGCGAATCTGACTGGAGAGGGCGCGGAGCCGGGGGTCGTGACGGACCACGGGCGTGCCGTCGCCCAGAGTGGTGACCACGCCGCGAAGCGTGGTGTCGTCCCGTCCGAACACCGCGTGGAGCGCGGTGGCCTGGACCAGCGTGATGCCGAGAAGGACCACGGCGATGCGCAAGTGGTGCACCCCGAGGCGCAGCTCCCTGAGCTCCTCGGTGTCGCCCTTGAACCGCCCGTCTTCGCCGAGGCGCACGAGAAGCGAAGCAACGGCCATCAACGCGACGGTGCCGGTCTTGCCGTAGGACAGGAAGGGAACCACCACGCCGGTGAGCGGGAAGTAGCCAAGGGTGCCGCCGAGGATGACGAAGGCCTGGCCGCACAGGAGCAGGCCCAGCGCCGCCGCCATCATCACCCGCTCGGGCGTGCGGTTGAACGCGGCCACCCGCAGACCGTCGACCACGAGCAGGCCGAGGAGCACGACATAGAGCGTGCCGCCGGCCTGACCGAAGACCTCGACGAGGTGGGCGTAGGCGAGATCGGTGTGCCCGGCGGGCAGCGCACCCGGAACACCCGCGCCGACCCCGCTGCCGGTGAGCCCGCCCGCAGCGAGCGCCCAGCGGGCCATCGCGAGCTGGTCGCCGTTGGGGCGCGCGTTGAGCCAGGGATCGCGCCACATGTCGAGTCGGAGCGCGAGGGTGGAGGAGGGCGCGACGTCGGGGTTCTGCCAGAAGAACGCGAGAAGCAAGCCGGTGAGCGCCAGGGCGGTGAGCACCCAGGCCGCCGACCGGGTGACCACGTAGAACAGGCCGAGGAAAACGAAGGCGAGGATGAGGGTGGGCCCGAAGTCCTTCACCGCGAAAAGCGCCGCCCACGTGGCCACGAGGATCACGCTGGCCACGAGCAGGAGCCGGGGGCGGGGGATGCGCAGCCAGGCGGGCCCCACTCGGTGCCAGCGTAGCTTCCAGGCGCGGGCGCCGAGCGTGGCGCCGAGCGCGAGGCAGGTGAGGAGCTTCACCAGCTCGATGGGCTGAAAACCCCACAGGTTGATGGTCTGCCCCGAACGCCCCGGCGCGGAGCCGAAGGCGGCGAGCAGGGCGACGAGCGCCACGGCGAGGGCGAGCAGGGCCCAGCGGGCCCGGCCCAAGAAGCCGCCGACGTCTCCGGGTAGGAGCAGGATGGCGGACGACAGGACCCCCGCGTACAGCACACCGGTGGCGAACGGCGGACCCGGCCAGGAGGTGGCGAAGGGGGAGCCGTAGCCGGTCTGCACCACGAAGCCGAGCGCGAGAGCTGCGTACGCCGCGGGCAGCGCGAAGGGGGTGAGGATGTGGTCGCCGCGGCGTACGAAGAGCGTCACGCTGCGGGCAATCGCGAGCATCACGCCGGCGCCGGCGAACTCCCAACCGGCGCGGCTGAGCACCGCGTGGAGGGCGAGCGCGTCCCCCGTCTCCCCGCGCAATTCCGCGGCCACGAGCCCACCGTCGAGCGCAGCGCCGGCCAACCACGGCGCGATGAGCGCGATGAGGACGAGGAGGAGGGGCTCGACGAGGCGCAGGATCACGGGGTCGGGCCCCGGGGAGCGGGCGACGCCGGAGCAGGGGCCGGGTCGACCGGCGCGGCCTCGGGCGCGACGGGCGCTGGCGACGGGGACGGCGACGGGGACGGCGAGGGGGCCGCGGACGGCGGGACGCTGCGGATCGAGACCTCGGAGCGGCTCACGATGCCGCCTCCGGACACCACGAGCGCGGCATCCTCGGGCAGACTCAGGTGCTCGAGAACCACGCGCGCACCCTCGGGAGCATGGATACGCAGGCGGCCGGCTTCGACCCGAACGTCACGCACCAGCAGCGAAGCGCCGGGCTGCAGCTCCACGAAGAGCTCACGGTCGAGCGCCAGCACGGTGCGTTCAACCTGTAGGCTGGACTCCCCCTGGAGCGTGATGGACCAGTCTCCTCCGCGCAGTCGTTGGCCGAGCACCCGCAACGATG
>SXGQ01089083.1_pt1 | contig 23261 bp, 18 predicted proteins | sample 3178371 | NCBI WGS metagenome assembly SXGQ01 (sample SAMN11356859, study PRJNA531348) | freshwater metagenome | isolation source: freshwater sample F1-20 | place: China: Fuxian Lake, Yuxi | collected 2017-12-25 | reverse complement strand
GGTGCCTGATCCGCGGCTGCCGCTCCTCGACGAGCCGACCGCCGGGGTGGATCCGGTCGGTTCGGCGGAGATGTCGGAACTGATCCTCGCGCTGAAGGCGCGCGGCAAGACGGTGCTCATCACCTCGCATCTGCTCGGCCAGATCGAGGAGCTCTGCGACCGCGTGGCTATCCTCGACCGTGGAAGGCTCGCGGCCGAAGGGCGCGTGGCGGACCTCGCCGGGGCGCAGGGGCGGCTTTCTTTTGAGACCGACGCGCTGCCGCCCGAGGAAATAGCAGCGCTCCGCGCTTGGCTGGAGTCGCGCGGGCGCAAGCTGGAGGCGGTGGCTCCGGCGCGACGACGGCTGGAGGAGGTCTTCCGCGCGCACGTCGGGCGCGGGCCGCGGGATAGGGAGGGTGGCCGGTGAACGCGGTGCGTTTCTCCCCGGTTCGCACGTGGTTGATCGCGGGCAACACGCTGCGCGAGGCGGCGCGCCAGCGGTTTTTCCAGTTTCTGCTGCTGCTCGCCTTCGCGCTCACGCTCGGCGCGCGCTGGTTGCGCGATTTCAACTTCGGCGCGCCGGAGGTGAAGTTTCTCGCGGATTGCGGCTTCGGAGCGATGGCTGTCCTCGGCGCGGCCCTCACCATCGCCGCGACCGCGCAGCTTTTCTTCAGCGAGGTGGAGAACCGCACCGCGCTCACCCTGCTGGCCAAACCCGTTTGGCGGGCCGAGTTCGTGCTCGGCAAGCTCCTTGGCGTCGCGGCGCTCTCCGCGGTCTTCTGCGCGCTGCTGACCGGCCTGCTCTCGCTGACCTTGGCGTGGCGCGAAGCCGAGCTCGCCCGGATGCTGCCCGACGCGGCGGCCCCGGGGGTCGGGGTGAGCCACGCGATGGTGGCGCTCGGCGGACTGATGCAGTGGTTGCGGCTGCTGGTCCTCGCGGCCTTCACGCTGCTGGTGGCGACGTTCGCGCAGTCGCAGCTGTTTTCGGTCGTCACTGGATTTTTCATCCTCGTGGTCTGCCACCTGCAGCATCTGGCACAGGACGCCTACGCGCGGGCCGGTTCGGCGGCGGGTTTGATCGCCAGTGGTCTTATTTCCTCGGTTTTTCCCGATTTTCAGGTCTTCCAAATTGCCGACTCGCTTTCCGCCGCTGACCTGCCGGTGGCGGGGGACGTCGTGCGCGTCACGCTCTACGCCTTCGGCTACGCGGCGGCCGCGGTCGGGTTGGCTGTGGTGAGCTTCCGCCGGCGAGAGATTTAGCAAAGGCCGGTCGGGTAACCACGGATGAACACGGATAAACACGGATGGGCTCCGGTCACGGGTGGTTCCGTGTCGCGTCCGCTTGATGCCGGCCGGTGCCATCCGGTTCCGCGGCCGGTCTCCCCGACCCGCATACTCTTGTGATTTCCCGCCTGATGAAAGGTTTGAGCCGGCTCGCGGCGACGCGGTGGATCCTCATCGCGATGATGGTCTCGGGGCTGGCCGCGACGGGGGCGACCTTGGGTTTTCTCATCGCCCCGGTGCGCGAGGGCATGCGGGCACGGCAGCCCGCGTTGCGACTCGACGCGGCGGGTGCGGGGCAGGGGGCAACTCTCGCGATCCTCGGGGGATTCCGCGCCCTGGTCGCGGATTTCGCGTGGATCCGGATGTACACGATATGGGAGCGGCGCGATCTGCCTGGGACGGAGACGCTCCTGCGGCTGGTGACGACCATTGATCCGCGCCCCGTCTACTTCTGGCTGAATGCCGCCCGCATCACCGCGTACGATTTCCCCTTCTGGCGCGTGCTGGCGGCGGGTGGCTTCGAGAAGACGCCGGAGGAGGTGCAGCAGCGGCTCTCGCGCGAGCAGGCCCGCTCCGCGCTCCGGGGTCTGGAGACCGCCATGCGTTTCCACCCCGCCAGCGTCGAACTCTGGGTGGAGCGGGCCAACATCGAGTTGAACCGGCTCCGAGATCTGGAAGCGGCGGCGGAGAGCTATCGCCGGGCATGGGAGTTGCCGGGAGCACCTTACTACGTCGCGCGGCTGCGCGCAGAGGTGCTGCGCCGGGCGGGTCATCGGGCGGAGGCGCTGGAGTGGCTCACGCGACTCCATCCGACCCTGCCTCCTGCGGACGAAGGTGCGGCGGCGGAAGTGGTGCTGGGGCGGATCCGCGATCTCGAGCGCGAGCTTGGTGTGTCGGCGGATCGCGCCTACCGACCTCCGACGGGGCGGGAATGAAAGGTTTGCACGGGATTTGCGGCGCCGTATTCACGAGCGATCGGGCGTCGTGCCCGGGTTAACTCATGACACTGCTTCTTCCGGAACTTCTGCTGGGAATCGTGCTTTTGGTTTTTCCCCGGCCTTGGATGCAGAAGGTGGTGACGATCTTGAAGCGCCGCCGGAGGAAATCTGGAGTGGAGCGCCTCAAAGACCCCTGGAAAAACAAGGAACCCGGCGATCAGGCGGTCGATTTCAAGACAGAGTTTACCAAGTTCCGAAACTACCTCGATCTGCTCCGCGCCGCGGTCGGCAGTGTGGCGATCTGGGGAGGGTTTGGATATCCCGCGGCGGTGTCCGGCGGCGGCATCAAGGGCCTCGCGGTCAAGGCGGTGATCATGTTGGTTGGAGTCGTGATCCAGGCCACGCGGCTGAGTGGTGGACATTTCTCCGTCTTCCCGCCGATTTTCTTCGTGGCCGGCCTCCTCCTCGGTGTCTGCGGTTGGGAGGTGGCGGTCTTCGCTTTCATTCTGACATGGGCAATGCATGGCATGGTCCGTAGCGCCTCCTGGTTCCTCACCTTGAATGCCGCCATCGTTTATGGATTCGGCGCTTTCTTTCAGGGAATGTTCAGCCTGACGGCGATGCTGGCGGCGGGGCTCGTGTTCCTTCCGGTCATGCTGAGCCTCCTCGCGAACCGTCCGCTGTTGATCTACAGCAGCAGGGGCGGGGGGAAGTGATCCCGGCCGGGTTTAACGTCTGGCTCGAGGCGGCGCGACCGCGCACTTTGCCGGCGGCGGTGGCGCCTGTGCTGGTCGGGTCCGCGCTCGCTTGGCGTGATGCCGGTCTTCAACCCGATGCCGCCGCGCTCTGCCTCGGCTTCGCGCTGCTCGTCCAGATCGGCACCAATTTTGCCAACGACTACTATGACTTTTTGCGGGGGGCCGACGCGCCCGGTCGGGTGGGCCCGCGGCGGGCGGTGGCGTCCGGGTTGGTTTCCCCCGCGACGATGCGGCGCGCGATGTTTCTCACCTTCGGCGCGGCTTTCGCGCTCGGCCTAGGTCTCATCGCTTGGGGCGGTCCGTGGCTGCTGGTGGTCGGCGTTCTGAGCATCCTGAGCGGGATCGCCTACACGGGTGGTCCGTATCCGCTCGCATACCACGGCTGGGGCGACGTCTTCGTGTTTCTCTTCTTCGGTCTCGTGGCGGTGGGAGGCACCTACTTCACGCAGGCGGCGCGGCTGGGCGCCGATGTGCTGCTCGCCGGCGTGCCGGTCGGCCTGCTCGCGGCGAATATCCTCGTCGTGAACAATTATCGCGATGCCGACACCGACTCCCGCGTGGGCAAGCGCACGCTGGTGGTGAGGCTCGGGCGTCCGTTCGCTCGCATCCAGTTTGGATCCTCGCTCCTGGTGGCCTTTCTGCTGCCGTTCCTGTTTCTCGCGCGCGGGAGCGGACCGGCGGCGCTGCTGCCGTGCCTGCTCACGCCTTGGGCCTGGCGGCAGACGGTGCGGCTGCGGGAATCGCAGTCCCCTGTGGAGTTGATCACGTTGCTGGGCGACACTGGCCGGCTGCTCGCGGCTTACGCGGTGCTTTTCGCGGCCGGTCTGGCGACCGGACGCTGACGGCCGGGCTTCGGCCGCTTCCAAAACAAAGGCGCGGGCCCGAGCCCGCGCCTGAAGGATTCTTCGACTGAGCGGGCTTCAGCCGAGGTGCGGCGTGAGCTTCGCCTTCAGGCCGGCCTTGGGCATCATGCCCACCAGCGTCTCGACAACCTTTCCACCCTTGAAGAGCAGCATCGTGGGAATCGCCCTTACGCCGTGGTCGGTCGCGGCGGCGTCGTTCTCGTCGATGTTCACCTTCGCGATCACCAGCTTGCCGTCCAACTCCGTCGCCAATTCCTCGAGGATCGGGGCGATGGCCTTGCACGGACCGCACCAAGGGGCCCAGAAGTCGACGAGGACGGGCAGCGCGGAAGTCGCGACGGTGGTCTTGAGTGAATCAGTGGTCAGGTTCGTGATCTTTTCAGACATGGTTTTCAGCGGTTGAGAAAAAGCAGGAGGGTGAAGAGCAGGGAGCCGAACGCCGCCACCCCGCAGAGACCGACCAGCCAAGAGGGCGGAGGCTCGGCCTCCGGGCCGGCGGGCGACGGGTCCGGGCGCATCGGCGGATTAACGCGGACGGGAGCGGTCGATGATCTCGGCCAGTTCGCGGTGATCGACGGTTTCCAGCGCTTTGTCGCGCCGCTTCAGCTCCTCGAAGGTCTTCATCATGGTCTCCGTCATCACCTCGTGCGTATCCTGCGAGCCGCCGACGAGCACAAACTTTTCCCCGGTGGTGATGCGTTTGTGGCCGTCCTCATTGTCGAGGCCGACGCCCAGCAGGCCGCGGACGGCGGGCCGGCGCTTCCGGCGCACGGGTTTCTTGGAGGAGTCGCTCACGAGGTCACCGTGGGAGGGATGCCGGTCGTTTCAAGCGGGTTTTCCTCCGTCGTGCCGGCGGTGACGACGACGGGGACCTCCGGGGTGTCAGCAAGGCCATCGAGGAAAATGTCGGTGAAGGCCTCGTTCTGCCGGATACGGAGGCGCTTGATGCGGGTAAGCTCCAGCATCGCGAGGAAGGTGGCCACGAGCCGGCGCAGCGTCACACCCTCGGGAAACAGCGAGGTGAAAACGCAGGTGGAGCCCGGCGCGACGCGCCCGAGGAGCCACTCCATCTGATCAGAGACGGTCACAACCTCGTCGTGAATCTCGCCCACGACGAGTTTCTCCGCGAGCCGGCGGAGGACGATGTTGAAGGTGTTCCAGAGCTCGATGCGGTCGACGCCCCGGAGCGGGCGCTCGGCATCGGGCTCGGAGGAGGAAGCGAGCAGACGCGGCAGCAGGTTCTGCCGATTCTCGATGAGTTGCGCGATGCCGCCCGCGGCATCCTTGAACTTCTTGTACTGGATGAGCTGGTGCACGAGCTCCCAGCGCGGATCCACCTCCTCGTCCTCCGCGTTGGGATCGACCGCGTGCAGGCCCTTGGGCAGCAGCAACCGGCTTTTGATCTCCATCAACGTGGCGGCCATCACGAAAAACTCCCCCGCCACATCCAGGTCGAGCTGCTGCATCTGGTGCAGGGCGTCGATGTACTGGCGGGTGACCGACTCGATCGGGATGTCGTAGATATCGAGTTCGTTCTTCCGGATCAGGAACAACAACAGGTCCAGCGGGCCCTCGAAGACCTGGAGTTTGATGCGGTAGTCGGCGTCGGGAACCACGGTCGGGCGATGCTTGAAACGGCGGGAGGCGCCGCAAGGGAATTCAACGCCGGACCAGGTGCGCGACGAAAAATCCGTCCGTGTCGTGCCGTGCGGACCGGATCACGAGTCCGCCGGCGTCCGAGGCGTACCCGAAGTCGCGTGCCGGCGGCTGCACGTGGAAGTCCGGATGGTCCGCCAGGAACGCCTCCAGCACGGCGGAGTTCTCCAGGCGGCTGAGCGAGCAGGTCGCGTAAACCAGTCGCCCTCCCGGCCGCACGTGCGCCGCATACCGCGCGAGGATTTCCCGCTGACGACCCGCGGCCGCCTCGACCTGCTCCGGCGTGGTCGTCCATTTCAAATGGGGCGCCCGCCGCCAGGTGCCGCTCCCGCTGCAGGGAACGTCGACCAGCACGCCGTCGTAGGCGGTGGCGCCCGGTCGTTCGACGGTGTACACGTTGCGCAGGCGCGCCCGGGCGGCCCGGGTGCGCAGCTCCGCCAAGGCGGCGGGACGGACGTCGTGCGCGTCGATCCGGCCGGTGGAACCCAGCATCCGGGCCAACTGCAGGGTCTTTCCTCCCGCCCCTGCGCACGCGTCGAGCCAGCGTTCTCCAGCCGCACCGGGACCGGACTCAAGCACCAGCTGCGAGCCGAGATCCTGCACCTCCACCCGGCCGTTTTCCCACGCGCGCGTGCGCGTGATGTCGACCTCGCCCTCCAAGGCGAAGGCTTGCGGCAGGAGCGGCGATGCGCGCCACCGCCAGCCGAGTTGTTCCCATTCGGCGGCCACGCGCCGCGGATCCGCGGCCGGTGATCGCACCCAGAGCGGTGCGCGGCGGAACTGCGCGGCCAGTTCCTCCCCGGTGAAGATCTCCGTGCAGTGCCCGCGGAACCACTCGGGCAAGCATTCCACGAGGTCGCCGGCCGGCGCGGCGCCCGTCGCGTAGGTCTCGCGAAACGCCCGGGTGGCGGGCAGGTCCGCGCACAGCCATGCCAGCCGGCGCGCGGCCTCGTCGGCATTCCCATCGAGCACCGGCTCGATCCACGGGAGGTGACGCAAGGTCGTGAACGTGAGCTCGCGATAGAGCCGGCGGTCGCGCGAGCCGAAGTCCTTGTGCGCGGCCAGGATCGACTTCAGCCGGGCAGGCAGCGCCGGATCGCGGCGCCAGTGCGGGCGAAGCTCCGCGGCGATCCGCAGGAAGGTCCGGAGCTGATTGGCGGCGACGCTCACGGGGGTGTCAGAAACGGATCGCGTCCACCCGCACGTCGAAGCCGAAGTTGCTCTCGCGCCGCCGCCCCGAGAACACGCTCACCGAGTAGGTCACGATCCAGGTGTTCGCCAGGGTGTGCGCGACCCCGTAGGTCTGCTCGTTGAAGCGCCGGCGGCGCGCGTCGTAATGGAGGCGCAGCAGGGCCGAGAGCCGTTCGTCAATGCGTCGGCTGGCATGAAGGGTGTAGTCCTGCAATTCCCCGCGCAGGAAATTGTTGCCGAGGCGCGCGGACCACTCTCGGCCGTCGCGCAGGGTCACGCCGGTGTTGAGCTCCCGGAGCCGGCGGGTCCGCGGGGAAAAGCTCTGATAGAGGTCCGCCTGCAGCCAGTCCGCGGGTTGAGCGATGATCTCGGCGTGGAGATCGGAGACATCCCTTTCGCCCGGCCGGCGGCGCAAACGGAAGTCCGCGGCAAGGTTGGCGAGCAGCAGGTCGCGCGATCCCACCGCGGCATCGCGGGTCTGGAGGACGTTGTCGAGGGAGAGCCGAAGCGTATTCATCGCGCGCAGGTCGTCGACGTGGCGCGCCGCGCCGAGGCCCAGCGGTGGCGGATAGGTGGAGAATGATTCGCGATCGATGCGCGGAATCATCGCCGCCTCCGCTCCGGAGGCCGGGATATAGCGATAGGCGAGGCGGGGAGTCAGCAGATGCCGCAGGCCATCGACTCGCCAACGGGGAGACTTCACGTCGAAAACCGCGCTCATTCTCAGCGCGGCGTCGAAGCCCGCCTCGCCCAGCCACCGGGTATGGGAGCCTCCGGCGGGGACCCCGCCACGTGCGTTCCGGTAATGCGTCAGGCGGGCGCCGGCCACGGGTGTGAAGCTGAACCATTCGGCGGGCACCAAAGGCCGCATGATCTCGTAGACCGCGTCGAGGCGGTCGCTGCTCAGGTCCGGGCCGCCGCCCACGGGCTGCTCCTTCAGCGCGGCGAGGCTCGCGCTGAAGGCGTGGTGGAAACCGGAGCCGAGCGGGCGCGGTAACAGGTCGAAGCGCAGTTCCGGCAGGCGGCGCTGCACGGCCTGGAAATCGTTCGGCTGCAGCCGCAGGAACAACGAGGTGATCGTGTCGGCTCCGCGGTGCACCGCCTCGATGAAGGTGTCCGGTTCCTGCACCGGGAAATACGCTTCCGGCCGGAAATCGCGCAGCACATCCGAGTCCTTCCGCCAATGGAGGCGCGCGTTCAGCGTAAGGTCCGGCGCCAGGCGTTGCCGGTGACTCCACTCCGCGTAGCCGCGGTCGATCGGAATGGGCCGTCCGAGCACGTCGTTCCGACGATCGCCGTGGTCCCGGATGAATCCCGAACGCAGCGCCCCGCTCCAATGTTCCCCGTCGTCCCGGGACTCGTACCGCGCGGCCGGACCAGCCATCAGCCCGCGGGAGGTGTAGAGCCCCACTTCGGCGCCAACCCGGGTCCGTCCGGTCACCGGCAGCAGCAGCAGCGCGTCCGCGAACGCGCCGAGGGACCGGCGAAAGCCGGCCTCGACCTCGACGGTGACGGGCAACGGCCTTCCCAGGTTGTGCTCGATCTGCGGCAGCGAGATGGGCTGGGTGCGCCCAAGTCCTGCGGTCGCCTGCTCCGTTCGGAGGGATTTTCCGGGGGCGAGGGTAATCACGTCGGCGGTTACCGTCGGTTGCCACGGCCCCGGCTCTCCGTAACTGACTCGCGCCTTGCGAAGGGTGATCTCGTCCCGGGTGCCCTCGGCGGAGGCGGCCTCCGCGAAATAGGGTGGCAGCCCGAGCCGGATGTTGAGGGCGGCGAAACGGCCGTCGGTCCGGCGATACTCGAGTCGGTCGGCGAGCAGCCGGGTGTCGGCACGGGTGAAGGAGACCCGGCCGGTCGCGACCACGGTCTCGGTGGCGCCCACGTAACGGAGCTCATCCGCGGTCACGAGGAGGTTGCCGCTCCGGAAGATCGCATTGCCGCGGTAAACGCGGTCGCCGCCCGAGCCGAACGAGGTGTCCAGTACGTCGCCCGAGATCTCCGCGCCCGGCTCGGCCGCGCGGAGGAGCGGTGAGCAAAGCAGAAAGGTCAGACGGAAGAGCGCGCGCGACACGGTCGGAGCAAAGTCCGCGCCCCGGAGCCTAGCAAGCCCCGGGGGTCCGACTCATGACGTGGACTTCATTTCCCGCCAAAGTTCCTCGAGGCCCAGTGCCGCGAGCCGAGGCTGCATCGCGGACTTGTCGACACCCGTGACCTCCACGATCGCCTGAATGTCGGCGAGGTGCTTGGCCGAACGGCCTTCGCGGAATTACGCCAGCTTACGAAGCACGACGTGCTCCGGCGGGGCCACCGCCATCTCGAGGTTATCCGTCCAGCGTAACCGCCTTCGCAGAGGAAGCGTCCAAGCATGGAGGGGATCGCTCCCCGCGAGATAGATGTCGGCCTTGTAGCCCGAATCGGGGTGGATGATATTGAAGTTCCGCGGTGAGGCCGCGCTTGTTCCGTCCTGATCACGGCATCCGGCGGCAGATAGGAGTTCGTCTCCGGAAAGGCCCTGATCAAGGCGGCACGGGTTGCGTCATTACAGCCCAGCACGACGTCGATGTCATTCGTGACTCGCGGCTGACCGTGCAGGATGGCGGCGGTGGCGCCGGCCACCATGTAGGGTGCTCCGATCGACTCCAGGCGCTCGATGAAGACGCTTAGCTCATCCGGTGCGGGCAGGGAGAACACGATCGGCCACCGCGCGGCGCACTTCCGCTTCGCTCCAGTCCGGATGCCGTTCGCGGAAGCCGGCGGACAACAGGGCTCGCATCGTTTGGTTCATCCGCAATCCCTGCCGCAGACGCTCCTGCGTCGTCATCGCGCGGCAGATGGCAACCTGTCGGAGGTGAGCGGCACGCCGGTGATCACCTTGCATGGTGCCGGTCGTGTGGAGTCAGTGATGCGGTCTTGGCGAGCGGCAAGGAGCTTGTTGGGTGGAGGAGCTGATCGTCCACATCCGCTACGCCAGCAGGTCGCGCACGACGTGGCCGTGGACGTCGGTGAGCCGGAAGTCGCGGCCCTGGTAGCGGAAGGTGAGGCGCTCGTGGTCGAGTCCGAGGAGGTGGAGCACAGTCGCGTTCAGGTCGTGCACGTGCACGGGCTTATCCGCGATGGAGTAGCCGAGCTCGTCGGTGCGGCCGTACGTAAGTCCTCGTTTCACGCCGCCGCCGGCCAGCCACATCGTGAATGCGTCCTTGTGGTGATCGCGTCCGGGCTTGGTCGCGTTGCCCGCGCCGGAATCGGTTTGCGCCATCGGGGTGCGGCCGAACTCACCGCCCCAGATGACGAGCGTGTCGTCGAGCAGGCCGCGCTGCCGGAGATCCCTGATGAGGGCAGCCATTCCCCGATCGACGTCCTGACACTTGCGCGGCAGACGCGCGCCGAGGTCGGCGTGGTGGTCCCAGTCGGCGTCGTAAAGCTGCACCATGCGCACGCCGCGCTCGATCATGCGCCGCGCCAGGAGGCAGTTGCTGGCGAACGAGGCCTTGCCGGGTTGGGCGCCGTAGAGCTCGAGCGTGGCCTTCGGTTCCCGCGAGATGTCCATCAGCTCGGGCACCGAGGTCTGCATGCGGAACGCCATCTCGTACTGGCTGATGCGCGTGGCGATCTCGGGGTCGCCGACGTCGGCGAGCTGGGCCTCGTTCAGCGCCTTGACGGTGTCGAGCACCCGACGGCGATCGGCGCTGTCGTGCCCATCGGGGTTGCGGAGAAACAGGACGGGCTCGCCGCTGGAGCGGAATTGCACTCCTTGGTGCACGCTTGGCAGGAACCCGGGACCCCAGAGGCTGGTGCCGGCGCCGGCGAGCGGGCCGGAGAGCAGCACGACGTACGATGGTAAATCGGCGTTCTCGGAACCGAGCCCGTACGTGACCCACGATCCCATGCTCGGGCGGCCGAGGCGGCCGAAGCCGGTGTGGAGGAAGAGCTGCGCCGGCGCGTGGTTGAACTCGTCCGTGTGCAGCGACTTCACGAACGTGAGTTCGTCGGCGACGCCCGCGAGGTGCGGCAGCAGCTCGGAGATCTCGGCGCCGCTCGCGCCGTGGCGGCCGAAGGCGAAACGCGACGCCGCGATGCTGGGATGGCCGCGAAGGAACGCGAAGCGCTTGCCCTTGATGAACGCATCGGGCGCCGGCTTGCCGTCGTGGCGTTCCAACGCCGGCTTGTGGTCGAAGAGGTCGAGCTGCGAGGGCGCGCCGACCATGTGCAGGTAGATCACGCGCTTGGCCCGCGGGGCGAAGTGGGCGGAGCGCGGGCGGCCGTCGGCGCCGGCGAGGCTGTGGCTTATTAAGCCACCCAACGCCATCGCGCCAAGTCCCACGCCGGAGCGGTGCAGAAAGGCGCGTCGGGTGAGGTTCTGCCAGTGGGCTTCGAGGGGGTGCATCGTTCAGCCTTTCGTGATCATCTCGTCGAGGTTGAGGAGCGCGGTGGCGACCGCCTGCCAGGCGGCATCCTCGCCGCGCGCGGTCCGCTGGGCGTCCAGCAGCGCCCGCAGCGCCGCCAGCTCCACGGGGGCAGGCGCGCGCGCGAGGCAGAGGCGGAACGCGTGGCGCAACCGTTCCTCGGCACCGGCCGCGGGCAGTTCGGCGGCCACGCGACGGGCGAGGGCTTTCGCCGCCTCGACGTAGACCGGGTCGTTGAGGAGCGTGAGCGCCTGCAGCGGCGTGTTGGTGCGTGACCGCTGTACCGTGCAGGCCGTGCGCGCGGTGGCGTCAAAGTTCATGAAGCTGGGGTACGGCGAGGTGCGCTTCCAAATCGTGTAGATCCCGCGGCGGAGCGCATCCTCCCCCAGACTGACATCATAGGTAACGCGGTCGCCGCCCACCTTGCTCTCCCACAGACCGGGAGGCTGATAGGGCTTCACCGGCGGGCCGCCGAGCTTCGGGCTCAATAGCCCCGCGGCGGAAAGCGCGTTGTCCCGGATGGCCTCCGCGTCGAGGCGGAAGCGGGGGCCGCGCGCGAGCAGACGGTTCCGGTCATCCCGGGCCAGCAGCTCCGGCGTCACACGCGAGGACTGACGGTAGGTCGCCGAAAGCGCGATAAGGCGATGGATGTGCTTCGTGCTCCAACCGCGCTCCATGAATTCGACCGCGAGCCAATCGAGTAGCTCCGGATGCGTGGGCAGGTCTCCCTTCACGCCGAAGTCCTCCGGCGTGCCCACAATCCCGCGGCCGAAGAACTCCGCCCACCAGCGGTTCACGGTCACCCGGGCGATGAGCGGATTCTCGCGATCCACCAGCCAGCGCGCAAGGTCGAGCCGGTCGCGCGGCGCGTCGGTCGCGGCGCGATGCAGGCTCGCGGGTGTTCCCGGTTCGACGGCTTCACCGCGGTCAAGGAAGTTACCGCGGCGAAGAAGGGCGGTCGGCCGCGGCTGCGGCAGTTCCTGCATCACCAGGGTGCGCCGGCCCGCCGTCTCGGCGAGTTCCTGCGTCAGCTTCTCCCGCTGGGCCTTCAGGTCCGAAAAGACGCGGTCGGCCGCGACAAAATGATCGCGCAGGCGCTTGGTCTGCGCCGCGGTGCGCTTCGCGGGTGAAACCTTCAGGGCGGCGGCGACATCGGCCGGCAGCGTCTCCCGCGCGGCGTCCCCCGTGATCGCCGAAAGGCGCAGGCGGCCGATCGTGCGGCCGCCACCGAAGTTCTGTTCCAGACGGAAGGTGAAGGTGGTTCCCTCCGTGTGACCGAGTGGACGCTCGGTGGTGAACACCGCCCAGTGCGGACGCTTGAATTGCGGGTTGATCGCCCAGCCGCCCTGCGGGTCGGATCCTTCCTTGAGCAGATTATCGACGGTAAACCGCGCCTGCGAGAACGAGGCCGTGGCCCGTGCGAATTTCACCGGCGCCGCCGGGGCATTTCCCTCGGCCGCCTTGACCCGGAAGGTGTTGAGGACAAAGTTCGGCCGCGATGACTCGCCGCGTCCAGGCCCGGTTCCGGGCAACGACGGGTCGGTCAGCGCCTCCAGTTTGAATCCGGTGATGCCGGTCAGCTTCGTCCGCACCGTGATGACGTAGGTGTCGCGGTCGGGCGCATCGTCGGTGAGGAGCACCGAATTGTCGGGCAGCACGCGATGATTCGACTCCCGGAGCGATTCAAACGCCGCGAGGTCAAGCGGGTGTTCCCGCGCGGCGGAATCCAAGCCGGCGATCGCGGCCGCCTCCCATGCCGGGAGTCCGGATAAGATCTCCCTGGTCCGCGCGGCGATCTGGGCGTCGAGGTCCCGGCCGCGCTCCTCCAACGCGGGGCGACGCGCCTCCTGGGCGGGGTCGGGCAGCGCGAGGAAGGGTCCGGTGAACTTGAGTGCGGCCATCGCCTTGGGCGTGGAGAATTCGGTCTCGATCGCGGTATGGTTGAAGAACGCGAACAGCCGGTAGTAGTCGCGCATCGAGAACGGGTCGTACTTATGGTCGTGGCATTGCGCGCACTCGAGGGTTGAGCCGAGCCAGACCGCGGCGGTGGTGTTCACGCGGTCGAAGACCTGGTTGACGCGTCCTTCCTCCTGGTCGGTACCCGCCTCGACGTTGGTGGGAGCGGCGCGGTGGAACCCCGTCGCGATCAGCGGGTCGAGGTCGCGCCGCTCGCGGGCCTCCGGCAGGAGGTCGCCTGCGATCTGCCAGACGGTGAACCGGTCGAAAGGCAGATCGGAGTTGAGCGCGCGGATCACCCAGTCGCGGTAAGGCCAGAGGTCGCGCAGGTCGTCCCGTTGGAAACCGTGCGAGTCGGCGTAGCGCGCAAGGTCGAGCCACGGGCGGGCCCAGCGTTCGCCGTAATGCGGCGAGGCGAGCAACCTGTCGACGACGCGTTCGTGGGCGCCGGTCGCGGTGTCCGCCTCGAAGGCCGCCAGGTCGGCAGGCGAGGGAGGCAGCCCGATCAGGTCGAGCGAGACGCGCCGCAACCAGCGCGCGCGATCGGCGGCGGGGGAGGGGCGCAGACCCTCGGCTTCGATTTTCGCGAGTACGAACCGGTCGATCGGGTTCAGCGGCCAAGGGGTGTCGCGCACGGCGGGCAAGGGCGCCTTTTGTGGTTTCTCGTACGCCCAATGCCGTAGGTTTTCCGGCCAGACGGCGCCCTCGTCGATCCAGCGCCGCAGCAGCGCGACCTCCGCCGGGGTGAGGCGCGGACCTTTTTGCGGCATCACGTCCTCCTCGTCGTTAGTAAGAACGCGCTTCAGCAAAAGGCTGTCGGCGGCACGTCCGGGAATGATGGCGGACTCGCCGGATTCGCCTCCCTTCCGAGCGTGCGCCGCCTCGTTCAGCCGCAGTCCACCCTTCGCGGTCGCCGGTCCATGGCAGTCGTAGCAGCGCGAGGCCAGCAATGGTTGGATCTCGCGCGCAAAATCAACGGGGGTGGCCGCCGCGAGGCCGTTCAGGCCCAGCGCAAGGAGCGGAAAAAAAGCACGGCGAAGCTCGGCGAGAAACGACATGGGGCGGGGTGTCGAAGAGCAAAGCCCACGGCTGGAGTCTGCCAAGTTCCAAGGGAGCGGAAGGAAGACTTAGGAAATAGGAAGACGCGGTGAGAGAGGGAGACGCGGGAGAGAACTGAGAATGGGAAGATGAGCCAGCGCGGTGCCGCGGATCAAAGGGTTCCAAAAGTGGCCGAATCTCGGGTCGTAATGCGCTTCCGACTCGCTCCGCGGATGATTAAATACGGATGGTCAAGAATGGACACGGATGAGCCGGGCTCGGTGTCGCCGCGGCTGACGCCGGGGACTTTGTCGTGGTTCTTACGGCCGAAGGCGTTTCCGCAGGTGGCAGATTTGAACCGCAGATTTCTCGGATGACGCAGATGCGCGAGAAGGAGTCGTGGCGGAAAGGAATCGTTCCGCGAAGCGCGCTTTCGAGGTAGGGCAGTGCGGACGACGGAAGATTGGTAAGGTATGGTTTTTGGCGGACGCGGTCAGTACTAGGGTATCCGGTCGCCGTTACGATTGGCCGTTCGGCTTCAGACTACCAGTAGGTGTCCACGACACCGGCATCGGTTATATTCGCGTCCCGAGTGATCAACGGCAGGCGGTGCACCTTTGCCGTAGCGGTTATAATCCGGTCAAACTGATCGCCGTGCGGCAAGGCGAGCCGTGGTCCGGCTAAAGCGATTTCCAAGGTGATGGGCAGCACGGTCACGTAATTCAGCAGCGATCCAAGTACGGTGACTGGAGAGCCGGCCAACGAGATTCGTTCGGAATCGATGAGGAGGCCGATCTCCTGGAGTGTTACGTCGGCTATCGCCAGTTGTTCGTACGGGGTTGTGGCGATGGCCCGCGCCGCCTTCAGACTAAGGCGGTCGTCGTCGGTCGCCGCCCAAAGAAAAGCATGGGTATCGAGCAGGTATTTCAGGCGCGCCATCAGAGGGAGGGCTTCCAGGCTCCGGACGGCAAGGTGGGTTTCGTCAGATCCTCGTGACAGGTGATCCGGCCCTTCGCCGCAGCTAGGAGCGATTTGCGCGGGGTCGCAGCGGTGAACAGGAACTCCCCTTCCTTGTCCTGAACTCGCACGGTTTCCCCTTTCCTGGCCCGGGCCTTGAACGTGGTGAAATCGCGGAGAAAGGTGCGAACGTTTGTGACCATGCAGGTCGTTTGTCAGACAAGCGTCACTCCGTCAAGCGAGGTGACTTGAAGCATCAGCCGGCGATTTTATCCCCGGCTGGGAGGCCCGCTCAGATCCGCCGGAAGCCGTGGCGGCGGCCGAGCGCGAGGCAATCGTCCGCGGGGGCGACGGCGTTGGAGCAGGTGCCGTCGCGGAGTGAGGCGGCGGCGGTGCAGACGCCGAGATCCAGGCAACGGGCCATCGGCCATTCCTCGTGCAGGCCGTAGAGCACGCCGGCCGCGAGCGCGTCGCCGGCGCCGACCGTGCCGACGATCTCCGAGGCCGGCATTTGGACGGAGGCCTGCCAGATCATCTCACCTTGGGCGGAGCACGCACAGACGCCCTCGGGGAAATGGATCAGCGCCCACTCCCGCACGCCGCGGGCGATGAGACGCCGGGCCGCGGCCTCGACCGCGGCGCGATCGAGGGTTCCGCCGCGGCCGAGCGTGAGTCCGGTGAGTTGCTCGGCCTCGAAGTCGTTCGCGAAAAGCACGTCTGTCTCCGGCAGCGCGGGTGCGACGACCTTCTCGTACAAGTGGGGTCGCGCGCTGACACAGTCGACCGACGTCCGCAGGCCGGCGGCACGGGCGCGGCGCAGCACCTCGAGGGACCGGGGTTTCCCGTCCGCGCCTGGGCCGTCGAGCGTGTCGAGGAGAAGCAGGTAGGCCAGGTGGAACCGGCGGGCGCGCGTGCGCGTGAAGTTGAAATGCTCCGGCGCGAGGAGGGCGTTGGCGCCGGGATCGTGGAAGAACGTGCGGCGGCCGTCGGAGCGAACGGTCATCACGTCGGTATAGCTCGTCGCCGCGGCGGGCGTGACGTGGAGTTGCGCGGTGTCGATGCCGTGCGCGGCGGCGTCGGCGCGGATCGCATGGCCGTCGGCGTCATCGCCAGTGAGGCCGATCGCCTGCAGCGGAAACGGGGCGCGGAGCTTGGCGAGGTCCTTGAGGACGTTATAGGGGCCGCCGCCGTTGCCGGCGGTGCGGCCGAGGATGTGCGCGAGGCCATCCTGCGGCGGCCACTGGTCGATGAGCTTGACGTGGTCGATCAGCCAATTGCCCGCGGCGATGATTCCCGAGCGCATGGCGGATCAGCGGCGGTAGCTGCGCGAGGTGGCGGTGAGCTGCAGGTCCTGCGGGAGGCGGCGCTGGGGTTTCACGCCGAGCTTCTCGAGCACGGCGTGGTAGGCCTTCACGGCCTCGACGGGCTCGACCTCGCCGTCGACGATCCGGCGCAGGAACTCGACGAAAGCCAGCGGATGCTCCGAGTGGTTGATCTTGCGACCGAAGAGCGCGACGCGCGCGCCGTGCTTCTGGGCGTCGTGGATGAGTTGGAACGCGTCGAGGGTCGTCCCGCTGCCGCCGCCGAGGATGCCGACGATCAGGTTGGGATCGTACGCCACCAATTCCTCCAGTGCGGCGGGGCCGTTGTAGGGGATTTTCAGGAAAACCGGACGCCCGGCGGAAGTGACGCCCGCGAGGGTGCGCACGATGTGGTCGTTGAGGAAGCCGGGGATGGCGTCCGGCTTGATGCCTGGGTCGACGTTGGGGTTGAAGACCTCGAGGAAGTAGCGGAAGCGCTTGGCCTCGGCCTCGAGGCGGAACGCGGCGAAGTCCTCCAGCGCCTTGTAGTCCCAGTCGATGTTGTTGGTGAACGTGATCGAGTAGAGCCCGAGGTCGGCTCCGGAGTGCGGCGCGGCGCAGTCGGTCTGCATGCGGCCGTACTTCATGTGCTCGATCGTCGCGGTGCGGAAGGCGCGCGAGGGGAGCGAGGGGTATTTGCCGCCGCGCACGACCCAGATGTCGCTGGTGTCGTTGGCGCGCGCCGCGGGCGTGATCGGCGAACCGGCGAACAGTTTCTCGCCGATCGCGAGCTGCTCCACGTTCGAGGCCGAGAGCAGCATGATATCGACGATGTCCTGCTGGATCACGGCGCGGATCTGGTCCCGGTAGTCGGCGAGCGACTTCCAGCAGGCCTGCGCCTCGTGGGCGCGGCCCGGCAGGCAGGCGCCAGGTCCCGGGGCGGTCACGCCGAACGCCATGTCGGCGTCCTTCGCGTCGGCGATGATGAAGTCCTTGCGGGTGGCGGTGCCCGCGCGCATGCGGGCGATCTTTTCGTCGAGTCTCTTGGGGGCGGACATGGCGGTGACGTTGGGTGAGCGGCGGGCGGGCGTCGAGCGCGGCGCCCGCCGACGGTTTCGCTCAGGCGGGCAGTTCCCAGCCCTTGCGGTATTCGCGGCGCAGGAACGGGTCGGCGGCGCGGGTGTTGGTCACGCGCGCGTTCGCGGCGTCCCACTCGAGCCGGCGGCCGGCGCGGAACGCGACGTTGCCGAGGTGGTTGGATTCGGTGAGCCAGCCGGAGTATTCGAAGTCCGCCAAGGGGCGGCCCTTGCCCTTGCAGGCATCGATCCACTCCTGGTGATGGCTGGCGGCCTTGGGAAACTTCTGCGGCGGACGGGTGAAACCCGCGAAATCCTTCTCGGGTAACAGCACGTATTTCCCGTAGTCGGAGAGCAGCATGCCCTTTTCCCCGATGAACAGCGCGCCGTCGCGCCATTGCGGGATCCCGCCCTGCTTCCAGATCTCCGGGCGCTCGTCGCCCTGATGCCAGGTCATCCGCACCGGCGGCAGGTCGCCGCGGGCGCCGAATTCGTAGACCGCGCGCATGGTGGCGGGCGCGATCTCGGGGTGGGCCGGAGGACCGAAGGCCTCGACGGCAAGCGGAGCTTTCAACTGCAGCGCCCAGAACGGCAGGTCGTTCCAATGCGAGCCGAGGTCGCTCATGGTGCCGTTGCCGAAATCCCACCAGCGGTACCATTTCGGTCCCGGGAAATAGATCTCGTTGTAGGGGCGGAACGGGGCGCCGCCGATCCACAGGTCCCAATGCAGGCCCTCGGGCACCGGCATTTCGCCCGGGCGGGAAGTGGCGAACACGCGGTCATTGGCCTTCTCGGCCGCCTCCTTGCTCTGCAGGCCCCAGGCGCGCGAGACCCACACGTGCGCCTCGGTCACGGGGCCGATCGCCCCGCCTTGGATGAGCTCGACCACGCGGCGGTAGTTTTCGGTCGCGTGGATCTGGATGCCCATCTGCGTGACGACGCCGGCCTTCGCCGCGGCCTCGCGTACCAGCCGCGCCTCGTGGACGTTATGGGTGAGCGGCTTCTCGCAGTAGACGTGCTTGCGGGCCTTCAGCGCGAGCAGCGTGGCGAGCGCGTGGGTGTGCTCGCAGGTGCTCACGACCACGGCGTCAAACGCCTCCGGCCGGTCGAAGAGCTTCCGGAAGTCGACTTCGCGCCGGGCCTGGGGGTGCGCCGACGCGGCGGCCGCGAGGTTCTTCTCGTTCACGTCGCAGAGCGCGACGATGTTCTCCGCTGAGACGCCCTTGAGGTTGCCGCCGCCGCGCCCACCGGTGCCGATGACTGCGACGTTCATCTTTCCGTTGAGGTTTTGTCCGCGCAGGAACGCCGGCGCCGCGGCGACGGCGGCTGAGGCAAGGGAACGCCGCGCGAATTGGCGGCGGGTGAGCGGGGTCGGGGTTTTCATGGGGAAAGCGTTGGGTCCAAGTTCGACGAAGGGAGTTAACCGCGGATCAACACGATGAACACGGAGTCCCACCTCACTTCGTCCGTTCAACCGTGGGAGTTCAGCAGCCTTGCCGGGTCATCATTTGCCTCAGGCCAGCCGAAGCAACTCGGCCGTGCGGGGCACGTCCTTGATGATCTGGGAGGGGTCGGGGCCGACGCCGAGGTAGCGCAGGTTGGGCAAGCGGTCATCGGCCGGGCGCAGACCGCCCTCGTAGGCGACATCGAGGATGGAGCGCATCATCGCCGCGGTGTAGCGGCGCGCGGCGGCCGGGAGGTCCGCGAAACGGCGCACGCCCGAGATGTCCTCGCTCCAGCCGGCGTGGCGGCTGTACACCGGTCGCAGGTTGCGCCGCACGGCCTCGTTGCGTGGCACATGCGCGAACCGGCGCCCGGAGGCGTCCTCGTACGCGGTGCAGATGAGCAGTTCGCCGCGCCATTCGCCGGCGTGGGTGAGGGCGTCGGACTTGTTGATCATCAAGTCCTGGAAGCCGCCGTAGCGCAGCGCGTCGCCCTTTTCCACCGCGTCGAACCAGCCGACCATGCGCTGGCGGCCCGTGCTGGTGCCGAACTCGATGCGCTTCAGGCGGTCGGCGAGCGGGTGCGCGTCGTCCATTCGCGTGAGGAAAGTGTGGGTGCCGACCTTGGTGTCGTAGGCCTTGGCGACGCCGAAGGTGTGGATGCGTTGCACGGGAATGCCCGCGCTCTCGAAGAGCTCGGGCGTGTAGGTGTGCGACGCCGTGACGTTCGGCGAGAAGCCGTGGCGCTTGTCCAACCAGTAGGCCTGGCCGAATTCGCCGATCACGGTGCGGCCCGCGCCGAGTTCGCGCAGGATCAGCTCGCGCACCTCGCCGATGTTGCGGGCGAGCGCGGTGCCGGCCGACCAGTAGGCGTCGGTGAGCGCGGCGAGATCGAGGGTGAACGGCGCGGCGCCCTTGAACCGGCCGAAATCAAACTCCGCCGGCGTGAACACCCCCAGCTCGACCGCCTCGACGTTGGCGCGCAGCTCGGCCGCGCTGAGCTTCTCGAAAAAGCCGTGCCACGCGGCCTCGCTCACGCGGCACACATGCTGGATCGTCCGGCAGGCGCGGTCGGCGCGCTGCGCGAGTTTGCGGGCGAAGTAGTTCGGTCCGCCGAGGAAGTCGGCGAACGTGATCTGCTGCTGGCCCACTTCGTCGAGGTACGCCGGCGTGATGCCGCGGCCGGTCGAGCCGCGCGCCTCCTCGGCCAACACGTTCACGCGGTAATCCTCCCAGGCGAGGTCCAATAGCCGGTGCGTGACGTCCGAAAGCAGCGCGCGCTCGTCGATCAGCAGGCGCGAGAGGATCGCATGTCCTTTCCGTTCGAGCGGCCGGGTCTCCCACCAGATCTTGCGGGGATCGGCCACCACACCGCTGCCGATGCAAAGGTGGGCGGCGTCGCGCACGACCACGCCGGCCGGCAGGAGGTTCAGCTTGATGCCGCCGGCGGTGTGCCCCGAGTTGGCCCCGCCGTTGACCTTGAGCACCACCGAGACGGGATGCGCGGTTCCCCGCAGTTCGTCGGCGACCTCCGGAATGAGGCGGCCCTTGCCTTCGTCTCCGAAGGAAATGCCGACGTCGGCGATCAGCTGACTGGTGAAGGGAATCAGGGACATGGTTGCCGGATGCAACCGGGCTCCGCATGCAACCCCGTTGCCGCGAAGGGAAAACGCGACGCCGCCGGCGAGGGCAATAGCAAAGGCGGCGCGGTGGGCAGAAGCGGCGAAAGCGAGCGGAAATCAGGCAAACTGTGCGGAGGGAATCCTGCTCGCTCCATGGGTTCCCGAAAATGAGGTCGCCCACGGAAGGCGCGGAAAACGCGGAAGATTCCTGCGCTTCCCGTATTCGGTGTAGCCGCGGCCGTTCGCCGGGGACCATGTGGAGGCCATTTTCAGATAAACCCGGCCTCTCTTACCTCCGTTTGCTCCTGTTCCCCGGCTCCAGCCGCCCGGTATTTCGGCTGATCGGCTGTTCTTCGCGCCTAGACTGCAGCGCGGAGGATCATCGCAGCAGGCCGCCGAGTCCCGCGCGCGCGATGATCTGCCAGAGGTTGGTCGTCACGCCGGAGGCCGTGCCGCCGACGGTGAACGCGTCGCCCATCTCCGCGTAGCCTTTGTCGTCTTGTTGTCCGGAGAGCACGCGCGTCTCGTTGAGGAGTTGCTGCAGGTAGCCCTTGCCGGCGAGGCGGAACTCGAATTGCAGCGGCCATTGCTCGAAGCCCTTTCCCGCGACGTGCGTCACGCGGCCCTTGCCGGTGAGGCGCGCGGTTGGTGAAAGAAACTCGATCGTGTTCACGTTGAGATTCAGCGCCGCGTCGCGCTCCACCTTCACCGTCAGGCCGTCGAACTTCATCTCCTCCAGTTCCCGGCCGAGCTGGCTCACCCCGCCGGCCGCGGCGGCCACGCGCTGCCCGCCGCCCGCCAGCGCGCCGGCGAGTCCGATCAGCGCCGTGGCGGTGCTCACCGTCTCGCCCTTGCGGCCGAGCGCGCGAAGCACGCCTTTGCCGCCGGTGACCTCGAAGCTGCCGTAGGTGCGTTCGAGCAGGTTGCCGAAATCGGTCCCGTTGCCGGCGAGTTTGGCCGCGATTTTTACGGTCGTCTCGAGCATCGGTTTCTCCTGAGGCGACGCGGCTCGCAGCACCTCGCCAACGTCGACGCCCGTGACGTCGACCAGCCCCGTGAGCGCGTAGGGTTGCGGCTGCACCGCGTTGAACGTGATCGCCGTGGCCAGCTTGAAGGGTTGGTCGCGGAAGCTGCCTTCGAGGCCGTCGAGGGACAGCCGCGACTCGGTGATCGTCGCGGCGCCCTTGATCGCGCGGATGGTGTAATCCTTGCCGTAGAGCACCCGTTTGAGATCGACCTCGGCGCGTCCGGCGACGCCGGACCAAAAGGGTTTTGTGTCGCGCGCGGGACCGGCCGGTTTGCCGGGAACCGTGGCCACCGGGGCGTTGCGTCCTCCGGGTGCGGGGGTGGCGGCGGGGCGTTTCGGGCCGGCGACCGGTGCCGGGGCGGTCTCACCCGCGGGGGCGAGGGCGGAAAAGGCCTGCAAATCATCCACCACGAGATTCGCGCTCGTGAGGCGGCCGTTGAAGGTGAGGGTCTTCTGGTCGGCGGCGCGTCCGAAGCTGCCGTCGAGGAGCAGATCCGATTTCCGTCCACCCGCGGTGACGGTGAGGGGAGCTTTGAGGCTGCCTTCGCCGGTTTCCTTCAATGCGGCGGTCAGCGAAAGGTCCACGTCGCCGAGTTCCCGCGGTGCGGTGCGGGTCGCCAGTGCCCGGGCGGATACGATCGCGGTGGCGTTGATGTTCTTGTCCGCCGCGAGTTCGAAGGCCGCCGCGACGCGGCCGCGACCGAGATTGGCCAAACCGGCCAGCGCGGGTTGCCGCAGCAGCGCGCCGGCGTCGGCCTCCAACTTCCCCTTGGCCGATAGCGCCGCAGGTTTCCCGGCAGACTTGAATTCTCCGGCTGCCTTCAGATTCAGCAACGGGGTTTCTCCCTGCCGCACCTCGAGGGTACCGATGTCATAGGAGAGCACACTCTGCCGCAGGTGTGCCGAGAGCGCGGCGGTGAGATCGGCGGCCTGGACCAGGGCCTTGCCCTCGAGGCTCGCGGTCACTCCGCGTAGGATGATCGGCTCGGTGGTGCGCAGCGCCACATCCTCCTTCGAGCGTAAAGTGACCTCGAGCGCGGTGCCGGCGAACTCCCCGGTAAGTTTCGAGCCCGCGACGTAGGGTTCGGCCCAAGCAAGCGGGACGGCGCCCAGGCGCACGCGGGCGGCCGGGGCGTCTGCCTTTTCCGTGGAGATCGCGCCGGACTTCGTTTCCGCGCGTAAGCCCTGAAGCAGTTCCACCGCGGCAAGCAGCCGATCGCCGTCGCGGTTAATGACCGCCTTCGCTTGGGTGAGCTGGAGGGTATCGGCCTCGTGGCGACCTTCGGTCTGCAGTTCGACGGTCAGCGGGCCCGGATCGAACGCGAGGAAGGGCTTCGCGAGTGTCACCAGCTTCGCCTGCAGTTTCGCCCCGAAGCGGGTGGCGGGTTTCGCGCCAAGCCCGGTGACATCCGCGCTCGCCTCGCCGGACAAGCTGTCGCCGGTCGTCATCGAAAGTTTCAGGTCCGCCAGCCGCGCGGTCAGCCTGGTCGGCGTATATTCGACCGCGGGGGCGACCGACAGGGTGACCTGGTCGAACAGTGTCTTTCCGCTCCCGTCCCGCATGGTCAGGCCGGCGAGCGTTAGCGGCGTCGCGGAGCGCAGGCGCACGCGGCTGCCGTCGGGCTCGCCCTCGATCGCAAGGGAAACCGAGAGGGTGCCGCTTTCGACTTTCAGCGGGGCGATGGACGGCTGCGCCCAAGCGACCGGTACCGCGTCAAGCGTAAGACGGGCCGCCTCGGCGCCCGGGTTCGGAAGCGACACTTGGCGATC
>SXGQ01436941.1_pt1 | contig 23263 bp, 17 predicted proteins | sample 3178371 | NCBI WGS metagenome assembly SXGQ01 (sample SAMN11356859, study PRJNA531348) | freshwater metagenome | isolation source: freshwater sample F1-20 | place: China: Fuxian Lake, Yuxi | collected 2017-12-25 | reverse complement strand
GTGCGGTAGTCATCTGGACCCCATCCTGGATCCAGTGAACAGTATGCTCCTGCTGATACTCTCGACGTGCCGTATTCATTAGGTGCTAATAAATCTCCAGTAAGTCCTTCTAGTGTTTGATCTCTAATACCAGTGGAATCTCTGAGATAGAACATGTCTTCTTCTAGGCTGCCTGTGACACTGTTAGCATAGTATCTAGCAGCATATCTAGATTTGTAGTTGCCTGGATATTTTAAATCATACTTTAGTGCATCTATATATGTGCCCACATCACGTAGGCAGGCGGTGCTGCTGTAATACAGGCTGACAGTCATAGATCCTGCAGCATCTGATGCTATATTCAATGCTGTATTTGAATCTCTCGTAGTGGCAATTTTAAATGTGGTTGAACTGACCACATTTTGTACATAGTAGGTAGTGCCTGTGCTAATTCCGCCAAATGCAGTTCCTGTAAATCTTATCGCTGCATTACGCAGCATCCAACTTGTGCTGGCACATGTGAATACATCTGTGGCCGCTGTAGCATTGGTAACTGTGGTGGTGTATGTGCTGTCAATGTAAGCGTCAATCTCTGCTAATATATAATCTCTATTTCTTTCTAGTTGTAGCACAGCGTAGTCAACCATTCTATTCTCGGACGCACAGCGACTGCCTTCATTGGTAGCTCCGTAAAGGATGTCATCTAATAGCGTCATCAGTGTTTCAATGCGAGCCTGTGCTGTTGCGTTGCCACCTACATTGGCCAGTGCTTCTGTCTTGGCATTAGTTAATGCATCTCTAGTAATGGTTTTTTGGTTCCCTACAAATACTTCAGCCGCTGATGCTCTTAGATATGAGTATGCTGCTTCTCTAGTTTTAAAGTTGCTGTTGAACATAAAGTCAAACATCACAGCTTCTAATATCAATCGAGTATCTCTAATACACTTGGTTTGGAGATATTGAATCTTAGGAGTTACGCCATCAGTTTTTGTAGCACTTGGATAAACTGTGTTGATAGGCGACCCACCTGACGATAAGCAAGATACAATAATATTTGTTATGTTAACAATATCACCTGCTGCTAAACCGTGTGTTGCAGTAGTTACTATTGCATATCCTGTAGAGTTATTATAGGAAAAGTTACTAATTGCTAACGTTGTTCCGCTGGCTTTAGTTACAATTCCTCCGCTGACATAGGTATGAGCTAGAGCATGCTTACCAACGTAGATTCTAAAATCCGTACTGGTTAAAGAAGTTTCGTCTACTACAAAATCAGTGTGCCACGCTACTGCATTTAGATCATCAATAACATTTTGCACAATCGTCTCTTGAGCTGCATCTAGTGCTACTGCGGCTGCTATCAATGCAGTGGTCGATGTAACAGCATTAGTTGCTGTAGGATAATCTATGACTTCTAAATCAATGTCAAGACTCGCTCCGTTGGTGAACGTAGCTAATACCGAACCGCCGTATGTAGCTGCAAGTTGGAATGTGTTGGCAGTAACTGTGCCTACGACCCAATATTTGATGCCATTGGTCAAACCGTTTGCAGTTATTCTAGGCACCACAGCATCACCCACTGCTAGTCCGTGCGCGGTTGATGTCAGTGTGTTTGTTGAGGCTATAGTAGTAACATTGATCTGAGGCGTTGTAGATTCTGTGCTATCACCTTGAATAATGTTAGTAATAATATCTACCAATGCGCCTACTTGAGCGTTAGCAGCAGAACCGCCTGTTAAATTAGTACTGTCGGTCCATTGAGTAGCAGTATTGTTAGGGGATTTTGTGACTGTGGTATTGGCAATAATCTGCTGAACTATATCCTTCAATCTGCCGTAGGCCGCTACAGTAGCATCAATTTCTGTGCTGTCAATCTGTAGTTGTGAGCTGTTATCACCGTCAAAATAGGCTAATCCAGCTACTAGTGTGGACCAGCTTCCTCCATAGGTCAAATCATATCCCATGGCGTCGACAATAAATGCCACATCACGTTTGCATTTGGTTCTACTGTATTTTACCGCAGGGTAATTCTCTGTCAAATACGCAGTGATTTCTTCTTTGATAAACTCTTTATTTTCACGTATTAGTGTTCTTGCATCACCAAATCCTGATAGGAATGAACTGTTATATCCTGTGGGATTTGCTGAACTTTCCATGAACGTAGAGCTGATTTTGAAATCAATCTGATGTTGCATTACTCTGACCAACTGTGCAACATCAGCTTGTTCAGTTTCGCTGGCAAATGGAAATTCTGCGCTCTGCGCTGTGGTGTTTCCTGAACTTTCTGTGACGTTTGCTCCGTAGATTATTTGACTCACAACAGTTTCTAGTCTAGTCAATGCACCTACGCTGTATCTTGCATCGGATCTGTTGGTTTGACTACCTGCAGGACCTGAATTGACTGAACGCAGTTCGTCTCCTAGTATACATGTCTGCTCTGGAACTATTATCGGTAGTGTTTCACGATATTGACCTGTAGCTACATTAATTAGATTGCTAGGACTTACACGAGCAGGCACACTGGCCAATGCTGCTGCGATCTCTACAGTGGTCACTGCTGCTGCACGAGCGGCCACGGCATCTGTTATCACTTCAACCAATCCAGCTGCTGTGGTATATGCTCCTGCTTCTGCTGTAAGATCCGCATTGAAATACTGAGCTACTGTGGCAGTAGAATTGTCACCGTTTAGGGTCTGATAGTTCACTGATGGAGATGTCTGAGATAGCACATCCTCAACCACAACGACCAGCTGATTATAGCCTGCGATTATTTCATCTGATTCTGAAGCAAGTCCAGCCAGATAGCTCGCATATCCTGCGCCATAGAGCGCTGTTTCTTCTGCACTTAAACCACCTATTAGAGCATTAGCCGCACCGCGAATTTTTACATTGCCGCCGTGTCTTAGATCAAAGATAAGTGCGTCTACAACTAATCCTAAATCTGTTTCGCACGAATATTCGTCATGGTCATAGGCTGAAGTGAATGGTGCGATATTGTTGGTGATCTGATACTGTATCCACTCGTTGGTTTCACGCTGTATGAACACACGATTTAGTTCTAGTAGATACGTGGCATCAGGATTTCTAGGCCCACGTTCTACCTGTTCACAGGCATAACGGATAGTCTTAAATGGCTTGTCCCAGGTTTTGCCGTGTATCGGCGATGGTAGATCTGTGCCTGTAGTAGCTACAAAATAAGTATGATCTATGTCACCGAGCGCCGCCCACTCTGGATCTACTCCGTTTGATCTTAATATTTGACCTTCGCGTCCAATTGGTAGCCTTTGAGGTCCATTACCGCCAAAATATACTAAATCACCTCGTACTTCTAGCACGCTGGTTTCAGTACCGATGTTCAGTAGATTCCAATATGTGCCTGTGCTATCCTGATCAGGCCTGCTATTAGCTTGTCCGCCACCGGTAGCACCCACAGTAGATCCGTCGTCGCCTTCTGACCTATGGGCCAACACGCAGATAAATGCATTGGAATTAAATCTTACAGCATCCCCTAGTAGATAATCTCTGTCATCTGACCACTCACCCTGCCAGCTTATACCAGCGTTTAGTCTTGACCAGTATGTGACGTTTGGCGGTTCTGCTGACACCGTGGCAGTCATTGTGCCTGCTGCATCAGCTGTGATATCAAATGTAGTGCCTCCGCTGGTTGTACTGATTTCAATATAGCCTGCTGCCACTGTCTTTACATAGTATCGTGCTGTATCAAACACATTGCCAAATGTGGTACCAGTGAATCTCACGGTCATGCCAACCACTATGCCAGTGGTTGAAGCTATGGTAAATCTATCAGTTGCGGCCGTGACAGCTGTTACTGTGTAGGTATTAGCTGGTGAGTCAGCTATGGCAAGATAAGTGTATCCGCCTAGTCTAATAACTTCACCTATCTTATATGAAGTCGTGTTTGTCCAGTCAGATTGAAATTTAAATCCCTCTGTGAATAAGTCCCAATCTGCTGTGGTGATTGAGGGATTAGCTGCTGCTGTAGCAGCGGTATGAACAGTTTTAGCTATGTATTGATTGCCGCCATATCCGACTATGTCCCCTGGTTGATACAGTGTGGCTGAATTCCATGTGCTTTCATATTCTGCACCTTCTGTGAATTGTGCCCAACGACCTGCTGTGCTGTCGGTTAAGAATGCAGCATCTGCGGTGTGCTGTGTTGTACAGATCCAAATTCCTGCACCATACTTCACCACATCATTCAGTTTGTATCTGGTAGCAGTGACCCAAGTACCTTTATATTCAATACCGGGATTAAATGTGTCCCATTTGGCTTGATCTGCTTCCAATCCAGAGGCTGCGGTAGCAGCAGATGTGTGATAGGTATTGCACACATAGGTATAGCCGCCATAGCTGACTAAATCATTTACTTTGTACCGTGTTGAAACAGTCCACGAATCTTTCCAATCAAGCCCTTCAGCATACAGAGTCCATTTTCCCTGATCATTTTCTAAACCTAACGCTGTGGTAGCAGCTGACGTGTGACTGTCGTCGCAGATGTAAAGAAGACCGCCGTATTTAACAACGTCATTTAGTTTGTAAAAAGTGCTGACATTCCAATCTCCGGTCCAACTTTGGCCGTCGCTCATCTGATTCCATTTGGTCGGACTGTATTCTAGATCAGTATTGAAATCTGAAGCAGAAGTATGTCCCACCGCACAGATGTAAGTGCGGGCACCATATCTTACCACATCATCAATATAATAAGTGGTAGATGCAGTCCATGTGTTTTTCCAAACAAACCTAATCCTACCTAGTTTAAATTCTGCCATTTTCTACTCCGTATTCTATATTTAGTGTGTTCATTGCTTGAATGATCTGTAAAACATTGTCTGTGCCAACATACTACCATTTATTCCCGAATTTGCCATATTGAATTCTGCTCTTACTGGCACAATAATTCGTAGCCCAGCTGTGTTGTTGATTCTATCAGGACCAACCAACACAGTCCCTGCAATAAAACTACCCACTGCAATTTCTGATCCGCCTACACTGAGTCTATTTGCCAAGTAAGCAGCTATGGCTCGTTGGGTTGGAACAATGTTGTTGGAATCTGCTACGAACAAAGGATCGGTAGAAAATTCTCGGACTACTGCGCCGGTTCCACCAATCCTAATTCCGCCAAGTCGGAGTTCAGTAAGTCCAGAAAGATCAAAGAAATCTGAACTAATTGTAACAGTTCCTGTGGCCTGTTCAACGGCAAACAACTCTCCTGCTCTAAAGTTACCACTTTGATCTGTTGATGTATAAAATACACGGCCCCTATTTTCTTCTACGATTTCATTAAAAGGCTGCGGTTCATAAAAGCCGCTGTATAATTCTGGATAATTAGTTTCTTCAAAATTGCCTGTGCCTATATCTAAGAAATCATGACCTGTAATTCTACATTGAGAAAATTTAGTTCTTATTGCCACTGTGGTCAAGTGTTCTAATTGATCTCTATTTTTTATCTCTGGAGTAATGCGTATTCTAGCAGATAAACCTCTATCATCTGATCCAAGTTCTTCAAGTGTAACCAGTGTGTAGTCACTGGTCAAATTACCTATAGTCAGATTAGAACCAACTTTAGGGTATGACTCAAGATCACTGATTATGATAAACTTACCTATTGGTTTTATATCAGCAAATCCGTTGCCTGTGATTGTCACTACGGTAGAAATTGTTCTATACCCTATACCTCGATTTAACCAACTTGGCTGTGCCAATACTCCGTCACCTGTACGACATTCAATTCTTGCATCTGTATTATTGTTGGGATCAATAAATGTGCAGGTAGGTCCTTCGCTATAGCCAGAACCTGGATCCCATAATTTCACACTACTAATAACTCCACTGGCAATTACCACTCGACCTAATGCTCTTGCGCCGGTGTGTATCTTGTTGAATTTATTTGTGTCATCTATGGCAATCCATGTGGGTGTGCCTTTACCTGTTGTGGAATCCTTAGCATCATTATATGGAGTACCGAACGCTACCGACTTCCATTCTTGTGTGCTAGCTAGTGTTCTTGCGGTCCATACTATACCGTCAAAACTAGTTGCTGCAAAATTACTGAATCCAATAGTGGCATCATTACCAACTGTTCTAAATCCTGTATCTCCTACAGCAAAAAATACGCCTTGTGCATATCTAATTTTCTTCCAATTGTGTGCTGTGCTGCCATCTTGTGACGGCATAGTAGCTGGCAACCAATCAGAGCCGTCGAAGCTGTAGGCAACATCGCCTGTGCTGGATATTGCTACAAATCTGTCATTGCCATAGGCTATGCTGACCCAATCTTTAGCGCTGGAATCTGCCACAACATCCATGATATGACCTACCCATGACCATGTGGCCAAGCCGCTATCATAAGTGCCTACTGCCACAATGTTTCCACTGTTTGCCAAAACCACGTATCTCTGCTTGCCATAGGCTACGTCTATCCATTCGTTGAGACTAGAATCCCCAAACGTGGGCAACGTAGTAGCTATCCAACTCGTGCCAGTGAGACTATAAGCTGCCGAATTAGAATCTGTGGCCACAGCAAGAAATATCCCGCCACCGTAAATACAAGAATTCCATGCTCTAGATGCTGGCATAAATCTCGAAGTCCATGTTATACCGTCTAGTGAACTGGCAGCTACATTGCTGTTTTTTCTGATTGCCACAAATATATGATTACCCACAGTGGGCAAGATTATTCTGCCTGCGGCAATGCATTTCCAGTCACCCGATGTGGGCATATTAAATGCTGTCCAATTGCTGCCATCTGAACTATACATGGCAGCACTGCCCGCTGTGGATACTACTACAAATTTTCCGCTGGCTGCAAGATTACTTTTTCCTGCACCGTAGGTCTTTTGTTGAAAGGCCAGAATTGAATTTGTGCTGTCGTCACTGACATCTGTAACTTGTATCAAAACGTCATTGGCTGGTGACACTCCTCCCACTAGACTGCCATCAATAGTTAGCAGTTGGTCAAGTTCATAACCTGCTCCGCTATTATTAATGGTCACGGTGTAGTCTCTGCCCTGTTTGACTACATTAAAAGTGGCCAGGGCCGCAGGAACATCTATGGTAATACCAGTGCCAGCTTCGTCAACTGCAATGTTAGTATAAGTTTCAGTGGTGTCTCCAAAAACAATTTCTGACCAAGTAGTGGTAGCAGGAGTAGTAATTTCTTCTACGGTATACACAGGAGCAGAAAATATCACTCTGGGTTCTATTCTATATGTGGTATTAGTTAACAATGGAACTGTGGGCAGTTTGCCTGGAACCACGTGATCCCAACCTGGCTGATCGTCTGATTCTCTATATACAGTAACTACTTTTGTAATATTGTCATAGGCAGTGATGTAACCATACTGTCCTGTGCCAGCACCACTGGTAATAAGTATTCGCATACCAAGATATTCAGCAATACTATTGGCATCATTTGTAGCTATTGTTATCGTGGTAGCTGTGCCTGTTTGTGCATTATTCTGCACTACCACATAGCCACTGCCGCCTATAACTTGTGGTATTAAAGCAGTGCCTTCATTGTTATCTAGTCGTCGTGCTTCAAACACCGCGTCATTTCTAAACTCTTCAAAAATTACATCAGCGTTAATACCTGCTCCATCAAACGTTGCAGTAGCCGAGGTATAATTTTGTCCAAAATTGCTCCATTCTAAAATCTGTATTTCATCAACAAAGTCTCCAGCAAAAGCCGCGGCCACAGTGGCTTGATTGAATCTGTTGAAAACTTTTGCAGTTGCTGGTGTTTCTGTATCATTCACTCCATCTGCTATTGCGCCGTAGGTACCATAAGAACAGTTGCCGTTTGTGGCTCGTATAACTCCACCATCTTCAGCAAAATAACCGATATGACAATAATAGGTGAATACTGAAACCAGTTCGGCCCTACCGTTGTTACGCACCCAGGCACCAATTCCGTCACTGAGTACCTGTGTAAAGTCATTGCTTACGATAGATTTGTTTCCTCCATCGTGCAATGCGCCGTCAATTTTTTGTCCAACACAACCCGTTCCTATGGTAGTAACACCTTGAATGTAAGGCGATCTTGTGGTGATCCACGTACTGGTGTCTGCTGGTCCCCATCCTGGGTCTAACGACACATAGGCACCGCCCAACGGTATTTGATATAGATCAAAAGCCACAGGAGGATTAAGCACAGATTCTAGTCCTATCAACGTGCAGTTACGTATTCCTGTGGCGTTTCTTACATAAAACAAGTCTTCAGTTGTAGTGCAGCCTAATATTTGATTTCTATAATATCTTGCTCTCAAAAGTGATTTGTAATTGCCTGTATATATGATATCATGTTTCCAAGCATCTACATATCCTAGTATACTAGCTCGCAGTAAATCTTCATCAAACTCATATGTAGGGTAGGCGGCCTGCTTGTAGGCCACGGCTTCTTCAATTATAAAATTCTTGTTGGCATCTAGTTGTAACACAGTATTGGTATATGCTGTAGAAGTCTGCGCAGTGTTAGTTCCTGTCAATGTGGGATCTGATCCGGAACTGTTTATGTAAAAATTAATGTAGGCAATTATATCTGTGATTTTATTTTGTATTGACACCGCAGCAGCACTGCTAGTAGTGATAGGTTGAGTAACTGTGTTTAATATTTCATTTGGCGGAACTTGCGTGTCAAATATCGGGGGATTAAATGATACCTGAACAGTTTCAGTCAAAAACACTTGATCCAAAGAATTGTTTACAGATTTCACTGGAATGATTGGTGTTCCTGCTATAATCGCTTGTATTATTCCGGAAATTCTATTTAACACAGCTATGTGTATTAAGCGATCCGCAGCTAAAAGCACTGAGCTGGAGGATTTTATTGTTGTGCTACGAAGTTCAGCACCCAGTATCACCGTTTTGGCCGGCACAATAATTGGACCTATTTCGGAGTATTCTCCCACAGCAACTTTAATTGTTGTATTTCCATTATAACCATCATTGACCTGTTCACAGGCAAATCTAATAGTTCTCCAAGGCAAGAATTGACTAGTTCCTCTCTCCGGATCTGTATAATCATCAACACCGGTAAGATCTACATATCTTACTCTAGGCAAATCTCCCCAGTAGGCATAATCAACACTGCTTTCTGCAGTTACTTCAACGATTTGGTTTTCTGTTCCAATAGGAACATTAGTTGGTCCGAACGTGCTGCCATCACCTACAGCTGTTCTTGAAAGGTCAAAAGTTAATAGATCTCCACGCTGTGTCATCCCTATTTCTGACCCTGCCTGCAAAACAAGATCCCAATAGTTTATACCTTCACCGTTGTCTCCTGGAAAATTTGCATTAGCAGCAACGTGTTCAACTGTGGCCTTATAGGCATTGCCTTTAAATACCACAAGATCGTTAAGACTATATGTTTGACCTACAGTCCAACTACCTCTAAATGTTTGAGCTACATTAACTAGTTCCCAATTACTGGAATCTAAGTAATCTAATGAACTGCCATCATTTACTGTATTAGTTATTGCTATATATAGATTTCCTCCACGACGAACCACATCACCAACTTTATAATCTATAGCTGCACTCCATGTGCCCATGAAATCTGTGGCTTTTGACAGCAGGTTCCAATTTACAGCGTCTTCTGAAATGCCTGCACTGTTGGTGTGATTGGTGGCAGAGATATACAGATATCCTCCGTATCTTACTATGTCACCTACAGCATAATAAACTGCACTGCTCCACGTTTGATAAAAATTAAATCCGGAAAATTCTGTGACAAAATTGTCATTAGTAATATTAGATGATGCGACATGACCTGTGACACAGCGTAAAATACCACCACCATATTTTACTAGGTCGTTGAGTCTGTATCTAGTAGATGCAGTCCATGTTCCTTTGTATTCAATGCCTTCGTAGTATATTTGCCATAATTCACCTGAACTATCATCTTGGGTATCATTGTTTCCTATTTCTAAACCTAAGTTTGTCGTAGATGAAGTGTGTCCTACTATACATCTGTATACAATACCATTGTATCTAACAATATCACCTATAGCATATCGTGTGGCGGGGGTCCACACTGTTCTCCAATTGTCTGCTGATAGATACACAGCCCAATTAGACAAAGATGTGTCAAATATTGCCACAGATGTGTGACTATTAATACAAATATATATGACACCGCCATACAGTGCAAGATCGCCAGGATTATACAATGTGGTGCTGGTCCAATTTCCTCGCCATGCATATCCGTCAGTCATTTTCAGCCAGGCTGGCGTTGGTTGTGTGTCTCCAGGATTACTATAATAATTTTGGTCAGCAGCAAAAGTAGATGCTGTGTGTTGTCGTTGGCATATCCAAGTGCTGCCACCATATCTTACTACATCATCTTTGTTATACGTGGATGAATCGGCTGCCCATTCATTCTTCCACGTATATCTAATTCTACTGATCTTAAATTCTGCCATGATTTATTCCGTTTTAACTTGAATGCCCTGTGGGATATGTGTATCCCTGGTTAATTCTCTGTGTTAATCTTCCCTGATTATCAACATAGTACAACATATTCCTATTGTCCCAACGATATTGTGTGTATACCAAGTTGTCATATTCTGTTTCATGATCCGATGTGATGCCATCAAAGTAGTCCACTCCTGGTTCAAAATCTTCAAAGTTTTCATCAGGTGCTCCGGGCAAATTCAATTCAATGCTGTCTTTGTCTTTGAGTTGATCACTTCTATACAAAAATAATTCGCCATCGCTGTTTCTCCGTAGAGCATACCAATAACGAGGGCTATCACCTAGTGCTTCATCCGGGCTTTGACCTAAATAATATGTACTTGACATGATTTTTCCTTAAGATATTTCTACATAACTGACCACAGCATCTATGCTGTCTTCAGTGTCGCTGACTATGCGTATGCCTGCAGTTTCTGGTAATATAAGTTTTTCGCCTTGAGTGATAATCTTAGCTGTGCTGTTGGGAGAAATTGATAGACCACGCACATAGTGTGCTTGGGTGGAGTTTTCATCTATAACATATATATCAACCACCGCTGTGTCATAATCTGTAATATTGGCTAGATTAAGTCCTATCACTGTAACTCTCACTCCTGGATCTACTTGTAGAACATCTACTGGTGTGGTTCCTATTTCGGTGTTTACTGCGTGTCTAAATAAGGTTGGCATAATTTTATCCTAGCATCAGCGCATAAGTGGCTGCTATTTCGTTGGCCTGAATTTCTGAAACTGCTCCAGAGGCGCCTGCAGGTGATGCCCAGGTAATTCCATCCCAAATTTCAAGAGCTTTTGAATTGGTGTTGAAACGAGTCATACCTAGTACTGCATAGGCAGTGGGTCTTTGAGCATCACTGCCTACAGGGGGAACAAAACCATTTGTTCCCTGAATTTTAAAATATCCTGTACCTGTTTGTGAAATCTCAGTCACTGCATTAGAACTGATATTAGTTATCACATTATCTACTATGCGGAAATTTCCCAGTCTTACACCACCAGCACCGTTGCCGTCAATGATTATGTCTTGGCTGGTGGTGCTGGTAATTTCATTGTCTCTGAACATGAGATTACCAACATCAAGCATGTTGACATTCAACAAATTAGTGTACACGTTATTAACGTAGAAATTCCTCCAGCGGTATGCTCCAGATCCCAGATCTACTGTGTTGTCAGTTTGAGGAATTAGATCACTGTTGATACTGGCATTAATGGTAACAGAATCAGATAGACTGTCTCCTATCACAATATTTCCACCTATAGTCACATTGCCAGTGGCATTGATATTTCCTGTGACATCAAGATTGCCTGTGATGTTGGTGTTACCGTAAATATCTACAATTCCTGTACCGTTGGCTCGCAGTTCTAAGGCACTGTTTGATACTTCTGTAGAAATTGTGTTGCCAAGAATTTGAATGTCATCCACTACCAGTCTAGCATTGTAGATGGTTGGTTCTGCGCCCGATGGTGCAAAAGTTATGGTGTTGAGATCGCTGCTGATAGTATTACCAGTGACCGTAATGTTACCAATATCAAATTGATCAGTTACTTCTAGATCGGTGCTTTTTGTTGTGCCGTTGATGTCTAAGTCGTGCAGCGGAGAAGATTTGTTTACTCCAATTCGAGAGTTAACAACATCTAAATATAATAAGTCAGTCTCAAAAGCTATATCTACGCCATCTCTGACTAGATTAGATTTGAGCATTTGACCGGAAATTCTTCCAACAGCCATTAGCTCTCCTTAGACCCCGTGTTTCACGGTTAACCACCTTGCATTGCGGGTTTACCACAGTTTGACCATACAGAAAAGACCTTTTCTGTAATCACTAGTATTTATGTCTTTTGGAGAATTAGCCTAGAATGAGACTGTATACGTTTCCTAAATCTTGCATTACTGATACACTTATTGTTGCACCACCACCAGTTGATAATTGCCACACTGTGCCGTCATAGCATTCAACATATTCTAGATCAGTGTTCCAGCGAGTTTCACCTTCTTCAGGACTGGCTCTTCTCTGAGAATTATCTCCTGCTGGTATCACAAAACCATTAGTGCCTTGATATTTTAAATAACCTGTAGCAGTAGATGCAAAGGTGATAGCAGAATTGTTAAGGTTTGTGACCGTGTTGGCCTGCCACTGTGTGCGTTCAATTGAAGTTGTTCCAGTTGATGGTGTAATTTGAATATCTTCATTTGACTGCACACTGATAATTTGACCAGTAACTCCGTCCAGTCTCATTTGATCGCTGATAAGAACTGCCTGGGGTAGCACAAGATTAGCGTGTGTTAGATCATCAGCCACATATAATTGACTCCAGCGTTTTGCTGATTGGCCTAGATCATACGTGTTGTCTGTGCCGGGAATAATATCTTGTGTAAAATCTGGTGCCACTGTCACAATATCTACAGGGCTGTCTCCAACTATGATGTTGTCCCCTGCTGATAAATCTCCAGAGAGTATGGTATTACCGGTCACTGAGACATTGCCTAATACACTGGTGCTGCTCTGAATATTTATGGATCCGGATGCGTTGGGATTAAGCACAATGCTGCCGTTAGTTGTGTAATTTTTAATTACATTGCCATTGATTTCAAGCTGTGCTGTCAATATCCTATCAAGATTAATAACTGCGCCGGCTCCAGCAGGACTTATGTTAATGGCTCCCACTACTGTTGATATTGTGCCGTTGGCGTTGAATATGAGATTGTCAAATATTGCTTCATCATCAACTATTAAATCTGTGGTTTTCACATATCCGTTGATGTTGAGATCCGTGGTTGGATTGTCTTTATTGACACCTATGCGTGAATTGTTTACATCTATCTGAAGTATGACATCTGGGCCAGGATTGTTTTGAAAAGAAAGATCCTCACCATTTCTTTCCAAATTTGCTGTTAGGATCGGGCCGCTGATTCTACCTAACTGTGACATGATTAATTGGCGTAACCGTAATAGATAGTTACATCTTTACCAACAGGTACTGCGCTTGAAAAACTTAGATAGTTGCCTGCTGGGTATGCTGCACCTGCTAGATATCCCGTAGCACTGCTTGACCCTGCTGGATTTGTAACTATAGTAAAGTTTGTGGTTGAAATTTGCATTACATTCTCAACTAGCACAATAATATTGTCTGCACTGGCCAAATAATCCGGAGCATATGTGGTATTCAATGGGCCAAATTTAGTTTCCACTAAGTCGCCTGGACCTATGGTCTGTTTGGTAATTGAGCCTGACGCTGAACCTTTGACAGTTTCCCAGGCTCCGCCTATGTAACATTCTAATTCATTCAGCGTGGTATTATAGCGCAACATTCCATTGGCGCCAGCGGGCATTTCAACACCTGAAAGATTTGGTCTCTGGGCCGTAGTACCTTTGGGCAAACGTAGGCCGCCGATGCCGTCCATTGTATAACGTCCATAAGGATTGGCCTTGAACACATTGTCCTTAAGTCCAAATCTACTGGTATTCTGTGTCTTTAAGAATTTCATACTGGCAATGTGCTTACTGTTATTGTTAATAATCCACCAACTCCGCCTGTGGAACTGGCCTGTGCCTGCACATTGTCTCCATTGCTCAGCACAACTCTTTCTTCACTGAAGAAAACTGTTTCTCCTGCAGGTATTGTTAATTTGCTAATAATCCGTGTGGCCTCGGTGCCAGCGCCGCCGCCGTTTGGAACCAAATATAAATCTAAATCGCTGGCACGGACTGTTTCGTCTGTGAGATCTACTGTGCCTGTGTTGCACACTATTATTGTAGTAATTGCGTTATTGCCACTGCTTGTATAAACTGTGGTTAACCCTGTAGTTGTTAATCGTGTGTTTGCGATCGCCATTTGTAATCCTTAAAATAACATACTGAAAAGTAGTGCTCTATTTTTACTTATTAATTCGTCAGTGGTAAAACTAGCATTCACTGTACCGTCTAATTCTATACTGGGTCTGGTGTTTCTAAAACTCAAACCTGTGGTTCCAACTCCGGGTGTAGATCCATAAAGTATAGACGTGGTACCAACCTGTGTGACTGGACTGCCATGATGTTCAAAACTCATGGCATATGTAATCACAACCTTGCCTGTGCCGTTGGTTTCCAATCTTATGTTAGCGTTGGTATTGTCTGACTGAATAACTACTGCACTTTGATTTTCAAAACCTGTAAGATTTGTTGCTGTTGGTCCGGGATTATAATTCCCCGACATAGCTGCTTCAATATCGTTCACCACCGGATCTTCAGTAAAAATAGTAAGACCTGTCATCTCAAAATGATCTTTAGTCATTACTGCCACACGTCTGTTGTCAACAATAAAAGCAATTTGACTGTTTACTGGTTGAGCACTATACGGTCCTAGTGGAGGCGTAAATGCAGACCCTGGAAGTGTATCATCTTTGTCAAAAACAATCACTCGAGTATCATCTTTGGTGATTTGAAAGGTGGGGTTTAACTGAATTGCGTCATCAACATAGCGTTTGTTTGGCACATCATCGTCGTGTAACACCTGTTGTTCATAGTTGGTAGTTCCGATAACTTTGACTACTCCTGTGCCGGAACCAATTAGAATAAGGTCTCCGTCGTCTGTGGCTGCGTCAGTGATAATCTGTGAAAGTTTTAATTTGCTGTCTGTGTAGTTAAAACCATCCTCGGGTGTGCCTTGTGCTATCTGCCAGGTTTCATTGGCTTCATCCCACAAAAAAGCAGTTGGAGCAACTTGGCTGGAATCAATGTTATAACCTCTATCTATCTGTACGCCAGAATATCCTAGGGTCACACCTTGTCCAGTTTCACCGTAGTTGAGAATAATAATATTATCTTGAACATTTAAGTTTGTTGCCTCAACCGTGAGTGTTTCTCCCAATACAATAAGATTGCCAGTGATTCGGACTTCGCCTACATTAGGACCGGTATCCAGCAGAATAGTACTGCCTTCGCCGGTCTTAATATTGTAGTCACCGCTAGATTGTACTGTGCGTCCACTCAGTGCCATATACTATCCTTGATTACAATGCTGTAATGATCAATTGATCTGCTGATGAGTCGCTGTCCAAGAACCAAGTATAGCGATTTCCGCTAAAGTCTGTAATAATTCGTTTGGTAATTTTAGCAACGTTTGTAGCTGATGCGTCTGGTCCGCCTGCTGTGAATGCGATCATTTGCATTTCACCTACAGTAGCAGGTGTGCCATTTTTTAATACTGCTGTGATATACGTTGTTGAGGTGGCAACATCTCCTACTCTAGTAACCACGAATGTTTTTGAGCCACGCTGTTTGATAATCACACCGTCAGTTCTCAATGCACTGCCATCATGAAATTTTACTGTAATACCTGTACTTGATGTTGTTGGTATACCGATTACATCAGTACCGAGTATATCTTTTCTTAGTGGTCGTCCCATTTGTTTTCTCCTTAATGATTGACGTTCTAGGTCTACGCTGTGGGTACAGCATAAGTTACTTCCTGTGAGTACGCTCTAGATACTTTATTTATCCGCGGCTGAGTAGACTCATCAGTTCTAGTTTTTCTACTGTGTTTATAATTCTATTGATAGCAGTGATTTCTAGCTGTGCTTTTTCTAAATAGCTTCTATTGTGTGTTTGTCTGTACATGACCATAATTTTGCTGTGTTGTTGGATATGCTCGTCTATGATTTTTTCAATGAGTTGTACATCATTTACAAACATGGCAAAACGTTTACGCCACACAACAAATTGTTGTCTTAATTCTGTGAAATCTTTATCACTTTGTATTTGCATCAGATATTTAAGTCAAACAAAAAGGACCCGAAGGTCCTTTTTGACTTTGCTTTGTACGCTGATTAAGCGAACTTAACATTACCGCTTGTGATAGCAACGTTAGCCAAGTAGTCAGCTGCGTTACCTAGAGATGATGCTGTGTTTGTCAACTCAACATAACCATAACGTGTCATGAATGATACGACTGGTTCGAATGTTGATGGATCTAGTACAACACCACTGCTCATCAATGGAATGTATGGGCAATAGAATGCTGCTGCATCAGATTCTGAAGAACCTTTGTAACCAATCAGTACCGGAGCACTGTCAGCGGCATAACCGTTTACATACACCTTCATTGCGCTGTTCAATGTACCAACAAACTTGGTGTTTGTAGGAGCTTCGAATGTGCCTTCTGTGGTTCTTGCGAACGCAGAAGTTGTAGCACTTTGTAGAATTGTCAATGCAAACGGACTAACAACTGCAAAGTTACCTGCGCCACGACGTGTACGCTGTGCAATGATGTTGCTAGCACGATTAATCTGAACAGCTAGAGCAGCGTGTTCGTCACCAACGAAAGTAGCAGTACCACTAACAGCAGCTTGGTCGTATGTGAGTACGGCTGTGCCAGATAGTGTTGTCAAGCTACGTAGAACTTCCTGATCGATCTCAGCTGTGATCTCTTGTGCAAGAGCAGCCATGATTTCTGCTTCGATGTCAATGCCTTGTTGGGCTTGTGCATCTTGAGCAGCCTCAAACGTCCAGCGAGCAGACAGTTTACGTGTCTTGGCTTCGACTGTTTGTTTCAAGATCTGAATGCTCATTCTGTTACCAGCTGCACCTTCTTTGGCTGCTGTGGCATCAGCTCTGCCATTTGTGTTACCAGAATATCCTTCTGCAACCTTGAATGGTGATAGAGCTTCTTCACCAGCACTTGCACTGTCACCAGTAGCGCCTGTGTAGTTGTCTGCATAACGAACACGCAGAGTGTGGATTTGACCCACTGGGCCAGTCATAGGCTGGACACCTACCAACTCGTTAGCAATAACTGTTGGCATTACACGTCTAATGACGGGTAGAATAACACGGTTAAGTGTTGCGATATTGCCGGCGGATGTGGCTCCAGCAGTGGCACTCTCTGCCAAATACTTGCGGGTATTTTCTAGAGTAGTTGCCATTACTGAACGCTTGTTACCTTGAAGACCTTCTAACAGGGCTTCTTTGGTTTCCGACCAGCGTGACTCGAGTAATTGTGACATTATAGTTCTCCTTAAACTTTTAGTCCCGCAAGCCTGCGGATGTCAATGATCTCAGCAGTTTTATCTTCGCTGCTGATTGATTGTGCCTGTTTGTTGCCTGTAATTTCTTTTGATTCTGTAAGTGCTTTTTTAACTGGTACTCCGCCATCCATTACAGCTGGTAGGTATTTGTCAAAGGCCACGTGTAGTCTATCAGTTTGAACAGATTCAAGTAATTGTTTCATCACTTGCTTTTTATCTCCTGACAATGGATTTAGCAATTCGCTCATTGTTTCTTTGCGAGTGGCTGAGTCTTTGGCAATTCGTAATTCTGTTTCACGACTTTCAACTAATTTTTGTGTGTCTGCAACAATCTTTGCTGCTTCTTCAAGTTCTTGCTCTTTGGTAGCAACTACTTTTAGAAGTTTAGCGGTTTCTGATTTCTCATTAAGATGGCTTGCAGCATATTCGCTTGCAAAACTTTCAAAAATTCTGCGACCAAAATCATTTCTACGAGCAGCTTCAATGTCTTCACGCAATTGATGCATTTCAGAACGTAGTCCTTTTGCGACTGTTTCTTCAATGATTTTTGCAGAACGAGCAACAAAATCTTTCTTGATAGCTTCAAATTTGGCCTTGCTTTCGCGAACCAATTTTACTTTGGTTTCGGCTAAATCTTTCTTATCTGCGTGGAATTCTGCGATTTCTTTCGCTAGGGCATCCACGATAAAGGATTCTAGTTGAGTTACATTGTGTGCTACACGTTGACGGTCTTCATGCAATTCAGCCAGCTCTTTACGCAGATTGTTCATGACAAATGATTCCATCGCGGTAGAATCCTGTGTCATTTTTCTAGCATAATGTGCTCTGGCATCAATGAGTCCTTGACGGTCTTCGGCCAGCTCGCCTAGTTCCGCTTGTAGGCGGTCCGTAAGCATAGCTTCTACAGCTTCAACCATAGCAGACTTGTCGTGTTCGTATTTTTGTGCGAACTCTTCACGAAGTGTTGCGGTGACTTGGTCACGGTTTTCTTGAATTCTGCTTTGCCAAGCAGCTTCAATTTCCGATTTTACTTCTTCGGAAATCACATTGTTTTCAAACAATTGTTTTACGATGTCTAGCATGTGATTCTCCTACTGTTATTTGAGACCTCTGATGATTCTCACCAGATTCTCTGCTAGGTACTTCTGTGCCTTGGGGTCGCCTTGAACTTCTTTTGCCATTGTAAATGCCTTGTATCCACCTGTTGTATTCATCAAGTGTTCGTATACTGGTGTAGGATAAGCTCCCGGGGCGCTGGGCTGTGCCACAATGTCTACAGTGATAATTTCAAATCCCTGAACATTGCCACTGCCATCTACTTCGCCTGAGCCTCTGCTCGATACACCTAATTTTACTCCCGACTCCAACATGGTCTGTACTAGATTACCCATTGGAGTTGGGATTATTTTAAGTTTTCCGTAGCCGTTAGGACCATCCATCCACATCTTGGTAATCATATGACTAACACGATCTAGATTGATTTTTAAATCCTGAGGATGATCTAACTCTCCGCAAACAGAATATCCACCAGAGATCTGTTCGTTGAGCGTCTTGACAGCCTTGCCAATCTCTTGAGAAGAATAAACACGCTGATTCTGATTACGGATATCTCCTTGAATGCAGATACCGTTCAGATGCAGCGATTTTTTATCGCCTTCGCCTTCGCTCTCCAAGACAATCTTTGCCTGGTCAAAACTCAATTGTTCACTGAGGGTAGTTTTCACCACTGTGTCCTATTATCTACGGCCACGGAAAAGACTTGCTTTATCAACTGTACCGGAAGAACCACCTGCTCCGCTGAATTTGCCTTCAGCTTCGCCTTTCTTCTCTGCACCATGGCCTGGCTCTTTTGTTGAGAAAGCACCACCTGCCTTGCCGCCTGGAACATTGATATTGCCTGCGTTATCTTCTTTTGGGTTGCCTTTAAACAGGCTTGAACCCTTTAGATGTCCTTGATTTGCATAGGTTACTGCTTCTTCTTTGCTTTGTGCAATGTTAGAAGCTGTGCCACCCATGTCGTTTTTGCCTGCTACAATACTCTTTGTGTTAGCTGGACCTGCAGAACCGCCTGTGCCAGAGTATGTGCCTTCAGCACCACCTTTCTTCTCTGCACCATGCCCACCTGCAACTTTTTCTACATACTCACGCACTGTGGCTAGATCAAAATCATCTTTCATTTCGTCTGGGGGACCCATGTCATCACCCATGTCATCACCATTCATTGCGTCAAATTTAGCCTGTAGTTCATCCACAATAGCGTCTAGATCTTGGAATAACTCTTCTGGGGCCTTGTCGCCCATATCGTCACCCATTTCTCCATCTAGTTCACCTTCGAGGTCGTCACCCATATCTGGTGTGTCTTTCATTTCGTCGTCGGCTTCAATGGCAATGTCTTCGAAACCTTCTTCCATCTCGTCGTCTTCTTCATCTACCGCTTCGTCAACCTTGTCTTCGTCTTCTTCATCCACTGCTTCGTCAACTTCTTCTTCGTCTTCTTTAGCAGCTTCGTCTAATTCTGCATCGATGAGATTTTCGTAGATCTCACGAGATTTTGCAACCACGTACTCGTGGAATAATTCTTCTGCTTTGGCTTGATCGTCATTGACCAGGCTTTCCAGCATCTGCTCTAATTTACTTTTATCTGACATGTTTATTCTCCTTAAAGATGATTTGGCTGTCGTGCTTTATTTACTACAGTTATAATAAAACTGTGTTAAATGGTAGTTTTTTGATTGATTTAGCTATTGTAAATAACTTCTGGATAATTTAATTTAAATTCGTGATAGTTGATATGTTTGAGATTGGGATGTTGATAACCCAATTGATCGGGCACAAATGCACCGTCCTCTATCACTCTAACAAACTTTATCTGTCTAAATTCTTTAATGACTTTTTCTGTTTGACTCAACCAATTGCCGTGGAATGTAGGCGCATCTGTGCTTTTCTTGTAGTTAAATGTGTCTGCATATACATTATTGAATTTTCCACCTGTGCCTTGATAATCAAATCCTAGTATGTAGATAGTTTTATAGGAGTGTGTACTGGCAAACCATAGTGCAGTAGGACCACTGCTCCACCCTTTGTGCGGACTAAAAAAATTTATATTTGTTTTTGATGTTACGCCCTTGTTGGAATTGGTCCATACTTGATGTGTTCTATGATAGCCGGAAGCTATGATTTCATTAACCATTTTGACATCAACTGCCACTAGGTAATCTGGAGCGAATTCGCGGTACAGGGCATTGCAACCGTATATTACACCACGTTCTTGAAAGTTTTTAGGATCTACGTTAAGTCTACTTTTGCCGTTGCCTAGTACAAAAGCCACATCACTCCGCTGGCTGCGCTGCTTCAACTGGTGTTCCATACATTTGTCTTATGAATTCTTGTTCTGACTGTTCTTCAAATTCGTGTGCTTCACTTTGTTGACGCAATTGATTTATTTGCCTAAGTGTTAGTCGAATCTTTCTTGTGTCACTTTTTTTGACCACAGAAGTATCTCTAGCGCTGTCGTATCTACGATCAACTGCAAAATCATTAGCGTTGTCGTTGAAGTATAAAAATTCTAATAAGAGCATAGTGTATTTATAATTAGACTGCGGCAGGCGCTGGTGCAGCTTGATCTTCAGGAGCAGCTGCCTGCTGTTCAGCTGCTGCTGCCATAGCTGGATCAGCTTCTTGATCTTGTGCTGTGGTTTCTGCTCCTAGTGTGCCTGGTGTAATGCCTATGCTGCGCATTTCACTAGAAGCATCAGGTGCTGGTTTTAGATTGGCACCATTTTCTTCTCTCCACATGCGTTCGTTTTCTTTGATTTCTTCTTCTGATAATCCCAAGAATCTCTTTAGAGCAAAACGCTTGCTGAGATGCGGTATTTCTTGAACCTGTGCAAATATTGCTGCTCTAGTGGTATCAAGTTCAGCCTGACGATAGGCTGCAAAATTCTGTGGCTCATTGAATTTTAATTCAAACAAACTGGAATCAATGTTAATGCCATTGTTGTTCATCCAATATTTGAATTCAACATCAAAAGTTTCTACCACCATGGCCTGCAGGCGTTTGCAGTACTCATTGAATCTCAGTTCTTGAATATATGCTGTGCCCACTTTGCCATCTGCTAGACTGTTTGGAGCTTCGTCAACCGCTGTGGGCAAATATGCACTGGGAATTCTTAGAGCACGAAATAACTTGTTGGTAAAATAACGTAGGTCAGTGATTTCACCTAGATTAGTGCCACCTGGTAGTGTTTCTACTTTGGAACCACGACCTTCTGCGGTCTGTGGGAAAAAATAGTCTTCGCTGGCACTAAGTGGATTGTAACTGGCATCAACCATGTTCTGGCCACCACCTGTTGATGAGGGAATACGTCGCTGTTGTATTTCGTTTTTGACACGTTCAACAAAACTCATGGCCATGTGCGCTGGCATATTTCCAACGTCTACATAGAAAATGCGTCTTTCTGGCGCACGTTGTATGCGATAGATAATAATAGCATCTTCTAACAGTTCTTTCTGTTTATAGACCTTGAACACGGATTCTAACAAGCTGTTGCCGAATGGATAGTTGTTGTCAAGACCTTCGCTGAGTGTGATGTGTACCACGTGTTTAGCATCCACAGTGATTTCGTTGGTTTGATTGTGGAATCTAGTGCCTGGTGGCTGTGCTGTTGCGCCAACCATACCACGACCAAATCCACCTCCGCTGGTATAACTGCTTGTTCCGCTGGGTGCGGTGTTAGTTGTGTTGTGCGGAGTGGTGGCAATTAATTCTTTGAAATTAAAATTAATGTCTTTGATCACATACTGTTCCGGTATCTTGCCTTCACTTTCATTGACGATAATTTTTGTAACTTTAGCTGCATCCACAAACAACCATTTCTGTGTCTGTGGATCTCTTACGAAAAAACAATCTCCGTATTTGAATGCGTTCCGCACAATTCGAAATATTCTTGTTTCAAATTGTTGTTGTTTGGTCCACTTTTGCAAACTGTCTTTGAGTAATTTTACTTCTGTTGAAGTGGGTTTGCCTTTGAAGTAAAAATGAAATGGTGTGGCATTTTCTTTGTCTTTTTGTGTGCAGAATTCTGCAAGTATGTCTAGGGCAGCATTGACTTCTGAATCCATGTCCATGGTGTCATACTGCATATATCTTTCAACACGATTAGGGCTTCCTGCATAAACATCAGGTAAAAAACTAGAGTAGTTTGCTCGGGCTGGCCCTGGTCGGCCGCCGCCAATAGGACTCATGGATCCTGTTTGATTTTCTATTTTTACCGGCGTAAAATATTTTTTCCAGCTCATTATTCTTCCAAATTATACAGGTGATTTAAACATATCGCCAAAACTAAATCCTTTTTGCACACGTAGCTGATCACTATTGATGTTGGCTAATTGTCCATTGATAGATATTAGTTGATCCATCTTGTTATTTAACGAAGATAACAGTGATACTGAATCATCTTGACTAAGCGACTGTTTACCAGTATCACTAGCTCCTGTTGCAGGAGTAGGTCCTTGTTCAGCACCACCACCATACGCTTCACTTGCCACAGACTTAAAGTCTGGCATACTAACTGAAGATTTGCCGCCTGCTGATACAGAGTTTTGAATATCATTGAGATATGATGAAGGATCAAACCCAGCTTGCTGACTCAATTGATCCAGTACGTTTTTTCCTAGATTGCTAAAAGTTACAGGAATTTTTTTGCCGTCGGGCAATGGCACCACAGCTTCGGCACCATGCAATTCAGCATCAAACCCACTGGTTGGTCCTTTGACTACTCCTCCGTTTTT
>SXGQ01011658.1_pt1 | contig 23274 bp, 33 predicted proteins | sample 3178371 | NCBI WGS metagenome assembly SXGQ01 (sample SAMN11356859, study PRJNA531348) | freshwater metagenome | isolation source: freshwater sample F1-20 | place: China: Fuxian Lake, Yuxi | collected 2017-12-25 | reverse complement strand
CTAGGACATCGCCCTTTCACGGCGAAGATCAAGGGTTCGAATCCCTTACGGAGTGCCAGATTTAATTGCATTGGTTACCAAGCCAGTAGGTGACTTAGCAAGTGACTAACCAGTTGACGGACTGGCACTTCTAAGCCACATGAAAGATGGAAACGAAACCGAAAGGTGGATACTGTATAATCACGCTGGAACAACTTGGCCTGTAATGTGGATGACAGACAAGTCCGTGGACGGCACGGTAGGGCAGGTTCAAAACTGCGATCGCTTTCAAACATCCAATGCAATTAAATGTGGTATTAGTTTAGTGTTATCAAGGTATCGTGTTGGGACGCCAACACTATTCGGGTCACAGCGGCCGGCGATTGATCCTAATATAACTGCATCGGCTTTGGAACTGTTAGCGCAGGACTCCTAAATTGGCACGATAACACTAAACTAATATCATGTGGAGATGCCCGAGAGGTCCAAGGGAACTGATTGCAAACCAGTAAAGCCGTGAGTTCAAATCTCACTCTCCATTCCAGATATGGGGGTGTAGCTCAGTTGGGAGAGCGTTAGCTTTGCAAGCTAAAAGTCGTCGGTTCGATCCCGTCCACCTCCACCATTAAATACGCCGAGGAGACTACAAGATGTCAAATGGAGGTAAAGGTTCTTCACCAAGGCCTTTCAGCGTTGACCAAAGCACATTTGCCAGCAATTGGGACAATGTATTTGGTCGTAAGAAAAAGACAGAAGGCAAAAAGCAAAGTGAAGCCTTTTTAAAAGATGAATACTACGACTTAGAAGAAGCCGTAGATGTAGATACTACCAAAAACGATGGTTGTTAAATTACAGGACGTTAACTCAGTTGGTAGAGTTCCTGCTTTACACGCAGGCTGTCGGCGGTTCGAACCCGTCACGTCCTACCAGATAACATGATGAATATACTTGTTGTAGGTGGTGCCACACCAGGAAAGTTTGGCAACGATTTTGTAAACCAAGCACGAAGTCAAGGACATCGTGTGCTGGTAATTGCTCATGCAGATCCTGGTTATCATGACAGTGACCTGCAAGTGGCCAATTTTAATCAAGTGTCCTCAGTGACAGAAGCCTTTGGTAAACTCACTGCTGACATTGACAACATTGGCATCATGCTATACAATAGCAACAAGCCATCATATCCACGGCGTCCTCAAGATTATTCATCGCAAGGCATCGTGAATGAGCAGGAGTATTTTAGTTCTTTGATGCTTCATGCAGTGATTCCACATGCACTGGGTATCGAATGTCAAAAGAAAATGAGTGCAGGTGGCAAGTTGGTGTTTATGAGTTCTTGGTCGGCCTTGGATTTTAAAAATAATCTAGGCACAGATAATGTTGGTTATACAGGTGGCAAAGCGTTTCAAACACGATTGATGACAGCATTTGCACATCACAATGATCGAGGTCTACTGTGTTCTGCCATCTATCCACACTTTGATTATGCCAACCCAGAACATTACACAAAGGTAGCAAACAAGGTCTATGACTTTATAATTACGTTTGGTCGTGAGCATCATGGTAAGATTGTGGGAATATCTAACCCTGATAGATTGAATGTTTTAAATTAGCCGGTGTAGCTCAGGGGTAGAGCAACTCACTTGTAATGAGAAGGTCAAGGGTTCAATTCCTTTCTCCGGCACCATTCACCCGGAGTCCCTATCCGTCAGCATAGGGGGTGGGGCAATCACCATAGAAACTGCCTGGTGCGTAGGATCTTACCATGATCTCCATTGGAGACTAAGTATCCTAGGAGGAGAACACAACTCAAAGCCAAAGCCAAAAATGTGTGGACAGAGTAACCGCTCAGTTAGGGGCCCGTGTGGTGTGGGTGGCCTAGCACTTATTCCCCAGTAGCACAGAGGTAGTTGCGCTTCACTGTTAATGAAGATGTCGTATGTTCGATCCATACCTGGGGAGCCATTTTTATCGCGGGTTACGTCAGTGGTCAGACTATCAGGCTCATAACCTGAAGGACGGAGGTTCGAATCCTTCACCCGCAACCAAGTTTTGCCTCGTTCATATAACGGTCTATTATATCCGCCTGTCTAGCGGAATACAGGGGTTCGACTCCCCTACGAGGCGCCATTACCAAGGAGATGTTAGGATGTATCATAATGCATATTCATGGTCTAGAGTTTGCGTGAGCACTGGGGGCTGTTCCCTGCGATGGACTGTAAATCCGTTGCCTTTAATATGCAGGGTGGCTGGCGATTAGGTTCGATTCCTTCAGTCCCCACCAGTATCTCATGCAAAAAATATTTTTTATACTGTTATTGTTTCCAAAACTGGCCTGGGCTTGCCCGGGCTATGTCATTGGGTTCAAAGGCAAAGACAATAGGTTTGATCAACAGGCCTTTGAACAATATGCTCAACACTTTGGCTATTGTGCTCAAAGTTACGCCTGGAACGAAACTGCACAGGCATTAGAGTTTGTCAGCACTCATGCACAACCTTACCACCTTTACGGCTACAGCCTTGGTGCAGACTCGGTGAGAATGTTCTTGGAGAAGTCAACAGCATTGCCAGAACGTGTTATAACCATTGGTGCATACAAAACTACCAATGTCAACTTTGATCGCTTTGGTGTTAGATATCAAAACTTCTTTGATTATTCAGGCCGCGGACAAACCAGTCCGGGTCAATTTGTAGATGCAACACACAGTCAAATACAACAACGTGTCAATGATATCTTGCGTAAAGAACTAGACAGACACTTTTAACCAAGAGCCGTTGTTGTAAAGTTTGATAGCAGTTGCGGTTGCATCAAAATACAAATAACCGTTTTTATTTGCTTCTGTAGGAACTGCTAGGATCAGCGCCGCAGTTGCTTGACCATCATTGGCATAAATTGGTAACCTTGGGAATCCTCTACTGATTTCCTTGTCAGCACCATATACCAGTATGTTTGAGTCAAAGGCAGTTTCTCTTACAGGTGCAACATACAATCTTGATGTTTTGGGATCAACAATGACATCAGGCGACGCATTGATAATAATACTATTGGCAGGCTGATTGGGTGTTCCTGCGCTGGTATCAATGGCAATGGCATTAGTGCCTTGTGATATTTGACCTGCTGTTGTTCCAATGGCAATGGCGTTAGTGCCTTGTGATTCATGTCCTGCTTTAATACCAATAGCGATGGCTTTAGTGCCTTGGCTAGTGAATCCTGCACGATCTCCAATGGCAATGGCGTAAGTGCCTTGAGAATTTTGTCCGGCCTTTGATCCCAATGCAACAGCATTGGTGCCTTGACTGTTTTCTCCGGCCAAATCTCCAATGGCAGTAGCAAATGTTCCTTGTCCTTCGTAACCAGCCTTACGACCAACAGCAACAGCATAATCTGTTTCACTTTCGTCGCGAGCAAAGTAACCGCTGGATATTGACTGTATGTTTCTTTGTTTGTAGCGTCTCATGGATGTTATTTATTTGTGGTTGCTGTATTGCTGGAATAGTTTGTAAATATACCTTTTAACAAAGGAGCAAATATGACATGTCGTGGCTATGATTCTCGTTCAGTGAAAGTGCCTAAAAGAGTAAAAGTTTTGGCGGCGACTGAACCAAACCCAATTCGCAGAAATGCAATTATTCGCAGTTATGTTCGAGTCTTAGAGTCTGATCTAAGAAACAGCAAAAAGAAATCCAAAAACTGAGTTTTGACCATTTGACAATTTTTTGCCTTGCTAAGTAACGGGTATGATTTACGGACTTGATGAGCAAGGCAAATTCTTTGTAGAATACACTGCCTGCAAAAGACCCATCGGTAACGTTCGTCAGGAAATGGAACGTGCCTGCACACGGTTGGCCAACGAAGGTCGTATAATGATCAGTTTAAGTAGCGGACTTGACAGCCAAGTCCTGCTACACACTTTTCACACATTGAATCTACCCTATGAGTGTGCTTTCATGCACCATCCTGGTTACAATGACATAGAGTTATCTCAGATTCGCAAACTGGAACAAAAATACAACTTCAAAACCCAGGTGGTTGTTATTGACCCTGATCAGTATCGTGAAGAAGTAGAAGATGGAGCCGCCGAATCTGGTATTCCGCCCGAGCATCATTTAATGAAGAAGTTTGTGGCACAGTTACCTGACGATCGAGATATTCTACAAGGCATTGAGAGTTATGACTTTGTGTTCAAAGACAGTCGTTGCTACTGTATGGAATCTTGGACAGCCATTGAAATAGCCAGTCAACGAGCACTACAAGAAGTTCCAAGGTCAGGAAAAGTAGTTGCCATCGATCGTCGGGCACCATTCAATGAATTTGCTTTGGCCTACCTAGCAGATCCCGCGGTCACTGGATACCTTAATGCACTACCATACATCCGCGGCAACGGTCTAGTAGAAAAAGAAACCGGTGAGCCACCTCCGCTGATATTCAGTTGGGAATACTATGTCAAACCCATCATATTTGGACGCTATTGGGGGCGCGAACTTGAATATTTTCCCAAGTATGTAAGCCCAGAAAAAATTGATTGGATTATGAATCCAACTGACAATCGTATGCGACATAACTACAGAAATCGCTGTGTTTATATTGAACGCGGAGCATTGATTAAACTGCTATCTAACTGGGGATCTGGAGAGACCCGACGCTGGGAGCAACATGACTAACATTATTACCAATCCATACATCAACAAAAAATTAGGTTACTATGTCTGTGACGGCTTGGAATTTGATTCCAAGATTCGCGCAGGTCTGCATGCAGTCAAAGTTGGACAGCCTGTTGAGTGGGTATTCAACAATGGCGAATTTAAAAAATATGATTGGACCAAAGAACCTGAGCAATCATTGGATTTTTATTATGATCTAAGAGCCCGGGAGTTGCGAGAATCCTATGACTATCTTATTTTAAGTTACTCGGGCGGTTCTGATAGCCATAACATCTACGAAAGTTTTCGTAGACAAGGTCTGCACATTGATGAGATCTTGGTCAACACCATGGAAAAAGCCAGTAAAGGCATTGTCAACCCCAGCAGTAAGAAAGCATTTGATGCTCCTGCCAGTGAACACGAACAACAAACCATGCCTAGGCTCAAAGAAATTGCTCAGGCCATGCCCAAGACTAAAATTACATTGACTGATCAAAGTGACTATTTGTTTGAAAGTCTAGAAAAGTCTGGTGACGCAAGTTGGGTTTTAGAAAAGCGTGAAGGGTTAAATCCTGCTGGCGTCACCAGGTTTAACTATCTACACTTCACAGAAGTAAGAAAACGCTTTGATAAAAACTATCGAATTGCCATGGTGGTTGGCATTGAAAAGCCTAGAACACTGATACATCAAGGTCGCTTCTTTATGCGATTTGCAGATCGTAGCACCAATATGATTACAGTGGCTGAGCACCTCAAAGATTATCCAAACAGCACAGTGGAATTCTTTTATTGGAGCCCTGATTGTGTGCCCTTGCTGATCAAACAAGGGCATATGATTAAACGTTGGCTAGAACTTAATCCTCAGCAACAGCACAATTGGGACGGCAGAATAGCCACTGGCAAACTTCATCGTCTAGTGCATGAGCCTATTTTGAGAACGCTACTTTACACTACCTGGAACAACAATTGGTTCCAAGCAGAAAAAGCAGTCTTAGATTGGGAGTCTGAATTTGACCAATGGTTCCGTGTAGGCTATTCAAATACCAAAGCGTTTCAGGTATGGAAGGAAGGTTTAAAGTTTGTTGAAGATAACCTTAAACCTTTTGTGCGTTATTCAGAGCACACCAAACGTGCAGATGGTCTGATGCCAGTGTTACACAACTATGATATGGGTCCTATGAAAGTAGTGGATCCAAAATATGTCAACGTCTTTATGCATTGACTCAATTCAACTTCAATTGATTTCTAACAACAAAGTCACGCAGTCGCTGGTGTATAGCCAGCGATTCTTTTACGCTGGCAGGATCCATCTTTAAGATAGGAAACAATCCAAGTTTTTTAATGTCTTGATCAAATCCAACACGACGAATTGCAACAGCAACGTCCTGACGAATTTGTTCTTTGATTTTAGAATCTAGGTTGCGGTTAACAATCAAGCCCAAGTGGCTTTGCACGGGATACGGCTGACGGAATATTTGTTCCCATGTGGCTATGCCCAATCCCAATTCATGACTGCTCATGACAGGAGTAATCCTTGAAGTATCACCTATTTGACCAGCAACCAAAGGAAAGTTGGCAAACATACAGTCAATGTTGCCACCCAACAAATCTGTCAAACTTGTAGCACCACCTTGTGCATAAGGAATAGGCAGGTGATTGTTGACCCACTGGCTCAGCAAAACAGCAGTGGCAATGTGTTCACTGCTACCGTAGCCGGCAAATCCAAATGTCAATGACTTTTTGTAATTTTTGACATCTTCAAAGGTTTTGAAGTTGTGCCGGTTGTTGCAGACCAACACACTGGGCATGGCACCAATCACAGCAACCAGTTCTAGATCACGATCTGGATTGTATTCCAAATCTGCAAACATCAATGAATTGGTCACAAAAATCTGCGGCATGGTAGCCACCATCATTGACGGCCGGGACATCAACTGCTTCATGGCAATCTTGCCTGACGCACCAGGTCTGTTTATGACCAAATAGTTCTTGGCCGGCAACTCTTGTGCAATTAGTCTAGTGGTCCTATCACTAGGACCACCAGGAGCATGATGGACCGTAAATTCAACATCGTTGGCCCATGCAGTAGATACGCCCAGGACCATACAAGCGATAAACAGTAGTTTTTTCATAAAAATACTTATTGACATTCCGGCCTTGTTGTTGTATAATTTGGATATCATGTCGAACATCTTTTTAATTTCTGATCCGCATTTTGGGCATTCGGGCGTCTGCAAGTTCACCCGTGATGACGGCTCAAAACTCAGGCCCTGGGATAACCCTGATGAAATGGATGAAGCACTGATCCAAAATTGGAATTCTGTGGTTGGTCCACAAGACAAGGTCTATGTGTTGGGCGATGTGGTCATGAGCGAAAAGAAATTGCCCATCATGCATCGTCTCAATGGCAACAAGCGACTGATTCGTGGTAACCACGACATCTACGATACCAAGAAGTATATGGTCCACTTCAAGGAAATCTATGGTTGCCGTGTGTTGGAAGACATGATCCTTAGTCACATTCCGTTACATCCAGATTGTGTCACTGAGCGATTCAAGACCTGTGTGCATGGTCACTTGCATAATAGGACATTGGATGACCCAGCCTACTACAATGTCAGTGTAGAAAACATTGACTACACTCCCATTGAAATTTCTGTGTTGCGTGAACGCATACGTGAACACAAAAGTCAGTGGGATCGCAACGGCAAGAAAATTGGCGCAGGTCGCCGCTAGGAGTTAATTATGCCTTGGATTCAAAATGTGTCTCTGGAAGATATACCCAAAGGTCATCATGTGGCAGTAGGAGAAAATTCCATGCTAATTCAGATTGTAGATCCTGGCATGGAGTTTCCTCAGCCTATACACAAGTTCAAAGAAACGCATCAATTCAATTTTCTTGACCTTGAAGTAGGCGACGCATTTGATGAAGAATTTAAAGTCACTGATGCTCAGGCAGAGCAATTGGTCAATCTACTAAAGCATGCCTTAGACAAACGCATGAATGTAATTGTGCATTGTGTTGCCGGAGTATGTAGATCGGGTGCTGTGTGTGAAGTGGGCGTGATGATGGGTTTCCAAGATCCTGGCGACTTTCGCAGTCCCAACTTGATGGTTAAACACAAGATGATGAAGGTTTTAGGTTGGACCTATGAGGAGAACAACAATGCATCTTAACAGAGATGAATTACTGGCCATCACAACTGCGATGAATCAGTTTCCTGACTGCCATAATTTTAGGCTTGAGCAGGACACAGGCTCCGGCATCGGTAACATCACATACTTGATTTTTGACATTGAAGTCAAGCCAGGTATCTATGGTGAATTCAAGATGGAAATCTCAGGAGTTGACAAGTGGTGAAACCGCGTTGCTATCAATTGGTTGGTGTTCCAGGTTCAGGCAAGAGCACTTGGTTGGCCAATCAAGAATGGGCCCATGAGTGTGTGATGGTTTCTACCGACGAGTTCGTGGAAGCGCGGGCCAAGTTTTTGGGTCTAACCTATCGTGAGATATTTGATGACTACATGCCCACTGCCATTGGCTTAATGATGGAAAAAGTCATTGATGCCCGTGAGCAGGACCGCGATATTATCTGGGATCAAACGTCTACTACTTTGACCAGTCGCCAACGCAAGTTTAAGGCCTTGCCATATTATGAGCACATTGCAGTGGTATTCCCCACACCCAATGTCCAAGAACTTGAGCGTAGATTAAATAGCAGACCGGGAAAAGAAATCCCAGCCAACGTTGTTGCTGACATGATCGAGAATTTTATTATGCCCACCATCGACGAAGGATTCACAGAAATCTGGACAGCCCAATGACACCAGTGAACGCCGACTATTATGCAATGATGCGTCGTTGGTGGGAGTTCACTGAAACAAGACTTGACTTTTACGAAAATAAACTAAAAGCACATCAAGATCATGTCCATGACATGCAAGTGTATCATGCTCGCAAAGACTCTGAACAAGAAAGACTCTACGAATACCAGCAAGGGCAATTGAAAATTTATGCTCAACAACATGGGCAAAAGGTTGATGTTTATGCGTAATTGGCTACGCTACAGCGGCGCAAGTTTTATCTTTACAATGAACCCATCGCACTGGCGCTGGCTACCTTGGGGACACCAAGAGCCCAACGAATGGTCAGGTCCCAACGAACATACTTGGGCAGGTGGCTGGCTGTTTCTAACTGTGAGAATCTGGATTGATGACGGCAGTTGGTAAGTAGATCATGCACTTAGATTACCATATTCCTGTTCCGCACTTGGCCGCAACTGCCAGCGAAATAACCTGGGCTGATCAACATCTAATGCCACAGGTCAATGTAGCATTGGCCAGGCTACATGAAAAATATGGTGCCAAGTTTGATAAGACCAATGTGGATCAAGATTTACTACAGACATGGACATTGGCCGCCCGGATACAGAATCATGTAAGCCGCTTGGGCTTGAATATAAGAAAGTTTGCATTGTTTATTGGGCATCAAGGCGCACGTTCTGAACAACCACATGTTGATGCACAGACATTCAACACTCCAATGGTGGCCAGATTAAATGTGCCAATCCACGGGCAGTATGGAGCACAACTCAGTTGGTGGAAAACCGGTGTCAATGACGCTAGAATGAAAGAACGTCATTTTGAAGAATGGAACACTCAGGCTGGCAAGATGCTCAAAGGTTTTAGTTACTTGTCAGACCCTGAGGCCAACTGGGGGGAGCCAGATCACACAGAACAAGATCCTGGACCTTGTTGGAATCATGTTGAATTGGCACACAGACTAGATCTAGACAACACCACAGAACACCGTGTAAACATCACAGCAGAACTTGACCCACAGGTGCCTTGGAATGAACTAGTAGACCGTTTGAGAAAAAACAATTATATCAAGTGATTGTATTTTTCTACGCTACGATCGACTAGGCGTTCAAATCCTGCCCATTCCCACTCTAAACTAAACATACCAAGAATTTTCCACCGCCCTTGATCTTTTTCAGCGGCATGCACAAAATTATAGTTGTTGAAGCAAAAACTATTGGTGTCAGGGGTCCTAGACAAATCTAGGGTTTTAGTAATACTATCGTCGCGTGTGATTTTTTCGTAGCCCCAACCTTGTTTGTCCTTAGGAATCTGTTGCATCCAAAATGTTGGTCCTGGATTGTTGTCATACAGCATGACTCTCAGTGATGTAGGCACTCCTGGTATTTGATCAAACCCATCTCTGTGGAGTCCAAGTTGTCTTTGATTACTCCAACAATGCATTTGTTTGAGTTTACTCACAGGAAAGTAAGTGTGAATTTGATCCATTAACTTGGGAAAGTTTTTGTAGCCGTCAATAATAAACTGGCTCCAGCGTTGTGATTTGAGATCTTCTGTAGTGGGCATAAGACTTATACCATAAAAATTGGCATCTTTTTCGTCCCATTCGTTTTGCCAGTCGGCACCGCGTTCTAATTTTAATTTTGCGGCTTCTTTGGGTGAGTAAGGAAACGCATCACTGGCATGCTGACGCTTGACCACTTGTTTGTTTTCCATCCACATCTCTACAAAATTGTCGTCAGGCACAATTTTTGGCACGTCTAAGTAAACAAAAGGAATGTGCTGATATTTTTCAACCAGATGGTTTGGTGGAGTATTCATAGTGTTATTGTCCAATTTCGTTCTAGTGTCATAGCCATATTTAACAGATACTCATAGGCTGTATAAAACATCGCTATTAAAAAATCAATGAATTTTTGATATTTTTTAGTTGATTTTTAAGATATATAGTGTTATACTTTTAAAAGTTCAACAGGGACAAAACATGAAAAAATTGATTACAATATTATTAGTCAGCATAATGGCCATGGCCACTGTGTCAGCAGAAGCCGGCAATAAACGCATGGGCAGTGGCAAAAGTGTAGGACAACAAAGTAGCAATGTGACCAAGAAACAGGCCGCACCTCCGGCACAGGTAGCACCTGCTCCTGCACAACCCACACCAGTGGCAGCACAACCAAGCCGTCCATGGGGCGCCATGTTAGGCGGCCTGGCAGCAGGCTTGGGACTGGCATGGTTGGCCAGTAGTCTGGGCATGGGTGAAGCATTTGGCAACATCATGATGGCCTTGTTGTTTGGTATGATAGTGTTGGCAGTGATAGGTTGGTTCATGCGTCGGCGTATGATGTCCAGCAGTGACAATCTTGCCTATCAAGGTGCTGATGCCGCACCCGCAGTTAACCAGCCCACACGCTTTCAAGGTGGCAGTATGATTGGTTCAGCACTGGCTCCTGTCACCACCTGGAACATACCCTCAGACTTTGATGTAGTGGGATTTGAATCAGCGGCTAAAACCAACTTTGTGGCCTTACAGGCCGCATGGGACCGTGCTGACATGGCCACACTCAGCAACATGATGACTGACGACATGTTGAAAGAAATACAACAACAGATTGCTCAACGCAATGCCGCAGAACAACATAAAACTGATGTGGCCACATTACAGGCTCGGTTGTTAGGTATAGAAGAAACAGATACCAATTATATGGCCAGTATAGAATTCACAGGCATGATACGAGACACAGCCGACGCCATTGCTGAACCATTTGAAGAAGTTTGGAACATGACCAAATCAAAGGCCATCAACAGTGGTTGGATGCTGGCAGGTATACAGGTAAAATAATGTTAGAAACCATTTGCGAAACACTGGTAGAAGCCTATCGTAGAAATTGGATTACCAGTCGCGATGGTAATGTCAGCATACGCCACCACGATCGTGATCACTTTTACATCACGCCCAGTGGTGTGCGTAAGCAGACTCTACAACCAGACCAGTTCAAGAAAATTAGAATTCTAAATAAACCATTTGTGCCTACGCCGATGTTTATTAGACCCGTAGAGATATCAAGTTGGGAAGAAGAGTTTTACACTGACATCAGTGCTAACCTAAAGCCCAGTGGAGAAATCCCCTTGCACTTTGGATTACAGAGAGCCATGGGTCAACACTCAAACGACGTGCGTGTGGTTGTGCATCTGCATCCCACATATTGTGTTGCGGCCATGCATGCTGGCATTGACCTTGGCACCATCGTCGATGACTTTCCTGAACTCAGTAGATATACTCGTGTAGCACCCAATGTAGGAGATGTTCCTCCCATCAGCCAAGAACTTGCGGATCGTTGCCACGAAAATCTTAGTTTAGATGTTGATGGTAACATTGCCTACGATATTGTGGGCATTAAAGGACACGGTGTTGTGGCAATTGATACAAGTCCATGGCGAGCCTTTGAACACATTGAACGATTGGAACATATTTCTAAGATCGTATTATCATCAAAAGGATATCAATAATGTTAGAATGTTTGATCATTGGTGATTCAATTGCAGTAGGCACAGCAATGGCTAGACCCGAGTGTGTGAGCCACAGTCGTGGAGGTTGGAATAGTTGGCAGTGGAACAAAGACTATCTTGACGTGGCTTCAGGTAAACCGGCTCGCACAGTGATTATCAGTCTTGGTGCCAATGACCACAAAGGTGTCCGGACCGAACAAGAACTGCGTAAAATGCGCGAAGCCATAAAAGGTCAACGTGTATTCTGGATTGATCCAGGCGAAGATCGAAAACCTGTGCCACACCAGGCTATTGTGCGTATCGCACAAGAGTATGGAGATACAATCATTGCTAGGCCCCGAGACCATATGAGTGCAGACGGCATCCATCCTACAGGGCGCGGCTATCGTGTGATTGCTGAACAAACGAAACGGTAAAATATCAAAGTCTTCAAAGGTTAATTACTCTATCGCAGGCTTATAGGAGCCTAGATTTTTTAACATTGGAGACTTTAATGAAGAAATTTATTGCCGCGTTAATGATGACCTTGGTGGGTGCTGTAGCACAGGCCCAAACCAAAGAAAACATTACCATTTACTATGCATGGGGTCCAGGCGATTCTGTTGCTCACTATCATAGAACCTTGGCCGCAGAGGCCAACAAGATTCAAAACAAGTATAACTTTGTTTTTGATACCAAGCCTGGTGCCGGCGGCGCCATTGCTTCAAACTTTGTGTTGAACACACCAGGAACAATCCTAGCACACTCGACAGCATTCTTTGTGCGCCCTGTGGTTTATCCTAACGAAAGTTATGATCTCACCAAGTTTAAGGAACAATATGTTCACTGCATGGCCCCAATGGCCGTGACATCAACTCGCTTTAAGGGTTGGACCGAAGTTCCCACAGACAAGCCATTGACCATTGGCACATCGGGTCTGGGTGTTACCACACACTTGGCCGGTATTGAAATTCAGCGCAAGTATCCTAATGCCAAAATCGTGCCATTCAAGAGCACCACAGATGCTATGATGAGTATGGTCAGCCAGCAAACAGACTTCCACATTGGCTTTATTTCTGAAGCCGAGCAGTGGCTCAAAGACAATGCCCGGGCTGAGCGTAAGGTTGTAGTGTTGGGTATCACAGGTAACAAGGTTGTCAATGGATATACACCAATGGTTCGTCAGGGCTTTCAGGATTCATTTGCCAACATGAATGTGGGGCACCACATGCTGGTTCCTGCCACATTTGACGCCGCCAAGCGTCGGGAAATTCACGGCCTTTTTGTTCAAGCCGCACAGTCCAAGACTGTTCGCGATGCGTATGCTGTAGATTACTGTGAACCACAAAGCGTGGCTGTTGATGGCCTAGACAAGTTCTTTGAGTTTCACACCGGCTACTGGCGTAAACTTGCAGAAGCAGTAAAACTCAACTGAAACACTTGACCGGCTCAGCGGAAAAAACTAAGTTTTTTTGCCTTTTTGGCAAATATAGGTTGACAACAGAGATATATACTGCTAACATACGATCATGATGACAAACACTCTTAAATCACAGTCCATAAAATTATCACCCATGAGCCAATCATGGTTGATGACTTCTGGCCTCTTTATTAAGAGTCCGCGTCATATTCAAGGAACCAGTCCGGGATAAAAGTGATCTAACTGTTTAGGTTAACTCAAACCCCGGATACTACAAAAAGGTTCCGGGGTTTTTCTTTCACCAGTGTGAACATACAGGAAACGAGGTCCTGGCTCTGCACTTAAAACATGGAGCGAACGGGCGGAGGCCAGGATGAAGTCTCAGGCGATAACTGAGATGGTAAAATTGGTCCTTGCATATAGGTGCGTAACTCAGTTGGTAGAGTAACAGACTTTTAATCTGTGAGTCGTGGGTTCGAGCCCCACCGCACCTACCATATTCAAGCACATTGGCAATCTGTTGGTTGTCTTATTGTTGTAAATAAAGACCTCACCAGAGCAAACACCATGCATAAAACATTCATTAAATCTAAAATTCATCGTGCCAGAGTCACTGATGCCAATCTCAACTACATTGGTAGCATTTCTATAGGACCTGAAATGATGGAAGCCGCAGGACTCGAACCCTACGAATTCGTTCATGTCAACAATCTCAGCAATGCGGCACATTGGGAAACCTATGTGATTCCTGGCAAGTCAGGGGAAATTACACTTAACGGTCCTCCCAGTAGATTGTTTGCTCCTGGTGACCTAGTGGTCGTGTTAAGTTTTATTAACCTCGAGCCTGGTGAATCATTTCAACATGTGACTGTTTTTGTTGACAACAACGACAACAATCGTGTGGTTGACAAACTCGTAGGCAACATACAATAATCTCAGTCCAGTGTGCTTTGCATCTCTAATGTAATGGCAGCATACCGGTCTCCAAAACCGTTAGTCAAGGTTCAAATCCTTGGAGGTGCGCCAAGTGTTGGGCAAGGGGAGTGTGCGGCGAGCCGCCTACTCTTAAACGACAGAAAAAAATGTGCGCCCTTTGATATGAGAAATTACCGAGTGTAGGATAGTCAGGTTCATTCCGCCTGGTTTGGGACCAGGATATCGCAGGTTCGAATCCTGCCACTCGGACCAAAATTGGGGATTCGTCTAAGGGTAGGACTACGGATTTTGATTCCGTCAGTGGTGGTTCGAATCCATCATCCCCAGCCAATTATAGTTAATTATAGTGAGTTGGATGAGAGGTTGAAATCGGCACCCTGCTAAGGTGTTTTCTTAGGAAACTAGGGACGTGGGTTCGAATCCCACACTCACTGCCAAGTTTGCTCGGATAGTTAAATGGTATAACGGCCGCTTGATAAGCGGTTATTTCAAGTTCAATTCTTGGTCTGAGCACCATATTATGGGTTGCAATGCAACAAATAGTTGCACTAAGTAAAAATGCACTACTAGTAGTATAACCTATTGCTAGTGGTCTTTTTACTTAGGAGTAACAATGAAGAAAATTTTAGTAACTACATTATTGGCACTAGCCGCTACAACCTCTATGGCACAGACATCAATGACCTTGGGCGGTGCAGTAGCAGAAGCAGACTCAAACGGTCAAGAAACTGTAAGAACCAGCATCATGGTTCGAACCGCGTTGTCCAAAGGGTTTGCTGGTGATATTGGCGTGATCAATAGTCGCAACAATACCACCCGAGCAACCTCAGTTCGCCAAGAAGTTGGTGTCACTGCTGTTGGATTTGAAACCAGCGTATTGACAGCCAATGTTAGAACTGCTGTGGGTGTCAAGAGTGTGTCAGGCGCAGATCGCGTTGAGTATTACTCAGTTGAACCCGGTGTTAACTTCAAAGTCACATCTGATTTGACTACTCGTGTTGCCTATCGCTTCCGCGATTCATTCAGCAATGGTGACGCCGATCGCAGTGATACCATGCGTTATGGTTTGTCATATGCTTTGACTAAGAAAGACACCATCGGTGTCATGTATGACGTTGTTCGCAAGGACGGCGCAGAAAAAGCATATAACTTCAGTTATACTCGTAGTTTCTAATCTAGACACAGTCTAGTTAAAAAAAGCCTACAAAGTTTGTAGGCTTTTTCTTTTTACCATTGCGTTGTTGTTCTATCAAAGGTCATAGTATATGAACTCGCCTGTGGTGGGGTTGTAGGCCACTGGTTTAAATCCTGCGGGCAAACTGGCTCCCGCAACGCCTCGCACAGGTTTTACCACCAAACTGCTCTCTGTGGTGTTGTCCAGTGCTACACCAGTGGCATTGATCACTATGCTGTTGGCAGCTTGTGAGGTTGGACCAGCACGATAACCAATGGCTATTGCTGACACACCTTGTGTGGTTTTGCCAGCCTCGCCGCCAATGGCCACTGCGTTTTCATCTTGTGAGGTATTACCAGCATATACACCAATGGCCACTGCGTTTTCACCTTGTGAGGTATTACCAGCATATACACCAACGGCCACTGCGGCACCGCCTTGTGTGGTTGTGCCAGCATTTTGACCAACGGCCACTGCGGCTATGCCTTGTGTGGTTGTGCCAGCATTGCCGCCAATGGCCACTGCGGCTGTGCCTTGTGAGGTTTGGCCAGCACCGACACCAACGGCCACTGCGGCTATGCCTTGTGTGTCGTTACCAGCATTGCCGCCAACGGCCACTGCGTTCTCGCCTTGTGTGTTGGCACCAGCATTGAGACCAATGGCTATTGCTTGTGTGCCTTGTGAGGTATTACCAGCACTGGCACCAATGGCCACTGCGAGGCCTGCGGTGTCTCGGATCACGGCACCGTTGGGCAACGCTAGATGGCCATCTGTAGCAAATGTCCAACTGTAATTTCCGTTACTTCTTAAAGTATAACCGTCGCTGTTGGTATAGAAACCGCGCCCGGCGGAATCGCGGAAGTCTAATGACTGCGATGCTTGATCATTGACCTTAAGTTGTCCGCTTTCGCCGAGCCCAAATCCTGCACCACTCGGCAATGTTAAGGCACCGTCTGATCCCAATACAACTTCATACTCACCATTAACCAATTGATTACTGCTACCACCAACAGTAGTCCATGACAAATTGCCATTGCCGTCAGTGGTCAATGATTGACCTGCTGAACCGCCAGTGATTTTTACTTTGCTGGCGGCACCTAGAACAATCTGTCCGATGGCATTAAGAGTTAGATCAGTGGTTGATAACGGTGCAATAGTGTTGGCTTGAAGAACACCGTCTTTGGTAATTTTTACTCGATCTTCCAGAGTAGTGCCATCATGTGTGCCAAATACCCATTCAGTAGGCATGCTAGTAGCACTAGTAGTGCCGTTGACTACAGCACGGATATAGGAACCAACCATTGGTGCAGTTCCGTTCCAACCAGCGGCCACAATGTTGGCCAATTGATCCGCATTGTTGGGTTTTACTTTACTTGAACTAGTTCCACGACCACGAACAAAGTTCATAGAACTTATAGCGGCAGAAGTATGAAACTGCTGGTAACTCATACCAGCGTAACCAAAACCTCCGCTAAAAGAACTTCTAGTAACATTTATGGCGCCAATGTTTAAAACTCTGTTTACAGCATCATATGTGATGCCTGGTGACGGGGATAAGTCCGTGCCAGTGGCAGCATAGTAGGGGATATTTCCGGTATTACCGGAATTGATTGTGTTAGGCATAGGTTAAGTGCTCCTTTAGGCCTATTTACCTGAATCACCTAATTTTAATTGTAATTTTAAGGTAGTGTAGCATAGCGGCTAATGCACCTCTCTCATACGGAGGCTATCGTAGGTTCGAGTCCAACCACTACCACCATCGGCCCTTAACTCAATTGGATAGAGTGCCAGTCTTCGAAACTGGAAGTTGGGAGTTCGAATCTCTCAGGGCCGGCCAGATAATTAAATTCGAGACATGTTGCCAAAATTGTTAGAGAACCAACAACGATTCACAGAATACTGCCGTATTGAATGGCATATCATTGGCAATCAACGTCTAGGGTTCGACGGAGGCATTAGTTCTCTGCGGCTCAAGATATAAAGTGTCCTTGTGGTATGGCCCTGACTGCACTGGAGCCAAAACTTTTTGGCAATTTTTTCACTGCTAGTGGCAATTACCACTAGATCTTTGACATCATAGACTGTATAATAGCGAACATTGCCTCGCAGTTCCGTGATGATAGTTGATGACATATCATATTTACTTTACAATGGCGTCGTTAGTTTAGTGGTAAAACCGCGGATTGTGATTCCGCTATCATGAGTTCAATTCTCATACGTCGCCCCAAACAAGCCCTCTGTAGTTTAACGGTAAAACAGCGGATTTATATCCCGTGTGCAACAGATAATTGGCCAATGTGGGTTCGACTCCCACCAGAGGGACCAATATATGCTCCGATGATGAAATAGGTAAACATAGCAGACTTAAAATCTGCCGCTTAACGGCTTCCCGGTTCGATTCCGGGTCGGAGCACCAAGTAATTTGCGACAGTTCGATTCCGGCCTCGAGCACCAACTTTACTTCCTACCGTAGCAAATGTGGTCATTGCGGCGGACTGAAAATCCGAAGAAACAGGTTCGATCCCTGTCGGTGGGGCCATGCTCTTGTAGTTAAATGGCATAACACAGTCTTGGTAAGACTGAATACCAAGTTTGATTCTTGGCTAGAGCACCAATGTTTGCCCGCACTAAGTAGCCCAGCGGAGGCAACAATGACTTATGACGTTCAGGTCCTAGACAATAGAATCAGTGATGAACTTAGACAGCGAGTCTGGGAATATCTAGAAAATTCACGATGGTGTGCTACTTGGAAAGCGCCGTCGGCAGCATTTCCAAAATTTGGCGACTATATTCCTGCAAAAGACCCTGCTAGAATTTGGTATAGTTGGCAACACAGACTAAATCTTTCAACACTACAACATCGTGCGGCATTTGCCAGCGACGAAACAACTTTGCAACAGCATCCAGCATTGCTGGAACTGTGGAATTGTATCAATCAGCAGTTTGATAATCAATTTGAAATCACCGGTCATCCTGAAGGCATGCCAGCAGACCCTAAAGATACGTCATGGCAACCACCACAGCCTGCTAATTCAGAATTAAAGCCCGGATGGCGTGTTTATGCTAATGCTCAGTTTGACGAGTCTCAAAAGCGCACACATGGCGTTCACAGAGACAGCCCATTTGTTGACGATGACTCATACTATACAATTTTGTTCTGTGCCAATCCTGAGTGGTATCCAACTTGGTTTGCTGACTGCGTTTACTATGACGAGGATCCAGAAGGACTCACAGGTGATGATCAAACATTTCAAAACCTTGAAGGCATGATCAATCAAAATAGAAAGTTTAAGATTGGTTGGCCCAGCAAGATTGTAAGTCCAGTGCCAGGTAGAATTATCTGCTACGATGGCCGCACACTACATACCACACATCCTGCGTCAATTTGGTGCACCGTTCCTAGACGTGTGGTGGCATTCAGAGTAAGGAAGAAAAAATAACAATGGCCATATACAAATATCTAGATAAAACACCACAGTGGTCAGCCGCTGATTCTTACGTTGCTGATTCAGCCACTGTAATTGGTGATTGTATTTTAGGATCCTGTGTCAGTGTTTGGCCGGGTGCAGTATTACGCGGCGACAATGCCACCATCACTGTCAGCGAAGGTTGTAATATACAAGACAACGCAGTAATTCATACTGATCCGGGTTACCCAACAGTATTAGAAAAGAATGTCAGCGTTGGGCACATGGCCATGATTCATGGTGCCACTGTGGGTGAAAATTCCATGGTTGGCATGCAGGCAGTGATTCTCAATGGTGCTAAAATTGGACGCAATTGCATCATTGGTGCCAATGCCCTTGTTGCACAAAACAAAGAAATTCCTGACAATAGCCTGGTAGTTGGCAACAGTATTGTCAAACGCGAAACCACCGAACGAGAAATCAACTACATACTTGGTATTGCTTTTGGTTACCAAGAAAAGATTGCACACTACCAAAAGTTAGAGAGAATTGATGTTCAATCAACATCTCAATGAGAATAATGTTGGGTATTTTAAACACCTAAGTCATGCTGTAGTGTTGGCTGTAATGAGCATGACAGCAGGAATTGTGTTTTTAATTCATGCTGTGTTTCCTTTTGTGTTTACACAAACCGGCAGTAACTTGATTAGAAAAATTCAGTCAAGATTTCTTCAATAAGTAGGCACAATGACCAAGAAACGATATCCCTTTTGGGCCAGAGCCCGTCACCACTTAAATCACAGTAACATGGGTTACTGGTATCACTGCTGGCACAGCATCTCCAATGGTTTACGACTGCTATGGCTATTCTGCACCAGCATCATACATGCCTTTTTTCCTTGGGCTTACAAATTTCATGCCGCACATGGTGTGATGAGGATTTATGAAGAACTCAAACGCATGCCGCATTTGCAAGAAGCACAAGAGCGTATTGCTCGAGAAGTCATTGAAGAAGAATTAAAACGTCAAGAGGAGAAATTATGACCTGGGGTCAAACCATGAACGCAAAGATCTGCAGTTTTTTTATGAACGGCTTTAAGCGTCGGCCTAACTCTAACGTTTATTACTCACCAGGAGTCGATAGACTATTTGCAGTTGACAACTACGATCCATATACGTCAATGGAAATTGCACAGATCCTTTCCAGCAAGATGCCGGCCATTGCAGTTTTGATTTTACACAAGGATGAGATCACTGACGTCCACAACGGCAACTGCACCAGTTACACCATTAAAAATAAAAATCCTATTCCTGGTCAGGCCGCACTATTGTTCAGCAGACAAATGCCAGTGGTAAGGAAACTTGATGCACCACAGTTGATGTTGGTTGAAGACTTTCCTCTGGACTACAACTACAATGAAAATCTCAACACCTTTGTGTTGTTTTCAGAATATGCCAAGTTTGTCATTCGCGCTTGGCATGTGGCCAAGATCTGTGATTTAACACATAACCTTGTGCCCATGGGTGCTTATGCTTCGTTTCTATCTGACATTACCCCCGGTGGTTGGTCTACCATACCAGACAATGCCAATGGATCAAGTAAAGTTGGTATTACCACAGAAATTAAACGAATACTGTATTTCAGTGACAACATTGAAGAAGCATTAGAGCGCATTGCTGACATGTGGAGAGTCAACAATACGCCATTGACTCTGCACTGGCGAAAACAGTTTTACGCATTGATGGAAGAAGTCTCAGAACCCGATGATCTGCTACAGTCAAAACTCAACCTTGACAATTACTCAGGATACCTGCTATGATAGACTTAAACGATACTTTATATTTTAGTTCCGTTAACTTCAACGGATTGCAAAATCGTTTTTGGCAGGAAACATATGAGTCAACCAGCCCAGGTGGAAAATTTTTCATTGACATTGCAAGACGTTTGAACCCCAATAGATTTGTCACACGTGACAACAGCGAATGGACTTTGCCCTGGCCACAGGAAATGATCCCTAAGTATCAAATGGTTTCATATGATCCAGACTTTGGTCAAACATTTGCAGAAGTGTCAGACGCAAAGGCATTGGATTTTAAACGTAGAATCAACGAACACAACGAACGTTTTGCTGTCATGTATTCTGGTGGCATTGATTCAACAGTGATAATGACAGCATTGCTGAAGAACCTTACTGCCAAAGAGTTAAAGAACATTGTGGTCTGCACCAGTGTTCCAGCCATTGTTGAAAATCCTCAGTTCTGGCACAAATATATTTGGGATAAATTTCATGTCATTGACTCAATGATCTTCAAGTATCACGACTTGATTGAGCAGGGTCTAACACCTGTCACTGCCGACGATGGTGACTGCATTCACGGCACGGTATTTGGACTCAATCTTTATCACAACTGGGAAGCACTGGTAGGACCCAGACTCAGTGATACCAGTCGCAGTCACATTGCCAGCATCATGCCCAGTTTTGGTGATCCCAATGTTCACTACAGCGAATTCAAGGATCTGTTGATCACTTACATGGCATACCCAGCCAATCAAAAGTTTCCCATTGTTGGTGTAGAAGAGCCTGATCCCAACTTTGGTCGTAGACTCTATGACAAGTTTGCTAGAAATGCTGACACAGCAACGGTGCCAGTAAACAGTCTACATGATTTCTTTTGGTGGTTGATTTTCAACGTTAAGATGTTGAACTGTGGTGTGCGCGGAGCACTCTACTACAATGATCGTATTGCACCTAAACAGGCCATTCATGCCATAGAGAATTGGTATTTGGATGCAGGATATCAGCGTTGGTCAATGGTCAATAACAACAACGGTGAAAAGATTGGACACAGCGCCGCAACTTACAAAAAAACCGCACGTGACTATATCTGGAGTTTTGATCGCAATGATTGGTATCGCTCATTTAAACTCAAACTTGAAAGTATGGCATTGAATACTGTGCGACAAAGCATCGATGAATCGGTGTTTCCTAAGCCTGCTACAAGATTTGGCATTAACAAGAACTATGAGTTTTTAGATATCAAAGACCCGACGGTTGAGAACTATATACGACACCATCTTGACAACTACAAGATTGATTGGAGCGAATAATGAAAATTAAACTAGGAACCGCAGTTGATGCCCAAGGCATGGAAGTGGAAATTTGGCACACAGATAATATAGGCCAACAGAAGGGACTAGCAGTGGCTTATCTCAAAGCCACAACATACTTGCTGGAAAGAAATTGGGCAATGGCACCTTTTGATCTAGCAACCAACAGTCACCGAGGTATCTGGCTAGAAAAGGATGGCGAAGTCCTTGGTGGAGTAATTTATGAGTATCATACTCATAACAAGCAGGGATGGATCGTGCTGATCTTCACTGAAGAAAAATACCGTGGACGGCATTTGTATTCCATTATTCAACAAGCATTTGAAGAAGAAGTGATCAAACTTGGTGCCATTAGCATTGCCAGCATGGCACACAAGGACAATGAGGCTCGGCTCAAGGCTGGAGTCAGAGAAGGTATGTTGCCACAATATCTGCGCCTATACAAGGATCTTACTCCTGAACTAGATCAGCGTAAGCAACAGATTGCAGGAAAAACTGGCAAACCTTGGCGCGAAGTTAATTTGGAAAAATGGACACCGGCTATTCCTCTCTGGATGAAAAAGAATTGACACAAATTGGAGAGTTGGCCGAGTTGGTCGAAGGCACCTTCCTGCTAAGAAGGCATACGGGCAAAAACCTGTATCAAGAGTTCGAATCTCTTACTCTCCGCCATCAAAAAAGTGGTTGACATACATCGACGTTCGCGTATAATAGTCGCATGGATAAAGATATCCGTCCGTAGTCTAAAGGATAAGGCAACGCTCTTCTAAAGCGTCTTATGGGGGTTCGAGTCCCTCCGGGCGGGCCAAATTCAACTTAAAGGAGAAAACCAATGGCATATTGGGGTTACCACGCAATGTTTGACTGTGCGGCCTGCGACAAGGCTCGTGTCACAGACAAGCAGAATGTTTATAATTTTATCAAGGAACTGGTGCCAGCCATTGACATGGTGGCTTATGGAGAGCCAATGATTGAGCACTTTGCCACTCATTCGCTTGACAAGGCCGGTATCAGTTTTTGTCAAATGATTGAAACCAGCAACATCAGTGGTCACTTGGTTGACCTAAATGGTAATGCTTACTTTGATATTTTTAGTTGTAAGCCGTTTGAAATCAGTGTTGCTGAAGCACTGATCAATAAGTATTTCCAGCCTGAGAAGATCCGTGTGAATTTTCTAACACGGTCTGCAGGATAACTAGAATGCCAATCTTACAAAAATAATTTTAGTTGTTGACATCAACGGGTGCTATAATTATTGAGTTGATTGGCATTCAATAAAAATTTGCCCCGGTGATGGAAT
>SXGQ01499477.1_pt1 | contig 23276 bp, 21 predicted proteins | sample 3178371 | NCBI WGS metagenome assembly SXGQ01 (sample SAMN11356859, study PRJNA531348) | freshwater metagenome | isolation source: freshwater sample F1-20 | place: China: Fuxian Lake, Yuxi | collected 2017-12-25 | reverse complement strand
TTATTTTTTTCATATTTTATTTTATTAATAAATTAAAGTTGTTCCATTTGTATTTTTTTTTAAAAATTAAAAAAGTAAAACTTGCCATAAAAAACCAACAAATAATTTCTATGTAAGGGTTTTCGTTTTTTATTTCTAGAATCGAGTAAGGTTTAAGAACTGAATCTGATGAAGAAACCATTAATCCACTTACCAGATTATTTGCGAAGTGTATTCCAATTGCTAATTCTAATCCTTCGTCTAATAGCGAAATACATCCCATAAATAAAGCAAAAATTATATAATATGATAACATAATATTCCATCCAAATTTTTGAACTTCAGGATTACTCATATGAGCTAAACCAAAAAGTAAGGACGTTATAATTAATGGAACAAAACCGTTTTTAAATATTTGAGACATGCCTTGAATCAAATACCCTCTAAAAATAATTTCTTCAATACCAGTTTGAATGGGCATAAATATTAGTAAAATAATTGCAGAAATAATAAATCCTTGCAAATCAAATTGAATTTTATAATCCAAAGGATTTAAAAGATAATTTATTAAAAGTGATACTAATAATAAAATAGCCCAAATTGTAAAAGCGAATCTTGCACGATTAATTCTAAACTTTTGAAAACCAGTTATTACGCTATTCAGAGATTTGTGGTGTATTTTTTTTAAACCTAATAAAAATGCAATAAATGCAAATACGAACATGCCGAGTTCTAATAATATTACCCAGTTTTTATCTAGTTTTAATGCCTCACTATTAAATAATAAATTTGCATTACTTAAAATTTCTTCTTCAGAATATCCATTTTGTTTTAAAATATTTATTAATGGATAAAATGAAATATATTGAAACAATAAGTAGCCAATTAGTAAAAAAAAAATAGTTGTTAAATACATCCAACCCTTATTAAATCCGTTTACCAATCCACTAATGAGGTATAAATTATTAAAAGGAAGGTTTGGTTTTTCAATATTATCTTTCGCAAGTTCCATTAAATTATATATTTATTAATAATTCAATTCTAATTTTATTTATATGATTAATAAATGTACTTAATATTTTAAAACGTACAATTAATTTAATATCTATTTTATGTTAAAAGAGCTAATAAAAACATGTATAAATTTTTATTTATTAGTTATAAACTATTATTTTTGTTTATGAAAATACACATCTGTTTTTTATGCAGTATTTTATTTTTTTTATCATGTTCTAATTTATCTGAACAAAAAAACATTTATTCAGAGGTTGATTTAGGGAAAAGTTTATTTTTTGATACCATTTTATCTCGAAATTATAAATTAAGTTGTGCCAGTTGCCACAAACCTGAATTTGCTTTTGCTGATAATGTTTCATTAAGTAAAGGTATTAATGCGCAATTAGGTAACAGAAATACTCCAAGTGTAATGAATCAAACTAATCGTAATTTCTACTTTTGGGATGGTAGAGCAGAATCATTAGAAGAACAAGCTTTAATGCCTATCGAAAATCCATTTGAAATGGACTTACCATTGTCAATTGCAATTAAAAGGCTTTTAAAAAGTAAAAAATATAATGAAGCATTTATAAAAGTTTATGGTAAAGCACCCTCTCGAGAATTACTAGCCAATGCTATTTCTTGTTATGAAAAAACATTAGAAACTAGTAAATCTGTTTTTGATAAATATTTAAATGAAGAGGATACAACTTTGATGAACGAAAGTGCTAAAAGAGGATTGACTATTTTTAATGGTAAAGCTAGGTGTTTCGACTGTCATTTTGGAGTTGATTTTACAGGAAGTGATAAGTTTAAAAATATAGGTATATATAATGGTAAAGAATTTAACGATGAAGGAAGATTTAAAATTAGTGGTAACCCCAAAGATTTAGGTGCATTTAAAATACCTGGCTTAAGAAACATTGCTCAAACAGCACCATATATGCATAACGGAATGCATAAAACTTTAAGTCAAGTAATTGATTATTATAATGAACCTGATAAATTTATTTCTAATTCTATAAATCGAGACTCTTTATTAGACAAACCTTTAGGTTTAAATAATAGAGAAAAAAAAGACCTTGAATTCTTTTTATTAAGTTTGAGCGATGAAAGATTTAATAAAAATAATTAATATACTTTATATAAAATAGGTTTACTTGGACTAGCGTCGTTTTCGAATGGTGCAATTTGTAAATTAAGAATGTAGGTGCCATCATTAATTTCATTAGACACATATATCATTTCTGTAATTGTTTTTTCTAGTTTAACTTTAATCGGATAATTCCAAAAAGTGTGATGCGCTTCTAGCTTACCTCCATCTTGCTCTTTATCTATACTTGGCATATCTATTAATAAATGAATAATACCTAAGTCATTTAAGAATTCAATAGCTTCTTTTAAAATGTAGGGCGGATTTGTATTACTATAATTTGTATGTAACTTATTTGAGCCATTACTTAAAGTTCTAATAATTATAGCTTCTGGCTTAGGTATATGATTTAAAGCTGTTTCAAATTGCTGGCGAGTTAAAGCAAAATCTCCGTTTTCTAAATTTGTTGGAAGCAAAGTAATTAATTCTGCAACAAAAATAAATCTTTTTAGATATTTATTAATCGTATAAAACTCTTTACTTATATGCCCTGCACATTCAGTATGAGTTCCATTTCCGTGAGGGTTAAAAATAATGTTTCTGAAATTTACTGATCCACCTTTTGTTACATCACCAATCCAATCGCCCTTAACAACCGGTTCTAATTTCATTGGGTCAACGTACCAGGCACTTGTAGCATCCATATTTGTAGTCAATGGCATCGAAATATCAATTGGTTTAAAAAAATCAATTTTATATTCTTTTCCTAAGTGAAAAATACTTGCAATCATTTTATACTAATAATTAAACAGCCACCGTAGCTTTAATATGAGGATGAGGATTATAATTTTCTAATTCAAAATCTTTAAATTCAAAATCAAAAATAGAGCTAATTTTTTTATTAATTTTCATAGTTGGTAATGGTAAAATAGATCTTGTTAATTGAAGTTTAGCTTGTTCAATGTGATTTGTATAAAGATGTGCGTCACCTAAAGTGTGAATAAATTCGCCTAATTTTAAACCACAGACTTGAGCTACCATCATAGTTAATAAAGCATATGAGGCAATATTAAAAGGTACTCCTAAAAAAACATCTGCACTTCTTTGGTACAACTGGCAACTTAATTTGCCTTTTGCTACATAAAATTGAAAAAAGGCATGGCAGGGTGGAAGTTTCATTTGATTGATATCAGCTACATTCCATGCGCTAACAATTAATCTTCGTGAGTCATTATTTTTTTTAATCATTTCAATAACTTGAGTTATTTGATCTATATGTTCACCATTTGGTAATGGCCAATTTCTCCATTGGTAACCATATACAGGACCAAGATTGCCATTTTCATCAGCCCAATCATCCCAAATACTTACATTATTTTCTTTCAAATATTTAATGTTAGTATCGCCTTTTAAAAACCAAAGCAGTTCATAGATAATACTTTTTGTATGTAGTTTTTTTGTTGTTAGTAAGGGAAATCCTTCTTCAAGATTAAAACGCATTTGATAGCCAAATATGCTTATTGTTCCAGTTCCTGTTCTATCTGTTTTTTTACATCCAACATTTAAAATATGTTGCATTAAATCATGATATTGTTTCATCGAATGTATTATTGAAATAAAAATATTTAAAGTAAAAATAAAAATCCCTCCTTTGATATGGGGAGGGATTTATTAATAGTTATAAAAAAAATTATTTTATAAGTGTTATTTGTCCAGTAAATTCTTTTCTACCTTCACCATGTGAACCAACTATTTTAACGTTATAAATATAAACACCATCGCCAACTTTTTTATCGTTAACCTTTCCATCCCAAAAGCTATTAATATCCTTGCTTGTATATATTATTTTTCCCCAACGATCATAAATATTTATCAAAAACCCTTCTTCACTTAATCCACTGCCTTTAATTTGAAAAACATCGTTTATTCCATCATCATTTGGGGTAAAACTATTGGGTATAAATATATTATAATCATCTCTTATATTTATATATTTCATAACAGTATCAGTACATTCATTTTCAGTTTTACAAATTAATATCACAGAATATTGCCCTGTTTTGTTGTATAATAATTGAGGGTTTTTAATGTTTAAGGTGTCGCTACTTGTTTCTGATGTTAATCCTGTAAAAAACCAAGTATAACTGTTTGGCTCGTATGAATGGCTTGGGTTAAAAGTAACTTCCTCTGTAATAGTTGGAAATTCTGGACTCCAATTAACTTTTGTGTTTGGTTTAGGATAAACTAAAATTGGTTGTGGGTATTGAAATATGCCTGAACATCCATTTTTACCTTTTGATAAAATTTTTAAATTATATATTCCTGGTTTATCAATACAATAATTAAAGCTATCTTTTTGAATTTTATCAGTACCACCAAAATCGTATGTAGTAATTGCAGCTTGGCTTTGAGTTCGAGAATTAAGGAATAAACATAAAGGCTGACAACTAGTTGTTTTATCAAGTTTTAAATCTGGTAATGGAGGTTGATTAACAATAACAGAAAATGTATGGGCAATGGTATAATTTGGGCAAGCAATGTCATAAGCAATAAAATTATAAATTGTTGTCCCCAAAGGGCTACATTTTTTATTATTACCATTTGGTCCTATTAAATATACTGATGGATTCCATGTATATGCATAGTTTTCACTTCCACCAGTAACACCTCCAAATAATATTGTGGTGTCATTTTTACAAATCGTTCTACTAAACGGAGTTAAAGTAAATTGGATTGGGGTTAAAACATCTATTTCAGTAGATTTGCCTGTTATACATGGACCAAGAGAAACATTTAGTGTATAGGTACCAGTATTATTTGGTTGAATAGATGAGAAGTAGATATTTTGAGAATTGGAAGTAAATCCGGTAGAACTTGTCCAGGTATATGAAGTAGCTCCACTAGGGCCACTAATAGATATTGGACTATTGTAACAAGCTTGTTGGCGAGGAACTAATGTGAAATTTAAAAGAGGATTTATTGTTAAAGCAACCGTGTTAGAACTGTAGCAATATACTATTCCATTATAAAAGGTAGCTATTACTGTATAAATTCCTGATGCAGAAGTTGTTGGATAATATACTGGTGGATTAGGAAGTGAAGATGAAAAACCATTTGGACCAGTCCAAGAAAATTGATAAGCGCCAACTGCACTTGCTTGTAAATAGGCATTATTTGGCTCGCAAACTGGACCAGGAGGGATTACTGTGATTGTATTTACAGGAACAACATTTATTTGAACAGATTTTGATGTGATGCATTGAGTTGAGCCAATAGCAAACTTTGCATAAACGTAATAAATACCAGATTGATTTGCTTGAATACCATTAATTACAGGAAATGCACCAATAGAAGTCCATTGTTGTGGTCCAGTCCAACTGTATGTTAATGCTGCTGGTGATGTGGTTGCTGAAAAATTTACTACTCCATCTTTACAAACATTTGAGGTTGCATATATAATGGGCTGAGCAGTTGATACAATTGATACAGTAATTGCAGCAGCGGTTGTACATGTAATCACTCCGTTAGAGAATAAGGCTGTTACAGAGTAGGTTCCTGCCATTATTGGAGTAATATTGGTAAGAAATGGATTTTGTATTGATGAAATATAAGATTGAGGTCCAAGCCAGGAAAAACCAATAGCTCCGGTGGCACCAGCCGATAAATTTAAGTTAGCACCTTGGCATAAAGTGTATGCGGGAGATGCAGCAGCAGATACAGGTACTGTTTGAACTACATTTACAGAAGTTGTTGCGGAACGAGGGCAAGTTATGTTTCCAAAAATAATATTAGAAAAAACAGTGTAAATTCCACTTTGATTTACTGAATTAAAAGAAATACATGGATTTTGACTTGGATCTAAAAATCCATTAGGCCCAGTCCAATTGTAACCATTATTTGTAGTAGGTAAATTTGAAGATAAACAATAATTAGTCCCTAAACATATATTTGTAGGGCTACTGATAGTAATTGCAGTATTTGGCGCTACACTGATATTTGTCACCCCCGTATTAGTACATCCAGAAAACAAAGTGGTTATTGTATATTGGCCAGAATTGGGTTGAGGTAAAACGTTATTTATTGATATTATGTTGGAGTTTGAAACAAAATTTGCAGTTCCCGGTGGGCCTGATACACTGTATGATATTCCACCAATTGGTGCAGTAAAAGTAGCTGTGCTATTAAAACAAAATTGACCTGGATTTGTAAATGTTAATGGAGGAGGAGCAGTAATGCTTAAGTTAAAAGTTGCTGAAGATACTGCTGGAAGTCCGTTAACTACTCCGTTTCCAGTAATTGTGTATTGAATTGATGTATTACTTGAAATAGTAAAGTTTGGATTTGCTTGAACAACATTTGGTGGGGTTCCCGAGTTAAGAATATAGGTTACATTAGCAGCATTATTCCAAGTGGCAGTTACAATAATTGATTGGCCAGGACATGCATTATAATTAGGAATAGTAACTTGAGATTGAATAATTTGAGAGCAGAACAAGACTGATAAAATTAATAAAAACCGAAACGTTATAGTGAATTTTAATAGCATGTTACAAAACAAATTGAAAATAAATATTTGTAAATTGGAATAGTTTATCAACTTACTCATTTTATTTTAAGTTTTAAAATTATATAAGAATCTATAAATCAAATCAATCTTTACAAATTTATAAAAAAAAGTGAATTTATACCAAATTTTCCCTAATTAATAAGTCCTATTTACTCATTAAATTTAGTATTATCTTATAAATTTCGATTGCTATTAGAATTTTGTAAATGATAATAATCAGATTTTAGTGATAATAATTAACATATTTTTATAATTTTGCTAGTAAATAAAATTAATCAATGAAAGGAATTATTTTAGCCGGTGGCTCAGGTACGCGTTTACATCCATTAACTTTTGCTATGAGTAAACAAATGATGCCTATTTTTGATAAGCCAATGATTTATTATCCGCTTTCGGTTTTAATGATGGCTGGAATTAATGAAATCTTGATTATTTCTACTCCCCATGATTTGCCTCAATTTGAGCGATTATTGGGTAATGGTGAAAATTTGGGATGTAAATTCACTTATGCTATTCAAGATATTCCAAATGGTTTAGCTCAAGCATTTGTTATTGGCGAAAAGTTTATAGGAAAAGAAAAAGTTGCTTTAATTTTAGGTGATAACATATTTTATGGTGTTGGTTTAGGGGGCTCCTTAAAACAAATAAATAATCCCGATGGAGGAGTTGTATTTGCATACCATGTAAGTGATCCCGAGAGATATGGAGTTGTAGAGTTTGACGAAAATCATCGGGTACTTTCTATAGAAGAAAAACCGCAGTTTGCTAAATCGAATTATGCAGTTCCTGGACTTTATTTTTATGATAATGATGTGGTTGAAATTGCTAAAAATTTAAAACCCAGTCTTAGAGGGGAGTTTGAAATTACAGATATAAATAAAGAATATTTGAGACGTGGAAAATTGAAAGTATCAATTATGGATAGAGGGACAGCGTGGTTAGATACTGGCACATTTTCATCATTAATGCAAGCGGGGCAGTTCGTTCAAGTAATTGAAGAAAGACAGGGTCTAAAAATTGGTTGTATTGAAGAAGTAGCATTTAATATGGGTTATATCAATAAAGAAAAGTTAATCAAGTTAGCAACACCATTAACCAAAAGCGGCTACGGTAATTATTTATTAGAATTAGCAAAACATTCTTAAGTCTGTGCTTAATCAATATCAAAATTTAATGGATTTATTTTTAAGACATTTAGAGTCTTATAAGATTAATTTAATTGGAAAAAAGCCCGAAGAATTATATGAACCAGAGGATTATATTTTATCATTAGGAGGCAAACGATTAAGACCTTTGTTAGCTTTAATTGCTTGTGATTTATTTGATAAAAATCCGAAATTAGCCTTGCATTCTGCATTAGCAGTTGAGTTGTTTCATAATTTTTCATTAATACATGATGATATTTTAGATGCTGCACCGATTAGAAGAAATATGCCCACGGTACACAAAAAATGGAATACTAATATTGCTATTTTAAGTGGTGATGTGATGCTCGTAAAATCATTCCAATCTTTAGAAAATTATGGATTCAAAGAATTCAAAAAGTTATCAAAGATTTTTAATGATACTGCAATTCAGGTTTGTGAAGGACAACAAATGGATATGAATTTTGAAACTGCGGCCCATGTCAGTGTTGAAGATTATATTCATATGATTACATTAAAGACAGCTGTTTTATTAGGTTGTAGCTTAAAAATGGGAGCAGTTAATGCATATACTAGCGAAGAGAATTTGAATAATATATACGAATTTGGTAAACATTTAGGAATTGCTTTCCAATTGTTAGATGATAAGTTAGATACATTTTCTGAGAATTTAGAAAAATTTGGGAAACAAATAGGGGGTGATATTTTGGCTTCAAAAAAAACGTTTTTATTGATTAAAGCTATGGAATTATCAGACGATAGACAAAAAAAAGATTTAATTAAATATTTAGGATTGAAGACAATTGCCTCTGATAAAAAGATTGAATGTGTTTTAAGTATTTATAATGAATTAAATATTAAAAAACTTTGTGAGCAAGAGGCACATAAGCATACTAATATTGCTTTAGATAATTTAAATAAAGTGGAGGCTAGCTCGTTAAAGAAAGATCAACTTAAAATATTTGCACTCGAATTACTAAAAAGACAAGTATAATGACTCTATTTGATTATAAACATGTTTTACCAATTCAAATTCGATTTAACGACATTGATAAACTTAATCATCTAAATAACGCTTGTTATTTAACTTTTTTCGAATTAGGTCGAGTTAATTATTTTAATAATATTATAAAATCATCTGTTAATTGGGATGAAATGGGTTTTATTTTAGCTCATACAGAAATTAATCATATTCAACCCATTTATTTGAATGATGAGGTTTATTGTTATACAAAAGTAATTAGATTGGGATCAAAAAGTTTAACAGTTAAAAATGCTATAGCAAAAAAACAAAGTAATAAACTGGTAATTTGTGCTGAAGGAACTGGGGTTTTGGTAGCTATGGATTTTAAAAACAATTTAAGTATTGTTATACCATTAGATTGGAGAAAATTAATTAAAGAAGAAGAAAATATTTAGTTTAAATAAATCTTTTAAATCAATATATTAAACTCTAACTCCAATTAAAGTAACATCATCAATTTGTTCTAAATCTCCTACCCAAGATTTAAAAGTATTTTCGAGTACTGTTTTTTGCTCATCCATGGGTAAATGAGCATTTTTAGATAATAGTTCACGTAATTTTTTGCTCATAAATTTCTTACCTAATTCGCCACCAAATTGGTCAGAAAAACCATCTGTTAAAGTATAGATGACGTCTCCTTTTTCAATATCAATTATATGTTGAGTAAAAGAAATATCCTGCTTGTCGTGTTTTCCCACTGGCATTTTATCTGGTTTTATTTCAATTGTTTCGGAACCTCTTACTATCCAAATAGGGTTATTAGCGGCGGAAACAGTTATTTTTTTCTTTTTAAAATTAAAACATATAACACTACAATCCATACCGTCTTTACCGCCTTCAGCACTACCGTCTTTTTTTAGACGTTCAATAATTATTTTACGAGTTGTATTTAAAATTTCAGAGGGTTGGTCTTGATTTTCAATAGCCTTTTCTAAACTAGTGATATTTAATAAACTCATAATAGCACCCGGAACACCATGCCCAGTGCTATCTGCTGTTGCTAATAAAAAATTATCTTTATTTATTTTTTCTGCAAAATAAAAATCTCCGCTCACTACGTCTTTTGGTTTAAAAAAAACAAAATAATCTTTTAAATTTTGATTTAATAATTCTTTTGTTGCTAAAAAGCTTCTTTGTATTCTTTCAGCATAATTTATGCTATCAGTTATTTCTTTGATTTTTTCTTCAACTATGTGCCTTTGTCTAACTACTTCTTCAGTTCTTTCTATAACTTTTTGTTCTAATACCCTCTCATTTTCAGCAAGACCCTCACGCATTTTTAATAAAGCATGTCCAAGTGAGTCATCTTTACTTAAGGGTATATATGTTGCTTTAAAATTACCAGACCCAGTTTCGTGAGCAAAATCGGTTGTGCTATGCATAGATTCAATAAGGTCATTAAGTGCCTTGCCCATTTCACCGATTTCATCACGAGATTCGGCAATCCTCTCCTTTGGTAAAATACCCAAACCCATTGACAATAGCATTTTTTTAAGAATTTGTACTGGCTGTGTAATAGATCGAGTAGTAAAAAATGCGATTAATACACCTCCAATTACTAAAGAAATGCCAAGTAGTTGTACAAATCGTTTTAAAAAGTCTAATGAGGAAAACATTGTTTTTATTTCTAACTCTGCAATTTTCTGTTTTATCGAAATAAGTTCATTTAAATTTTTATAAATTGCTTGAATATTTTTTTCAGACTCCTCAAAAGGATCTAAAGCCATCATATAAATAGTAGGGTCTTGATACGCCTCAGCGGTGTTTAATTGTTCCATAATTTCTTCTTTATAAAGAACAAATAAAGCTTCGATTTGACTAAAAATTATTCTAAGTTTACGTATATCTAGAGGGTCCCAAATTTTAGATAATTCTAATAAATGGTTTTTTTTAGTGGGATAGTCTTTTATGATAATTCTTTTTAATTCTTCTCTAAATTCAACATCATTAAAAGATTTATTATAATACCATTTAGAAATATTAGTATGAGAGCGTTGAAGAAGTAAGTTAATTTCTTTTAAATCGGTAACACTTGGAGTAATTTGACTAACGACTGTTTCTGTTCTTATTTTGCTGTCGTTGAGTGTCAAAATAGTTAGTATAAATGCTACCATTGTACAAATAATAAAAACAGCAAATCCAATTCCTATTCTTCTTCCAATTGTAAACTTAAAATCTATTTTACTTTTTTTCTTCATTTAATTTTTCTTCTTTTGTTGGAGTTTCATCACCAAATTTTACGCCTAAATCAATAGCAATTTTTTTGAATTGGTCTGACTTTGGTTCATCCAACAGCATTCTATACAAATAAAATAAAGCTTCTGCAGATCTAGCATTTTTATTATTTTTAGTATAAACTTTGAAAATAAACTGCTCAGCTTGTTTTGCTAATTTAATTATATTTTCTTGAATAAAATCTATTTGTGTAAAATCTGCACCATAATCAAGTTCTTTACTGAGATTTACAGCTTGATTGTAATACATTAAACCTAAATTGATATTGGCAGATTCATTATTCATATCTAATTCAATAACTTTTAATAAAGCTACTTTGGCAATATTTTGAGCTTTATTATTGTTATTGTCTTTTATAAAAATATCAGAAAAAATACTACCTTTTGTAAGATTATATTCAATATCTTTTGAAGTAAAATTGATATCAGGTTCAAGTATTTTATATATTTCTTTAAATCTATTATATGCAATTAAACTTTTTTCTTCATCAAGAGAATCTTCAAGCATTTTTTTAGAAAGATTAAAATAACCTGCTCCAATATTTTGAAGTAATTTTTTGTTATTCCCTAAGTATGTTTCATCAGGATTTAGAAGATTAGATTTTTTAATAGAAGAAATAATTGTATCCCTCAGGTCTGAATTTAATTTGTTCTTTTCTGAACGTTTATAGATATCAAAGTAAATAAAAGATCTTAGTGTCCAACTTATAAAATCATCTTTAGTAATAGAATCTAAAATTAAACTATCAACACATAATCTTGCTAATTCTATATTAGCTGGAATTTTTGATTCGTAAAGAACTCTTGCTCTAAACAACTTTTCTTCTTGAGCATAAACGCCAATACTTAATAGCAAAAGTGTGCTAAGAATCAATTTTGTTATTATTTTTGGCAATTTATACATTTTTTTCTTCAGCAAAAATTAATCAATAACTTTAAGTGCAAGTGCTTTAAAATCTTCTTTTGTTTCTAATCCAGCTTTTACAGCTGCGTTTTTATTATATTCAAATTTTAATTTATTATCAATAATTACAAAATTAATACTAGCTCCTTTATTACATGACTCGGGAGTTTCTCCAACAATAAGTGCACCTTGTTTTTTATTTTTTGATGCAGCATCGCTAATGGGGTTGATAATGTTTGGCGAAAAATATATAATGTTTGAAATGATGTCTGAATCGAAATGAGGAGTATTTTTTATTTCAATTTCTTGATTTCCTACCTTCTTTTTTGAGGATAGATTTTTTAATTCAGACATTAAACTTTCATTTTTGCCTACTACGTATATAATAAAGTTATTTTCTTTTTTCTTTTCAGGCCATTCAAAGTATCTTGTAAAATTATATAAAAATACAGCCTTCATTTTTGAGTTGGTGTCAAAATTAGATGGCTGAGAAGGCTGTTGAAATCTTAATGAAATCAAACAAAAAACAGGAACTAAATATTTAAAGTATTTTGTCAGTATTATAAAATATCTTACAAATATAGTATTTGATTCTAAAATGCAAACTATTATTTATCAAGTTTTTATTAAAAATTACTTATACTACTAAGTTAATAATAATTTTTAAGATCAACATTAAAAAATCACGATTTTTTGGTTGTAAACTTTTTAAAAACATCTTCCATTTTTTGTTCTTCTTTGTTTAAAGTAAGCACACTCAATTGATTTGAAACTGCAAAATCAAAAATATCTTTTCTTATATCGTTTTTTGAATTTGAGATTAATTGCCAAGTATTATTCTGCAGATGGATGGATTGATCAATATAGGGTATACTTTGTAATAATTTTGATGAAATATTTTTATCAAATTCAACGGTAATTATTTGTCTGATATTATTTTTTTGAAGTTTTTTTGTTTCGTCGTTAGCTACTATTATTCCATGATTAATAATAATAACTTTATCACAAATAGCTTCTACTTCTTGCATAATATGAGTGCTAAGCATAACTGTTTTTTCTTTACCTAAATTTTTAATTAAAAAACGAATATCTTCAAGTTGATTTGGGTCTAATCCGGTAGTTGGCTCATCTAAAATTAGTACTTTTGGATTATGTATCATAGCTTGAGCCAAACCTACTCTTTGGCGGTAGCCTTTGCTTAGAGCTCCTATTTTTTTAGTTTGTTCGGCTTGTAAACCAGTTAGCTCAATCATTTCTTTAACTCGATTTTTTATTTTACTTAATTGATGAATACCACCTACAAATTCTAAGAATTCTTTAACATACATTTCTAAATAAAGAGGATTGTGCTCAGGCAAGTAACCTATTTGTTTTCTGACCTCAATACTTTCGTTAATGATATCAAATCCAAAAACTTTTGCTTGACCAGAAGTTGGAGGGATAAAACAAGTTAGGATTTTCATCATGGTGCTTTTACCTGCGCCATTTGGGCCTAAAAAGCCTACAATTTCGTTACTGCCTATTTCAAAAGAAACCTTATCGAGAGCCTTTTGATTTTCATATGATTTACAAATAGAATTAACTTGAATTGACATTTTCCCAATTATAATATTAATGTTTAAAAACATTGTTTTCTACCCAACCTTTTCCCCAATCTTCAATTTCTTGATTAGACCATAGTTGAGGATAGAAAATACGTTTTTGAAAACGAGGAGGTAAGTATCTTTGCCAGTTAGTTCCACCGGTAGCAGATATATCTTCTGTATTTTGTTGTAAGTATCTTACGGCACTTTTATAATGAACTAATGGCCAATTTATATTTATATTAATATCAAGTTGCTTGAGGGTATTAATTACTTTAATATTTTTTTGATCTGTTTTACTGAGTGAAAGATATTTTTGCCAAATATTTTTTGTTTTATTTTCATTGGCTAAAGCGATAAATTTTTTAAAATATTTTTTTTCAAATTGCTCAAGAGTAAGCGTTTTTTTACCGGTTGAAAGCTCTGTTGCTCCTTTATTCCAATATATATGGTTAAATAATTCTTCAATACTTGTTTTTTTTATTTTGAATTTAGCGCGAACTTCTTTATCAACTAAATTTATAAAATCAGTGCAATACATTTCAATCATTCTATATTGTGCACTTTGAAATCCACTGGCTGGCAATAAGGCCATTCTGTAGCGTAAAAACTGTTCTTTTTCCATTCCATCAATCATAATTTCAAAAGATTTGGTAAGGACTTCAAAATATCGGTTGATGCGATTAATACGTTCGATGAAAAAAGGGACTTCCAATTTTTTATTCCATCCTTCGTTTTTTCCGTTTGGTAATATTTTTAAGCCATTATTACAAATTTGATCTAATTCGTGGATGGATAATTTAAAATAAAGTTCGGTAATTTGATGATAAATTATAAAAATTACCTCATCTGGAAAATCGGTTTTAGGATTTTGTAAAGTTAATAAAGTCTCGAGTTGTGTATAATCCCAATAGGTTAAATAATTCGATAGAAGAAGGCCATCTAAATAGCCATTTAAATCTTGCCCCATTTGAGCATATTTATCTTCTAATAGTTTTATTTTTTTTTCAATATTATTTTTCATTTCAATATAATGAGATAATCGTTTATTTTTAAACTAAAGTTTATGTAATAAATTACTTAAGAATCCAAAAATACAAAATATTACCTATTAATTCCTTTTTTGTCTAATGCCCTATGGTAGGCATCGGCAAATTTTTTATGTTGTTGGTAATTAGATGAATAATCAGATAAGCCATTGAGCTCAGGTTTTGCGCAAAAAAAAATAAAATTATGATTATTAAAATTTAATGTAGCATCAATTGCCTGATTCGTCACCAAACATATTGGGCCTGGTGGTAATCCTTTATATTTATATGTGTTGTATGGAGAATTAATATTTTTATCATTATTTAGAATGCGTTTTGCACTAAAATTTTTATTAGCGAATTTGAGAGTCGGATCAGCTTGCAAAAGCATCCCTTTTTTTAATCTATTAATGTATACACCAGCAATTTTTTCTCGTTCACTTTTAATTCTACTTTCACTTTGAACAATAGAGGCAAGCGTTATTATTTCAGGTATCGAAAAGCCTGTTTTTTTTGCTAATGACTTTCGTTTAGTATCCCAAACTTTATGATAATTATTTTCTAATAATTTTAATAATTGTTCTTTGCTAATAGCCCAACTCACATTCTCTGAATTTGGAATAACCATAGAAAAAGCATTATCTGGTTTGAGTTGAAACGATTTGTTTAAAATTTCTTTGTCGTTAAGTAATTTTCTCAACTCTTTTGAGTTTAATTCTAATTTTTCGTCTATGTAGCTAATAAATTCTTCTAGATTATGTATCTTATAATTAAAATTGAGTTTTACTTTCTCTTCCTGATTATATTTGATTAAATTTATTATTTGTCTCATTGTCATCCTATTAATAATTCGATATTTTCCAGGATTAATACTTTTTTCAAGCTCCATTGATTTGGCTAACCATTTAAAGATATTTAAATTACAAATAATATTTTGAGCATTTATTTCGTTTATCACTTGTTCTAAATTATCTTTGTGTTTGATATAAATAAAGGTGTAATTTTTATCTTTTAATAAAATAGTATTTACAAAGAATTTTTGATAAACAAAATAGGCTCCAGCACAAATTAAAATAATTATAAATAGATTAAATAAGAACTTATTTTTTGATTTTTTTTTCATCAATATTTATAATTTATTTAAAGCAACAGTAACTTTTTGGTTATTAGGATATAGTTTGTGTAAATGTTGTAAATATTTCTTTGCGATTTTATTTTCTTGCTTATAAAGATAATATGCAGATAAATTTAATAATAGTAATTCGTTATCTGGATCAATAGATTCTCCTTTTTTATATAAAATTAGAGCTTCTGTTTCTTTACCTTGTAGTAATTTTAAATATCCAAGATTTGAGTAGGCACTCAGATATTTTTGATTTTCTTTTAGTATAAAATTAAACTGTATTTCGGCTTCTGAAATTTGATTTGTTGATGCCAGAGTTGTAGCATATTTATTTCTGAAATCGAGATGGTAGGGTGCAAGCTCTATTGCGCGCTTAAACCAAATTAATGCTTTAGTTAATTGGTTTTTATAATAATTTGCTTCGGCTATCCGATAACTTGCCCAAGCATCCGAATTTTCATATGATTTTTTATTAAATAATTCATTCAAGCAACGTGTCTCACCTAATTTATTAACGCAAGTAATTATTGCATTAAAATCTTTTTTAATAAAGTAAAGTTGTATAAGTGCGTATCTATTTTTTTCTAATTCGTTTGGTTTGTTTAAATAATTCAAAGCGGAATCTAAATAATTATTTTTTATATCAAATTTATCATATTGATTGATGTATGCTTTTGCTTTTGTTAAGGAATCTGGTTTTCTTTCGTTTAAGGCATACAAACCAATAAAGGTTTTAATTTTATTTTTTTCTTCCGCAGTAATTGGTTTTCGGATATAATGATCGTGAACGGTAACATGAGGAATATCAGTTGAACCTGATACTGGCATGTGGCAGCTCACGCAATTAGACCAATTATTTTTTTTAAATAATTTATGAGCATTTTGTAATTTCAAAGTTTCTTGTTCTTTTTTTGTATTATGGCAAGATAAACAGGCATCGTTAAATACATTGGCATTTGTTTCGCGAACACTCACGTGTGGGTTATGACAGGTTATACAAGTCATTGCCTCTTTATAAGGTTTTAATGTGTTTTTATTTTGAATTTTTTCATAAGATTTTATAAAGCAGGCACTTTGTTTTAATCTATCAGCATGCGAGGCCATAATAAATTCAGTATTTGAATTTGTATATTTTGGTAAAAAAACTGAAATATAATCACTTAATTTTTGACCTGGTTTAAAATCAAAAAAAGATTTATTTTCTTTTAAAATTGCATTTCCTTGTAAATGGCAACGCTGGCAAACATCAAATTGCTCATCGATAGATAATTTAGCTGGATTAACAATTGAATAATCAATGTATTTTGAAGTATCTATTCTACTTCCATTTTGTCGTTGTTTTACATGAATGCTTCCTGGTCCGTGACATCTTTCACAATCTATTCCGCTTGGCATACTTTGGTATTTATTTTCAGAGCCAATAATCATATTAGGGTATGCGTTATGGCAACTAATACACTCCAAGCCAATTTTTCTGTTAAAACGAGTATTAATTCCATTTTCAAAACCAGGTGGAAGATCCCATTTCTTTTTTTGTGTGTAATAAGTCATCGGCATTTGGGTTAAATACCCATTGTTTATTTGTAAATGTGAATTAGTATGTTGTCCTGAACCGATAATAAAATTTACTTGTTCTTTTCGGCTGTATAAAGTGTCTTTTTTTTGAATTCTGAACTCGTGAATGTATAAACTATCTTTATTCCAATAAGCCTTATAGTTTAAGTCTGCTATTTTATCGTAGAGGCTTGGTTTTGAAAAATCTGCAGATGATTTGAATTTACTTGCTACATCAAATGATTTTCCCATACCAGTTTTAATAAAAGAATTATAAATTGATTGGTGACATAATTTACAAGTATTCATGCCAACATAGAAGGCACTGTCGCCGTGATTTAAGTAAGGAGAGCTTTCTTTTTTTGTAATTGATTCTTTATCATAGATATCTGAATTACAATCAGAAAACAAAAAGATAGTAAGAAAAGCAAATAGAAATAGAGTATTTGATTTTTTAAACATCACTATTAATATATTGTAAAAACCAAACATTTTCAAATGAATTCAACCCTGTTTTGTGCCAACACTTTTTTAATCCATTTTTTTCAAACCCACAATGAATAAATAATTTTAAGCTACTTTGATTATTTTCGTTAACATGAGCATAAATTTGTTTTAAGTTAAGTGTATTAAAAGCATAAGTTTTAATTAATTCAATGCATTGTGAGGCAAATCCTTGGTGTCTGAAATTTTCGTGTATATAAATGCCGATTCCACATTTTGCATGTTGAGGATCAAACTCAAACAAATCAATTGCACCTATAGTTTTGTGACTTGATTTATCGTTTACCATTAAGCGTAATTGTTTATTAGTATAAATATCCTGATGAGAAAAGTTAACAAATTCTTCCAAAATAAATTTACTAAATGGAATTTGAGTAAAGCTTACTGGCCAAAGTTTTAAATCGTTTTCCCATTCATAAAGCACATTTATGTCTACTGGTTCTATTGCTCTGAGATAAACAAGCGGGCTTTCTATAAACATTGTTTATGTTTTAGGGTAACATGATTTCGCCTTTGTATACCATAACGGTAATTCCTTTTAGCCAAATATTATAAAAATTTTTTTCGAGTACTTTTTCAAAACTCACCTCTAAATTACCGCCCAATGTTTTAACTAAACAATTGTTTTTATTGTTTGATAGGCCTAAAATAGTGGCAACTAATGCAGCAGCAGTAACACCTGTGCCGCAAGATAAAGTTTCATTTTCGACACCTCTTTCGTACGTACGAACAAAAAGTTGATCATCTTTTTTTTGGATAAAATTAACATTTGTTCCATCTTCTTTAAATCTTTCGGAGAAGCGAATTGCTCTTCCTTCTGATAAAACGTTAATATTTTCAATATCATTAACAAGTTTAACATAATGAGGTGAACCGGTATTTAAATAAAAAAAGTCGTTTGCTATTTCAATTTCTTTTACATCGGACATTTTTAAACTTACCATCTCGTTTTGGTCTATCATAGCTTCGTGTAATCCATCTGCTGCTAAAAAAAATGTTTTTTCTTTGCAAACACCCAGACTTTTTGCAAATGAAACTATACATCTGCCACCATTACCACACATACTACTTTGGTTACCATCGCTATTAAAATATACCATTTTAAAATCTGCACCTGGTTCTAATTCTAATAAAATTAATCCGTCGGCACCAATTCCAAATTTACGATTACATATAAATTTTATCTGCTCTGAATCTAAAGATAAAATATTTTTTCGATTATCAATTAAAATAAAATCATTACCTGTTCCTTGGTATTTATAAAATTGAATTTGCATTTTAAATTAGAACTAATTAATTTTTGTCAAGAGTTCAGAATCTAATACTCGATCGAGTTCTTTAAATTCTGGACTATATAATAATTTATAAACTTGATTTGATGATTTAATATAAAAAGAATGATCAATTTCATATAAAGTTATATTGCTATAATCAATAAAACCATAGAGCATAATTTTATTTTTGATAAATCGATACCCTTTTGAATTAAGCGGTGTTTTCCAAAACTCAACAAAATATAAATCACTATCAGTATCGTTATCCTCAATTATATTAGTTTCACTTGAGTCTTTTGAGAAATTAAACTCCCCAATTTGAATAATTTTTAAATTTTTAACTGTTATCAATTCGTCCGAGGCAATATTAACATCTGAATCTTCTTTTATTAAACTATCAACCTCTGAGTAATTAATTTTGGTTGATTTTTTAAAATTTATTTTAAATCGATTGTTGTTTTTGGTTGCTTCATCTTCAGTATTTGAATTAACTTTTTTTTCTATAACTGTAATTTTTTCATTTGCTGACTCTTTAAGTCTATTAAATAAATCGTTTATTTTTAAAACAAAAAAACCGATTCCAATCAACAAACCTATCGTTACTCCAAAAACAAAAGTGGGAATTTTACGTTTCAATGTATTTTTATGTTTGAGGTGTAAATTTAATGATTTTAAATATTTTTTGGTTATCAAATGTTAAAAAGTAACTCACAAATTAACAACAATATTAATTTTGTGATAACTACTTAAAATAGTTTTATTATGAGAAAATTCGTTCAATTTTTTTTTGTTGCCTGCTTAGGCAGTTTTATTAGCTTGTATTCAGCATATTTATTCTTTAATTCTAATAATTATGTACCCGATTATTTAAAATATTCATTAAATAAATCAAGTAATATTTTGCCCGTATTAAAGAATGTTAGTTCATCAATTTCTGGTATTGATTTTACTTCACCAGCGGAAAAGTCTTTACCTTCAGTTGTTCATATCAAAACCTCTAGTGAGCAAATTAATAATTTAACATATGATCCATTTGCAGAATGGTTTTTTGGACAACAAAAACGTCAGCAAGGATATATTCAACAGGGTAGTGGAAGTGGAGTTATTATTAGTGATAATGGCTATATTGTAACAAATAATCATGTAATTTCAGGAGCAGATAAAATAGAAGTGACACTAAATGATAAACGCTCTTACACTGCACGAATAATTGGTTTTGATGCAAGTACAGATATTGCTTTGATTAAAATTGAGCAAAACGGATTACCCTTTTTATTGTATGGAAATAGTGATTTAGTTAAAATAGGAGAGTGGGTTTTAGCTGTTGGAAACCCTTTTAATTTAAATAGTACTGTAACAGCAGGAATTATAAGTGCTAAAGGAAGAAATAACATTCTTGATAATAATAAACGCCCAATAGAGTCTTTTATTCAAACTGATGCTGCTGTAAATCCAGGTAATAGCGGAGGAGCCTTAGTAAATACAAATGGAGAATTAATTGGGATTAATACTGCTATTGCATCTAATAATGGAACATATCAAGGTTATTCGTTTGCAGTTCCAGTAAATATTGTGAAAAAAGTGATAAGTGACATAATTGAGTTTGGTTCTGTACAGAGAGCTTTTATTGGCATAAGTATTAAAGATATTGATTCTAAATTTGCTTCTGAAAATAATATTAGTCAATTAAATGGAATTTATGTAAATGGAATTAATAATGGAGGAAGTGCAGAAGACGCTGGAATTAAAGTTGGAGATATTATAACTAAAATTCAAGATGTTAAAGTTGGCTCTGTAAGTGAACTTCAAGAACAGATTAGTCTTTATCGGCCTGGTCATAAAATTATTATTGCTTTGCTCAGAAATAATAGGCCTATAGAATTAACACTTACTTTAAAAAATTTAAATAATACAACTAGTTTAATCAAAGAGACCGAATCATTGACTTTAAATATGGCTTCAATGGGTGCTGAATTTACTCAGATGAAACCTGAAGACTTGGCTAAATTCGGTTGTGAAAACGGAATAATGATTACCAAGCTATCTTCAGGAAAGCTATCATCAGCGGGCATAAAAGAAGGGTTTATTATAACAAGTATTGATAAGAAAAAAATTCTAGCTATTGAAGAATTAAAAAGAATATTTGATGATAAAAAAGGTTTGATTTTGATAGAAGGATTTTACTCATATGGACTCAAAGCTTCTTATAGTTTTAATTTGTAACTTTTTTTTAATTTGGTTGATAATTTAAAAAAAATTTATTTTATATCTTCAAAATCTACATAATCACCCTCGTTATTCATGTGTCTTTGAACAGCATCTTTAATTTCTTTTTTAGAAGGATTTTTTAATTTTTTATTAGAATTATTTGAATTATATTTTTGATTTTGTTTAGCTGAATAGGTTTTTTTTAAAGCAACATTTTTAAAAATAGCTATTAGTTTGTATACAAACCATATCACAATAACAGTCCAAATTATATCTTTCATACTAACATTTAAAGATAAGTGTTTTGAATAAAATTAACGATTATTTATCTCCATATTTATTAATTATATTAACTCATATAATTTATAAACATTAATCAATTACTTTATTAACAAACTAGATATATTTTTTTTGTTTTAATAATTTTGTATCAAAATTAAATCATGGGAACATTTGAAAAAGTAAATGGAGACTACCAATCGCAATTAAATGAATGGATTAATCATGAAAAATCGGCTATCGATCTTATTAATGTTGTGGGAAAGCTTTGGTTCGAAAAATCAATTGAATTGGTATTATTTCGTAATCAATTAGTTGATAGGAGTGCTAGCGAAATAATGAATTTGCATTTATACGCTAATAACATTGTTAAAAAGCCTATTACTGTATTTGAAACACTAGAATTAGCCAATGAAATTTTAATAGGTAATTATGGAGCTGCTCGAATTGATATTGGTAAGTTGGCATTTGAATGGCAGCAACAAAATATGAATTATGCCTCAAAATGCGATTTCGTTAATGATAAATTAAATTTTTTAATTGGGAATCAAATCAATATTACCCCTAAAGATGTTGTTTTATATGGCTTTGGTCGAATTGGACGATTAGCTGCTCGCGAATTAATTACTTTAGCTGGAAAGGGAGAGCAATTAAGACTTCGCGCCATCGTTACTCGAGGTAATAGCAACGAGGAAATAGTAAAACGGGCAGATTTATTGCGTACTGATTCTGTTCATGGAATTTTTCCTGGGACTGTTATCGAAGACTTACCGAATAAAGCGTTAATAATAAATGGGCATAATGTTCATATGATTGATGCTAATAATCCCGAAGATATAGATTACACTAAATATGGCATTAACGATGCATTAATAATTGATAATACAGGTGTATTTAGAGATGATAAAGAACTTGGCCGTCATTTAAAATCAAAAGGAGTTGATAAAGTTTTATTAACGGCTCCTGCTAAAGGGGATGTTCCAAATCTGGTACATGGCGTTAATCACGAAACTGTTGATTTAAAAACACAGCGTATATTTTCTGCAGCCAGTTGTACAACAAATGCTATAATGCCAATTTTATATGTTATTGATAAAGAGTTGGGAATTCAAAAAGGACATATAGAAACTGTGCATTCATATACAAATGATCAAAATTTATTGGATAATTATCATAAAAAATATCGTCGTGGACGTTCAGCTGCATTAAATATGGTTATTACAGAGACAGGTGCTGAAAGTGCTTTAAAAAAAGTATTACCTCATTTAGCTGGTAAGTTTACTGCCAATTCAGTTAGAGTACCTACCCCAAACGTAAGTTTAGCTATTTTAAATTTAAATATAAATAAAGAAGTTATTCGCGACGAAGTAAATGAAATAATTAGAAAGTATGCTTTAGAAGGAAATTTAGTTGAGCAAATTCAATATGCATTTAGCAACGAATTGGTTAGCACCGATGTTATCGGAAATCCATGTCCTAGCGTATTTGATAGTCAAGCTACTATCGTATCTCCTGACAAAAAAAGTATTATTTTATATATTTGGTATGACAATGAATATGGCTATACAAGACAAGTGATTCGTTTCAGTAAATTTATTAGCGAGGTAAGAAGGCCTATTTATTATTAATACATATTTTATTTATTCGTTTTATTTTAAAATAATATTAATAAATTTATTTATTTTTTTATTTGTAATTTTATAAATAATTCAAAATATAATTACAAATTACTCTAATTTAAAAATATATCAAATGAAAAAAAATACATTTACCTTTTTAAT
>SXGQ01153724.1_pt1 | contig 23281 bp, 16 predicted proteins | sample 3178371 | NCBI WGS metagenome assembly SXGQ01 (sample SAMN11356859, study PRJNA531348) | freshwater metagenome | isolation source: freshwater sample F1-20 | place: China: Fuxian Lake, Yuxi | collected 2017-12-25 | reverse complement strand
TCTGCCCGATGTCCAGTCGGTCTGCAGTCGCGTGGTCATTCTGGCCGGCGGACAGGTGCGGATCAGCGATTCACTCGAGCAACTTTCACAGTTGCCCAGTCCGGCTCTTTTCGTGCGTTTTGCGGGTTTGGCTGATCGCTTCCAGTTGGCGCTTCGGGAACACGGCATCACAAGTCACATCAGTGGTCCGCAGCAGCTGCAGATTGCGGGTACTGCAGCTGACCACAGCAACGTTATCTGGCAGGCAGCATCCTCTGCGGGCTGTGTGATCCGGGGGCTGGTGCCTTCCCGCAATTCACTCGAACAGATCTTTCTCGATGCCGTGCGACAGGTGCAGCATGCCAGTTCATGATCCAGGTTATCGCACGTGGCAGGGCCCCACTGCCCCGCTCGCCACTCGCTGGATGGTGATTGCCGAGGTTGGCATTCGCCGGGCCTGGCTCAGTTCGTGGCTCAGGCGGATGATGTTCTTCGCGTGGCTGCCCGCCTGTGTCATGGGCTTTATGGTGTTTCTGTATGAACAGACCAGTGCCAACGATCCTAACGCCGGACGCACGATGCTGGGGCTGTCCCGTATGCTGATTGATCCGGGTTCGGCGGCTTCTTCGTCGTTTGCTGACGTGCAGACGGCGATTGAACGGCGGGATCAGTCACCGGAAAGCGAACGACACCTGTTTTGGTCGGCGCTTTTGACGACCCTGTTTCGTCGCTCACAACCGTTTATACTGATCCCCATGCTGGGGATCATCGTGCCTCCGCTGATCTCACAGGACTTTCGTTCCCGGGCGTTCCTGCTCTACTTCTCGCGGCCCATTACTCGACTGCATTACATCCTTGGCAAAGCCGCCTGTGTGATGTTTTTTCTGGCCTCAGTCACCCTTGCGCCGGCTGTGCTGCTGTTTTCCGCTGCCGTGCTGCTGTCACCCAGTCTGACGGTGCTGGCATCCACCTGGGACCTGAGCCTGCGGATTCTGGCTGCTTCCCTGTTGATCATGATTCCCTGCACCTGCCTGTCGCTGATGCTGTCATCGCTGGCTTCCGAATCTCGTTATGCTTCGTTTGCGTGGTTTGCCATCTGGATTTTCGGCGAACTGGCCTGGCTCGCGGCATCACGATCAGCTGCAGTCGGCAGTAATGTTGTGATCAGCTGTTTGTCCCTGTTCCGGGTGTTCAGTGATGTGACAGCGTGGATTCTCGATCCACGACTGGTGCTGGACGATATTCAGACACGGCTGGTGGTATTGGCCGCGATTTCTGCCGTTTCACTGGCTGTGCTGTTTCGCCGAGTTTCAGCACCCATGCAGATTTGAGGGCGGCAGCCATGACCAGCATGATCTCACTGCAGAATGTTACACGGCTTTACGGGACTGTTCTCGGTGTCAACGACATCAGTCTTGAGCTGCCGTGCGGGGCCTGGGGGCTGCTGGGGCCAAACGGTGCGGGGAAAAGCACTCTGCTGAATCTGCTCATCGGACAACTCAAACCAACTCGGGGCCGTGTTGAAGTCCTCGGGATGCAGCCTCGAAATAATGCTGCCCTGATGCGCAGAATGGGGTTTTGTCCCGGCTTTGAAGGCGTGTACGCCAGCGTCTCCGGACTGGACTGGGTGACATTTCTGCTGCAGATGCAGGGTCGCAGCACGGCTGCAGCGCGTCGTCGTGCCATCGAGTGCATGGAGCAGGTGGGTATGCAGGAGTCCATGGGGCGTCCGATCGCCAGCTATTCCCGCGGTATGCGGCAACGCACAAAGCTGGCTCAGGCCATTTCCCACGAACCTGAGCTGCTGATTCTTGACGAACCTTTCAGCGGACTTGATCCCATCGGTCGGTCTCAAATGACCGACCTGCTCAGGTCGTGGATTCGTGAGGGACGCAGCATTGTGATAGCCAGCCACGTACTTCATGAAATCGAGGCTCTGACACAATCTTTTCTGCTGATTTCCGGGGGCCGTCTGCTGGCGTCGGGGACATCCGAAGAGGTACACGAACTGCTGTATCAGGTGCCGATGGAGCTGCATCTGCGGTGTACCAAAGCGCGGCGGATTGCCGCACTGGTTCTGGAGACCGGTTTGGCCGATTCTGTCACCATTCAGCCGTCTCCTGTGATTCACAGTGAACACGGCAGTTCCTGTGACTTGCTGCGCATCAGCACTCGCTCAGCCGAACCGCTGGCGTCGGCTCTTATGAACTGGATCCCTGCAGAACAGGTGACCGTGCTGGAATTTCGGACGGCAGACGATTCGCTGCAATCACTGTTCAATTCTCTGATGAAGATTCACCGAGGTGAACTGTGAATGCCCTGCTGGCAATGTTTCGCTACGAGCTGCGGAAGTCGGTGACGGCCGGTCGAGTTGCCTGGTGGTTCGTGCTGGCCATGTTTCCCGTCCTGATTACCGTGCTGTCACGCTGGGTTCAGAGCAAGGAGGGTGAGATTCAGCTGGATGAACGCAACTCGTTCTGGTCGATTCTGTTATATGTTGCCATTCCGTGTGTGTGCTGCGCCATGAGCGCTCTGCTGACTGCGGGGCCCGCCGTTGCCACCGAACTGGAGCAGCGAAGCTGGGTCTATCTCGCCACCCGTCCTCATGGGATTGCCTGGCTGCTGCTGGGCAAATTCCTCGTCGCAACGCTCTGGGCGTTCACCGCGGCAGCAGCAGCCGTCAGCCTTTCGGTCCTGTTCATCAATACGCCCAATCCCGGCAGCATCTGGCTGGGCATTCTGCGGCTGGCGGCTCTGGCCGCCCCCGCATATTCTGCCACTTACCTGCTCCTGGGAGCCGTGTTTCCGCGGCGATCGATGGTCTTCTGCGTGATGTACACGGTCGGCGTGGAAGTCCTGCTGGGCTCATTTCCGGCTGTCGTCAATCGCGTGACAGTCCAGTATCGGCTGCGGTCGCTGCTGACGCAGTGGCTGCCGTTGAGCGACGAAATTCGCAATTCCACAGCGATGCAGTACACCATCGGCAGCAGCAGTGCACCCCTGCATTTGCTGTGCCTCGCCGGAATCACTATTGGTTTTATCCTGCTGGCCATTGCCCTGACGCGACTGCGACAATTTACGACAGCGGCCGAGAGTGACCTGTGACAGGGCACTCAGAGTCCGTCACCACAGGTGCCAGCTGCCTGTCCGGATGATATACAGTCCCAGCAGCAGATTTGTGGCAGCGTGCGCCACCACGCAGGCCCACAGATTTCCCGTCCGCTGCCACAGCAGATTCATTCCCGAGACCCACACGACTGCGGCCAGGATCTCAGGATGCATGGCAGTGAACACCGCCAGTACGATGAGAAAACTGCTGGCCGTCATCTTTCCGGCCGGCACACGGCGAAAGTCCTCATTCACCAGCCAGGGCGCCAGAAATCCGCGCCAGCACAGTTCCTCGGCCAGCGGGACTACCAGAACCAGTCCCGAAAAACGCAGCAGCAGCCGCAGCGTTTCAGGCAGCGAAAGCTGCTGCAGATCAAAACGCCAGCCGTCGCGAGCGGGCAGCCAGTCTGCCAGATTCAGTGCTGCCAAAACCTGCCGCTGCACGCTGTCCAGCAACACCCACAAAACCACACCAACCGCCCCCAGCAGCAACCCCGGCAGCAGACCCCGGGTATCCCAGCGCGGCCAGGCCTTCCGATACCACAGCAGCACCGCAGCGGTCGCCAGCAATTTGAAACCATAGGCACCAGTTTGTGTCAGCAGCCCGTACAACTCCTTCTCAACGCTGGTCAGCAGCAGGAACACAGCCAGCGGGGCCACAAAAGGCAGTCCCGGCCAGCCAGCACCGGCAGGCGGAACGGGTTCGGGCACCACGGTCGACGAGGGATTTGCAGCTGATTGGTTCATGGAGAAAGAATCACGAAAAAGACGTTGGAGTTCAGGAATCGTGTCGAATCTGAGACTTTGTGGCAGAAAATCAACGCAGGAATTCATCGGGATTTGTGTTCATCGCTTCGTAAAGTCCTCCACTCCGTCCAGCACCATTTGCACAGACATCATGATCAGCATCAGCACGATCGTCTGCAACATTGCCCCGCCCCTTCACAAGCCTCCAAAGTTCTCCCCGTCGCCCATCGGTGACCAGTCATCAGGCCCGTCGGACAGTCCCGACTCGCTTTCGTCCGTTGTGGGAAAACGCCCGGCCTGCCACACCGGACCCGGAATATCGGTGTACGTCGATTCCAGTTCCTGCACCTCCCGCACCTCAGGCGACAGTGAGTAGCACTGCGCCTGATACTTCAGTGCAATTTCACTCGCCTGCTCCTCCGTCCGCGCAAGTACGCCCCACTCCGCCATATACCCCTTCCAGTTTTCCTGATCCGGCAATCTGTCCGGATCGAGCAGCCAGAACTCATCCAGAGGCTGTTCAAGCAGACATCGGTACAGTTTCACGTTCTCAAGCGGAGGATCACCGCTGGAATCTCGCAGATGCTGAAACCACGAATCCGGCATCAGACCCGATCGCATGAGTCGTTTTTCCACTAGCTGCAGCAGTGGAGTCTCCTCCAGCATTTCCGCTGCCGTGGCAATCCGCTTCAACAACTCACTTAAACCCCGCACCGACAGGTAGTCAATTTCATAAAACGGCTGCTGCAGCGCCTGCTGCAGCGACTGCAGAGCTTCCTCGCGACGCATCTGATAACTCCAGCAGAGCGCCTGCACCACATCCAGATGCCAGCCCCCGGTGTCCGTTACGCCACGCTCAATCTGCACACACTCCAAGGCCCGATCGTAGTTTCCGAGTTCAAAAAAGCAGACACCGCGGTAGTAGTTCACCCATGCAACCACACCGGCCTGTGATTCGTATCGCTCGAGGTATGTGAGCGAGGCCTGATACTGCCCCTCGCGAAATGCCAGCATTCCGGCATCAAAGGCGGCCTGCTGATCCTGACTGCCCTCCCGCAGACTGAGATCCAGCACATGCAGCGCATCCTTTGGGCGGTCAGTCGCCCGGTACAATTCTGACAGGTTCCGAGCAATCGCGCCGTCGCGCCGGTCGAGCCGAAAGGCGCGGGCCAGGCATCGCTCCGCCTCGCCAAATTCATACTGTGCCTGAAAGTGCTGGCCGGCCCGCAGGAACACCCGCGGCTTGTCCGGTGCCAGTTCCATCGCCCGGCGATGCAGCTGTTCCGCGCGCTCCACCGTAATGCGTTCCTGCATCTCCTCGCCACCCGCCATCCGCAGGGCGTCAGCCAGTGCTGCCAGAACCGATAATGTCACACCGTTGTCCTGATGAGCTGCGGCCAGCGAGTTGGCCCACTTCCAGACCTGCGCACCATCCTCCGCAGTGCCCACGAGGAAGACCATCAAAAAAATCAAACCGCCGGCATCATCTGCATGAGAGGCCTGAGCAGCGTCATAAGACAGAATCCGGGAACGCAGCGATTCAAACTCCGCCGGATCCGGTGACTCTGAGAAGTGATTCAGTCGTTCCCGCAGTGCTGCCACCTCATCGGCCAAAGGTCCGGCCGGCGTCGGCTCTTCCGCCGCTGTGTCAGTCGTACTGTACCCCGGGTCTCCTGCCAGCACAGACTCGCCGGACGGTTCCTCCTCTGTGGCACCCGGCGGGACCTCGCCACGATCACCGGCGGCTTCACCACTGTACTCACCATAGTATCGCGCCCAGCCTGGTCCCTGTCCCCAGACCTCCAGACCCGTCGCTTTCTGCAATGGCACCACCAGCGCGAGCGGTGACGGACGGTCCGCGTCCAGCAGCACCTGCAGTCGCCGCAGCGTCAGATAGTCATGGCTGGTTCGAGCTCGCTGCTCAAGCTGCTTGCCCAGACGCTCTGCCACCTTCCGCTTGCCGGCCAGCAGCTGTACCGCGATCAGTCGCAGTCGAGTCTCGAACCACAGGTGAGTCCCCCGGCACCGCTGCAGCCGCTGATCCCAGTGACTGAGCAGCTGCTCAGCCTCTTCCCAGTCCTCCGCCTGAGTTACCAGCAGGGCCTGATTGAGTCTCATGCCGTGGTCAAACAACGGGCATTCGTCCGCACCAGGCAGCAAGCCGGCCAGCGGACCTTCCAGAAACTGCGGCGGACGACAGCCCGACAGCAGAATTGACTCCCGAATCATACCGACGCGAATCCGTGCCTCCACCTGCATCGGCACAGTCTCTGCCCCAGCCAGCTCCAGGGCCAGCTCACTGCCCGCAATTGCACGATCAAATCGTCCGTGCAGCGCGTCCAGCCAGGCAAGACGGATCTGTGCCAGCCAGCGACGGTCGCCACGATTCGACCAGTCCCCCTCCTGCTCCATCACCAGCCGGCACTGATGAGCCGCAATTTCCGCATCGTCCGCCGCCAGGTACACATCGCTGGCATATTCACGGAAGCAATTGATACACCCCAGCTTGCCCGTGCGACGGCAGATCTGCAGCCCGTCCGCTATACAGGCATGCATTCCCTCAGAATTGTAGCCCTCCAGCTGCCCCGTTGCCTCCGCCAGATTCTCGTAGGCACAGCTGCTCAGCGACTGCACGAACGACTCGTACTCCTCACGCGGCAGGTCAGGCTGAATCTGCCGCACCTGCTCTTCGTTCTCCAGCAGCGCGATCAGCTCCACAGCACGCTCACGCATCAAACCGAAATCCAGCAGATACTGGGCCTGGTCCATCTGATAGAAGGTGCCCCAGATGTACTCCGCCGCTCGCTGCTGCACCTTCGCCCGACGTCGCACCTCTCCGTACAGACGGAAGGAACTGGAAAACTGACAGCTCGGAATCAGATTGCCCGCGCGCTCCAGCAGCGCTGACAGCTCCGCCTGCAGTTCGCCACCGCCACTGTCGCCGCCAGCACCGTCACCACCACGCTCGCCCTGTGTCATGCCACACTTTCAATCCAGACCAAAACACCGTCAGCGCACCAGAAAACGCTTCGCATCACTGACCGTTTTCGGGTCCTTCTGCTCCAGCTCCTTCAGCAGCGCGTCCGCACGCACCGCCGAATCAGGACGAACCTCAACACCGTCCGCCCCCTTCTCACCCTTCTCCTGACTGCAGTAATACAAATACCGCACGATCGCCCGTCGAATGGCCGGAATCGCGAACTTTTCGTCCGCATACATCGCCATCAGTCGATCCTGCACACTCCAGTCCTTCCAGCGTGCCAGGTCCGTAATCACCAGATCCGCCAGTTCCTGCCGTTCCAGCAGAATTCGCATCGACGCTTTCAACCGCTCCTGAGAAATCCGCTCCGGCTCGTACGTCCACATAAACCGCAGCGCCTGCATCACCGCATACGTCTCACTGAACGGCAACGGGACTTCCTTGCCCGAGGCATCCTGCGCCACCTTCGTACGCATCTTGCCGTCCTCCAGAACCTTCAAACCCTCCTCACCACGCAGCAGCATGTAACCAGCCATCACGCCCTCAATCCCCAGACGGAAATCCGCGTCCAGAGTCATGATCCTGCGCTCCAGCACCGCTGCATCCTCCGGCTTTCCGCACAAGCCAGCCATCAATCCGTAAAAGCCCACGCGGGTCACCGACACCTTCGGATCGTTCAGCCAGCCGAGTATTTTTTCACGAGGCAAGCGGTCCTTCAGCGGTTTAATCACGGCGTAAGGAGCCGCTGCAAATTCGGCAAAAGCGTCATTTGAAATCGTCATGTCCGACGATTCAAAAAACGGGATGAAATATTCCAGCCGCTGCGACTGCTGAGCCACGTCCGTGGTCGGCAGAGGCATCTTCGACAGATACTGCCATGCGGCTGCTGTGGCTTCCGCAGGAGCATGCCAGTCCTCGAGCCGCTCCTCAGGACCCATCAAAGTGAATGTGGCCCCTTCGGCCGCCGCCACGTACTGCGGAATCTCAAGGACCTGTCCCTTCTGAAATTTCGCGCCCTTTGAAAAGGCAATCTCCAAAACCTCGAAACGACTGCTGCCCGCCGTCACCTCCGTCGACTTCACCCCGCCCAGATACCTGCCCAGCAGCAGATGATCACACATCTGAATCTGTTCAGCCATCACCAGCGTCGGAGCATCACAGAAGGGGCATAACACCGCGGCTATCACCGGCCCGGACAAACTGCTGATCAACAGTCCCAGCAACATCACCAACGCTGACCTCAACATGTCCTGCCTCACTCTCTCTCGTGTTCCCAGACCCCAAAACAGCAGTTCTCAGTGTTCAGCCGCGAGCCGCCGCTTACTGCAGCACCTTCGCCTGCTCAATCCGATACAAACGAGACAACTGCGGCTGATCCGCATCCGGATCAATCCGAAAAATCCCCTCCACATCGAACGGACGGTTCGCGATATAGTCCGTGGTCTCACCCTCCGCCAGCTGCACCGTCATGATGTCGTAGATCTTCGGCTGCCGCACAAAGCAGCAGATGCCGTTGTCACGAGCCAGAGCGAACTCGGTCAGTCCCGTCGCCACATACGTCGGGTACATAAATCCGCGAATACGCACCAGCTTCCCGTCCAGCAACCTGAGCCACTCCGGAAAATGTTCCACCGCATTCGCCGGCACAGGCTCCATATTCAGCACCTTCAGCAGGTCGATGTCGTCATAGCTGACACGCACCGCCTCGCTGGGACGTTCACGGCGAAAGCGTTTCTGCGGCACCAGCAGCTGAATCTGACGCACCTCCCCCGCTGCACCATTGTCAATCGCCGGTCGGTCGGCTGGCCCGGAAAGGCCCGACTGAGCCGAGATGACCTCAGCCCCCGACACCACTGCGTCCGCACCCTCGCCAACCACCGGCTGGTCACCCGCCACGGGCTGCACTGCCTCGGCAGCGACGGGTGCGGTCGCCCCCGCTGCCGCACTGGTGTTGGGAGTGGTTGCAGCCGACTGCGGTGCAGTAACCGCCGGTTCCGATACCGTAAAAGGCGCTGGCTGCTGTAGGCCGGCCGCGGCTTCAGGCACGGGTGCCGCCGGGGTTACCGGGGCTGCCGGCTGAGCGACCGCAGAGACTTCCGGTGACTTTGTTTCAGGCTGAAATGTCTGATACTGGTCCGTACCGCTGCCACTGCAGCCCGCAAGCAGACCACAACAGGACAGCAGCATCGAAAACCGTACCAGCGCACTCACGAGAAAGCTCCTTCCAGCCCACAGGACCGTCCACACAGCCGGCTGGAATTATCCCGTGTGCGGGGGCAAATGACCAGCGGAATCCCGTGGGCAGGATGACACTGGGCGGGAATTCCCCGGAAAAGCCGACTTCCACCGGAGTAACCAGAGGACTCAGATCAGAAGTCCGCGTGCCCTGGAGTCCGCGGGAAGGGGATCACGTCCCGGATATTCGTCATCCCCGTAATCAGCAGCACCGCCCGCTCAAGTCCGAGACCAAATCCGGAATGCGGCACAGTGCCATATTTCCGCAGGTCTGTGTACCACCAGTAATCGTCCGGATTCAAATGACACTCGCCCATCCGCTGCACCAGCACGTCCAGACGCTCCTCACGCTGACTGCCGCCAATGATCTCACCCACCCCGGGTACCAGGACGTCCATCGCCCGCACCGTCTTCCCGTCCTCGTTGCAGCGCATGTAAAACGGTTTCAGCGTTCGCGGGTAGTTGAACAGAATCACCGGCTGACCAAAATGTTCCTCCGTCAGAAATCGCTCATGCTCCGTCTGCAGGTCACTGCCCCACTCCACCGCATAATCAAATTTCCGACCGCTGTTCCGGATGATCTCAATGGCCTCCGTATACGGCAGTCGAATGAAATCCTTCGAACGAATGGTTTCCAGTCGAGCCATCACGCCCTGATCAATCCGCTGACTGAAGAATTCCATGTCTTCCGCACAATGCTCAAGCACATCACTCACCATGGTGCGAATGAAGGACTCGGCCAGCGCCATGTTGTCCTCCAGGTCGTAAAACGGCATCTCCGGCTCGACCATCCAGAACTCCGCCAGATGCCGAGTCGTATTGCTGTTTTCGGCACGAAACGTCGGACCAAATGTGTAACAGTCGCCGATCGCAGTCGCATAAGTCTCAGCCTCCAGCTGTCCACTGACGGTCAGTGACGCCGGCTTGCCGAAAAAGTCCTGCTTCCAGTCAATGGACTCGATCTGCTTGCGAGCCAGCATGGCCAGATCCAGAGTCGTCACCTGAAACATTTCGCCCGCACCCTCGCAGTCCGATGTGGTGATGATCGGAGTATTCAGGTAGAGGAAGCCGCGATTCTGAAAGAACGAGTGAATCGACCAGCTGATGCGATTCCGCACTCGCGCGACAGCACCAAAGGTGTTCGTCCGCGGACGCAGATGAGCGATGTCCCGCAGAAACTCAAAGGTATGCCCCTTCTTCTGCAGAGGATACGTCTGCGGATCCGCTGCCCCCAGCACCAACAGTGTCGTGGCATGCAGCTCAATCCGCTGCCCCTTTCCCGGGGATTCCTTCAGGACACCGTCCACCGAAATACTTGCACCCGTCGTCACACTGCGAATGGAGTCCTCGTAACCCGGGACCGAATTCTCAACAACGATCTGCAGGTTTTTCATGCAGCTTCCGTCGTTGAGCTCGATAAATGAAAAGCCGTTTTTGGAATCGCGGCGAGTTCTGACCCAGCCACGAGCATTAATGGTGGTGCCCGGCTGACCATCCCTCAGCAGGGTCGCAATTCGAGTCACTGGCATGGCTTCGCTTCCACAGGTTCTGTCGACAGCAGATAAACGGCACGAAATCGGCGCTCTCGGCGAATCATCCCGAACCTTGCGGATTTGAGCAAGCCAGAACGATTCCTGGGAGCCCTTTCCGGCAGGCAATCACCGCTTCGCACACGCTCCGCGACAGCGATGCAGGCTACGCGGCTTCTGATCCAAGGTATTTCTCCAGTCGACCGGCCAGCACCGACAGAGGATAGCTCATCGCCAGATACAGGAAGGCCGTCAGCAGGCCCAGCGAAACAACCGCCTGAGTATCCCGGGCATGGATGTAGTATTCCTTCGACAGCTCCACCACAGTGATCACACTGCAGGCTGCCGTGTCCTTGAACAGGGCGATGAAGTCGTTCGTTACGGGCGGGATCACGATGCGGGTGGCCTGGGGAATCAGAATGCGGCGGATCGCCAGATTGCGAGGCATTCCCAGAGCCATGGCGGCCTCCATCTGGCCCTTCGGCACAGCCTGCAGCCCGGCTCGGTAGATCTCGGCCTCATAGGCCGAGTAGTTCATGGCCAGCCCCAGCACCGCCGACCAGAAGGCCGAAATGGAAAACTGGCTGCCGGGGATCAGAAATGCCGCGAACTCGGGAATCAGAAAGTAAATGACGTACAGCTGCAGCACCAGCGGCGTGCCACGTACGACCTCCACATAAAGTCCGGCGATTTTTGCCAGCACCCGATTCCCGTACATTCGCAGCAGGGCGGCCGACAGGCCGATGCCAATCGCCAGAGGCATGGCGAGGCAGGACAGTGCAACAGTGATGGTGGCGGCCTGCACCAGCAGCCACCCGCGTTCCCGGACAGCGTCCAGTCCCGAAGGTGAGGCCGACTTCGCCAGCAGCGGATCGGGCTCCGCCGTGACCATCGGCTGCGTGGCTGACGCAGCCGCCGCGGCAGCAGCTGCCGCTGTGCTTTCGCTGCCAGATGACTGCGTGGCGGAATTCAGCAGGTCCTGAGTGTACCTGGCCTGGGCGGAATTCCACATGCCATATCGTGCGAAGATGTTCTGCAGTCGACCGCTCCGGCGGCCCTCCAGCAAAGCCTCATTTGCGGCAGCCAGCAGCGTGGTCTCACTGCGGCGAATCAGTCCCACGTAGAACCCCTGACCAACCGGGCTGCCGACTGCCCGCAGGTTTGGAAACGCATTGCTGTAGAAGTTCCAGATGGGCAGGTCCTGCACATTGGCGATGATGTTGTCGGCCCCCAGCTCAGTGGCCCGCATGGCATCCGTCACGCCGTCAAACAGCGCCAGATCCACATCGTCGCCGAAGTAGTCGGTCGTGAATGTTTCGGCTGCAGCGCCCCCCAGCAGCGAAATCTGTCCGCCCTTGTCCGCCAGCTGCCGCCGCAGATCATCCCACGAGCCGATCGTCGTGTTGTCTTTGCGGACCAGCAGCTGCAGTTCGTAGAGGTAGTAGGGAGTGGTGGTGCCATACACCGCGGCTCGCTCTTCGCTGTATTCGAAGCCGTTCAGCACAATGTCGAAGTCCCCCCGATCCAGCATGTCGGGCAGCTTGTCCCACTGGCCCTGCACGAACTGCGCCTGCACTCCGATGTGTGCCGCGATCAGGGAGGCGATTTCGGATTCGAAGCCCACCAGCTGTTCGGGGTTGCCGGGCTTGTGAAACACAAAGGGACCGCCACCCTCCCGATCTGCGCCCCACCGCAGAGTGCCTCGCCGACGGATCACCGCCAGCGAGTCTTCGGCCACAAGATCCGCCGACAGAACAGTCAGCAGCGAAACCAGTGTGATCAGAATTCGGAAAGTTGCAGACATGTCAGGACCTTGCTGCTGCGAGCTCTGCGGCGAATCGGCCTCGGAAATCCACGTCGAATTGATTGCTTTTAGCGCTGCATTTTAGCAACAGGGCCGCAAACTCGACACCATCGGCGACTCGAAGGTGAAATCCGAGCGAAATCCTGTGGCAATCGCCGGCCCCACTCAAACAGCCGGACTCAGCCCGGGGTCAGGGAATCAAACAGGGTTCCCAGTGCGGCGGACGTGTCTCGGGCATCAATGTGCAGGCGGGTTCCCGAGGCTGTGGCAAGCGCGGCCATCCACAGCAGCACGAATGCCAGCAGATATCGCAGTTGAGCGGTTTTCCGCGGCAGCAGGGCAACACGGCTGTGGATGCTCATCATCTGCACGGCTCGAGTGTGACTGGTACCGGTCTGCGCGTGGGCTGCCAGCCAGTACAGTGTCCAGAGCTGCTGTTCGGACAGCTGCCTGAGTTCACTGGCGGCATCCGGGTACTGATTGAAGAACAGCAGAGCACCCCTGGCATGACGATAGCGAGCCGGCAGCCACCACGCCAGCAGCAATGCCATGACCACCAAAAACGCGGTACCCCCCTGCGGCACCAGCAGCAGGAAACACACTCCCACAAAACTGCAGGCCGAAAGGCACGCCTGGGCGAAGGCCGACTGGCGAGCGAACAGAATCCAGCCGATCCGGCCTCCGTCCAGCGGCCAGATGGGCAGCAGATTCAGCAGGTTGAGTGTCACCAGCCAGAGCGCGAACGGTCGGGCGACCGGCAGGGCCAGCTGTGTGTCCAGCCAGTAGATCAGGCAGCCGATCAGCAGGCCGGGGGCAGGTCCCGCCAGCAGCATGATCAGCTGATCAGCCGGAGTCGCGTCCCGCTTCGTGCCCGTAACTGCCCCGGCGACAAACGGAATGAAGAACATGTTCAGGTTCGAGTAACCTCGCAGGTACATGGCCACAAAATGTCCCGATTCGTGCAGCAGTACAGTGACCACGATCCAGGTGGTGGTCAGGTCCGGCAGTGCCGCGACAGCAATCGCTGCGTAGGCAGCCAGTGATACGGCAAAGATCAGACAACGGCGAACAGCGGAAGCCGGCGGCGGGCTGACGAGTGGCGTGGCAGGCCGCAGCGGAAACACATCCGCCGCAGGTTCAAATTCCTGACCGGATTCCGGATTGTCATCTGACTCCTGCTGCTGTCCCTGAACCGCTGAGCTGTCGTCGGACCGGCAGGAATTGTCCGCCGGAACGGGTTCCGAGCCGGCCGCGGACCCCGGTAACGCCGGCGGGGTCGTCGCCGGATTCCGGCGGCGAAAATGACGGATCAGCAGGACCAGAATCGGGCCGGATATCAGCAGCAGCCAACCGAGTTCCGGCTGCCGACTGCTCTGCAGCATCAGGAAGACGAACAGCCAGAGAAAGATCACGACGGCCCAGCCGGCGATTTTCAGGACCGGACTTCCGGAGAGTCGGGAGCTGGCCTGCGGGGAGTCCGGCTGTGGTTGGTCAGCATTTGGGGGAGGATGGGGGTAGTGTCTGAGAATCTGCAGAGTCTCAGCGAAGTCTGTGGTGTCCAGTCCTGGCGGGTTACCGGCATTGAAGCTCACAGGCCGACTCCGGATGTTGAAACAGACGACGGACGGGATTCAACTGTATGCAGCCGGAGCAGGTTGTGCCAGCACCGCAGCGACTCGCAGGGTGACCTGCTGCAGGATTTCAGCGGGCAGCGGGCCGGCGGCCACCGCCGCCACATTTTCGGCAAGGTGCTGCAGGCTGGCGGTGCCGACAATCACACTGTGATGCAGCGGATTTGACAGGGTGCAGCGGAGGATGAATTGAGCGCGACTGGTCGCCGGGGGCAGCAGGTCATCCAGCGCCGCCTGTTGCCAGATGTCGTTCAGCTGCGGTCGCTGGATCTCCGCGTCAGGGCCGCCCTGAGCAATTCCGCCGCGAATGATCAGGCCGCACCCCTGAGCTGCGGCCTGGATGATGCAGTCGGAGTGCTGCGGGGCAAGGCAGGACCAGGGCACCTGCACTGCGTCGAAGACTGCCAGTTGCAGCAGATCCGGCAGGTGGGGCAGGGCACTGGAGATTCCCAGCCAGCGGATTTTTCCCTGCTGTCTGAATGACTGCAGCAGATCGATCAGTCCTGCCTGCTGCAGTGTCCGGGCGTCGCCACCATGAAACTGCAGAATGTCAATGCAGTCGGTCTGCAGTCGCCGCAGGCTGGTTTCAAGATTCCTGCGCAGCACATCGGCGGTCCACGTGTGCCGCACTTCAAGGTGATCGGCATGCTGCAGAGGATCGCAGCCACACTTGGTGGCGAGCAGAAACTGGCTGCGGCGATGTCTGAGATATCGGCCGATCCGTTCTTCAGCGAGCCCATAATCGGGTGCGGTGTCCAGCAGATTGATGCCGGCGTCAAGAACGGCGTTGAGTACGCGTTCGGCCTGATTCTCATCCACACTGCGAATGCCCCACGTGCGGGGGCCTCGCAGTCCCATACTGCCGAACCCCAGACGGGAAACCGGGACTGTTGTTGTACCGAAGGGCGTGGTTTGCACAGAGTTCTCAAAACGCAGGAATGGCCAGGAAAAGCGGCGAAAAGCGAAAAAAAACGGAACAGATCAGGAATTTACAAATTCGACAGTGCCGGGCACCGCATTTCCGATTGTCGCCGTCGCCTGAAAAGCGGAGAATACAGGGCAGGTCGCTGCTCAGATGGTGCTGTGGCAATGACCGTCAGTTTCGCAAACACAAAGGCTATCCCATGCGCAGTGGCAATCCGACTCTGAATGAAAGCACATTTCAGGATCTGGGGGCGTTTTCTGAAACTGGAATGAACTGGGTGGACGGTGCGGCCGCGCGGTCGACCACCATGACGATTCAGGGGACAGCTCAGAAGACTTTCATCCTGCTGCTGATTGCATTTGCCACTGCCGGCTTTACCTGGATGAAGGTGATGAATGGTGGTGCTGTCAACTTTGCTGCTGCAGCTCCGTGGGTGCTGGGCGGCAGCATCGTTGGCCTGATCTGTTCGCTGGTGATTTGCTTCAAACCCACCACGGCTCCCACGATGGCACCGGTGTATGCCGCGGCTGAGGGACTGTTTCTTGGTGGTCTGTCGGCGACATTCGAAAATCGCTACCCGGGTATCGTCGTGCTGGCCACGGGCTGCACCTTTGGGACTCTGGCTGCACTGTTGCTGGCCTACCAGTCCGGTCTGATCAAAGCAACAGAGAATTTCAAACTGGGAGTATTCGCTGCGACCGGCGGGCTGGCGCTGATGTATCTGATCTCGTTTGTTGGCAGTTTCTTTGGGTTTGGTATTCCGTTTATTCATTCGTCCGGTCCGATTGGCATTGGCTTCAGCGTGTTTGTGGTGGTAATTGCCGCCCTGAATCTGGTGCTGGACTTCGACTTTATCGAAGACGCCGCCAAACGCGGGGCTCCGAAACATCTGGAATGGTACGGTGCTTTTGCACTGATGGTGACACTGGTGTGGCTGTACATCGAGATTCTGCGACTGCTGTCAAAGCTGAGCGATCGCAAGTGATTTGGGCCACTGAGTTTTTTGGCCACGGGTGAACGCACGGATATTCGCGGAGGAATGGCTGCGGGATGTGGCGGACAGTCACAAAAGTGCGGCCACTCTGCCAGGAATTCGGGCTCGAATGTTCGGGTGTGAGTTTGTTGATTGGGGTGTGTGTCTTGCTCTGTCCATCGCCGACACGGTTGCCTGTGGGTTAATTCAGCAGGGCTGGAATCGGTTTGCCGTCCCGAATCAGTGTGATGGGGCGGCCCGTGTTGGCCTGAAATTCCATTCCCGGGTCAATGCCCATGGCCTGATAGAACGTGGCCGCCAGGTCGTCCGGTGTCCACGGTGAATCGGTCGGTTCCTCGGCCCGCTCATTGGTGCTGCCAGCCACCTGGCCACCACGGATACCGGCACCCGCCAGGACCGAGCACATGGCTCGGGCCCAGTGATCGCGTCCGGCATTGCCGTTAATCTTCGGAGTCCTGCCGAATTCTCCGGTCACCAGCACCGTCGTCGAATCCAGCAGCCCTCGCTGCCGCAGACGCTCGAAAAAGGCAGACAGCCCCTGATCCAGAGGTGGCAGCAGCCTGTCGGCCAGAGCATTGAAATTGTCCTGGTGCGTATCCCATTGATCCAGAATCACGGTCACGAAACGAACCCCCGCTTCAATCAGGCGAGCTGTCATCAGCAGGGACTGTCCGTATTCGTGCCGCCCAAAGCGGAGTGATTCTTCGTCTGTTTCCAGCCTGAGATCCAGTGCATCCCGACAGCGTGGTGAACTGATCAGCTCAAACGCCTGCTTTGAGTACTGATCCAGGCCTCTGACCTGTTCATCCAGCGACTCAAGGCCCCGATAGAAAATGTCGAGGTCTTTGGCCAGTGCAGCGCGTGAACGGTAGCGGTCGATCGTCATGCCATCGCTGAGTGAGATTCCGCGCATCCGGAACGGCATGCCATACTGAGGTTTCTCACCGGTCGACATTGGTCCAAATTCGGGGCCCAGAAACCCGGCATCGCCGAGTGCTTCGTCGATCGAGATGAAACGGGGCAGATCCACTGGCCCTCGTTTTTGATGGCTGACGACACTGCCGTACATTGGGTAATGGACCGTCTGTCCGGGGCGATTTCCGGTCAGCAGGTAACTGGTTCCGATTCCGTGATCAGCCAGATTGTGGGTGATTCCGCGAATCAGGGACCAGTTTTCGGCCTGTCGGGCCAGCCTCGGCAGATGTTCGCAAATCTCCAGACCGGGCACACTGGTGGCGATCGGTCGAAACTCGCCTCGGTATTCCGCCGGTGCGCCGGGTTTCAGGTCGAAGGTATCCTGGTGCGAAGGGCCACCGCGAAGAAACACGAGAACTCCGGATCGTTCCGATGTCCCGCTGGCTTCGGCGGCCTGCAGCAGCCGACCAAATCCCAGTCCGGCAGCGAGGCTGCCCAGTCGCAGCATGGTGCGACGACTGACCGAGCCGGACTGAATCATGGTGTGTGGTGACTTGTGCACAATGTGATTCCTGTCCCGGGTTCAGTGATTCAGCAGAAACTCTTTGGTGTTCAGCAGACTCCACAGCAGATCCTCGAGCCCCGCTCCGGGTGACTCCGCGGCTGCCAGGTGCTGCAGGGCTCGCTGCCGCTCACTGTCAGCCGGCAGTCTGCCACAGGCTCGAAGCCAGGCTTCGTCGATCCAGTTGTTTTGATTCTGCGCAGTGGCTGAGTGAAGCTTTCTGATCTCCTGCAGCCAGCCACTCTCCTCGAGTGCCAGGTGCACCAGCGGGTCGTTCTGCAGGAAGACTGCCTGCAGCAGCGATGGCTGATTGACTCGTTCGCAGTCACAGGCGACAGCGCGTTCGGGTTTGCCAAAAACGTGCGTCGCCCAGGTCCCGGCCATCCGCATGGACAGATGACCGACAGCTCGCCGCGTCAGGTCCGAGCGAACCTGCTGCTGCCGATCGGATGCGGCCAGCACCTGGCGAAGTCCATCGTAGACCACTTCCGCCGGCAGTCTGCGGGGCACGGCACGGCTGAAGTTGCGGCGGTCATTCAGGTTGACTTCGTTCGGCAGACTGCTGCGCTGCCAGGCGGCTGACGTGGTGATTTCGCGGAGCAGCCAGCGGAGGTCGTAGTTCCTGCGGATGAACTCGGCCGACAGCCAGTCCAAAAGCTCGGGGTTGGAAGGCGGATTTGCGGCGTTAAGATCATCCGGCGGATCGACGATTCCGACGTGGAAGCAGGAGGCCCAGACGCGATTTACGATGGCCCGTGCAAACCACGGATTCTGCGGATCTCGAAGCCACCGCACGATCGGTTCCCGCGGATCCTGGCCCGGCTGGATGGTGACATCCCCCGATCGCAGCAACGGCAGAGTGACGGCGGTTTCCTGCGGTTTGATATAAACCTCACGCCATGGAATAACCTGTCCGGTTTTGGCGCGGGCGAGCTGTTCCGGGTTGACGGCCGTACCCTGTTCAGCGTTCCCCCCGCGCATGCCGGTCGCTCCTGCCAGCTGCTGATATTCTGCCAGCGCGTCTGCAGCCAGGCCGTACTGGACAGGTTCGAAGAAACGACTGAACTGTCGGAAATCGTCCTTCGTCCACTGGTCCCACGGGTGCTTGTGGCATTCCGCGCACTGCAGGCGAATGCCAAGAAAGGCGTGGGCGACGGACAGCGCTTTGTCGGTGGGTTTGCTGACAGTACGACGGCTCCAGAAATGCGGCATGGTCCGTCGTCCAGTGAACGAGGCCGGCTGATGTTCGCGAAAACATGCTGAGGTCTGAGCGGAGTACTGCGACCAGGACTGGCCGTTTTCACGACCTGTGGCCAGCAGGATGTCAGCGGCGAGCTGGTCCCACGGCTGGTTCTGCCTGAGTCGTTCGTAAATCCACATGTACCACTGCTCAGCCAGTTCCTGCCCCAGTTCTGCCTGCTGCGTGGGATTGCAGCCTGTGAAGTCGCACAGTTTGGTGGCCCACCAGGCAGCCATGGCCGGTCGCTGCAGCAGTTCGTCGATTTTGCGGATTCGTTTGTTTCCACTGGGGTCCGGATCCGCGAGAAATGACCGAACTTCGTCGGAAGCCGGCAGCGTTCCGGTGAGGTCGATGCTGGCGCGTCTGAGGAATTCGGCATCTGTACAGATCACCGAGGGCACCAGCTGCAGTGAGTTCAGACGCTGGTTGACAAGCGTGTCGATGGTCGCAGCAGGTGGATCGGCGGGCCAGGCCGGCAGAGGCCGGCTGGTGTCAATGTTAATCACCGGGATGGCGGCGACGGCGTTGTCATAGAAAGCAATGAGATGGGTATCGCCAAACGCCGTGGCGGTAACCAGTCCTTCGGCATCAACTGACGCGACGGCATCGTTGTTGCAGCGAAATCTGGAAAGACAGGTGACGTCTTCGCGAAGTCCGTCTGACCAGATCGCGTGCACGGTGACGGCTGCCTGGCGGCCGACCGCTGACCATTGCAGTGATTTTGGCTGCAGATCGAGTGACCGAATCGTGCGTTCCTGCTGTGCGGTCGGGGCCCCGGCAGCAATCCAGCGCAGCAGCAGATGCTGCTGCCATGACCCGGGCCGCAGCAATTGGCCACCCTCGTGGTCGATGGCGAGGGTGGCTTTCTGCAGAATGAGGCTGCTGGCAGGACTGGCCGGAGTGATTCGCCGACCGGTAGCCGACTTTGCCGGTCCGGTAAGAGCACTGTGATCTGCAGCGAAATCGTAGCCGAACAGGGACAGCGAGAACCCACCGCGACCCTGAAACGATCCATGGCAGGCGCGGCCGTTGCAGCCGAGTCGTCCGATGAGCGGTACTACATGACGCTGGAAGTCTGGAACTTCGTCGCCATTGGCTTCGTGGAATCTGCGGCTGGCCGCGGGGATAGTCTCGTCAGCGGCGACGCGGCCGCACACAGCTCCGATGAAGCTGGCACAGCAGCACAGCAGAAAGGGCAGGCGATGCAGCATGGCTCAATCCGCCTTCTTCAGCCATTCTGAGACGAAGTCCAGGTGCGCGCCGCCGTTGTGGAAGGCCTCCACTTCGATCGTGTCACCGGGTTTTAATGAGACGAGCACATCGAGCCATTTGCCGGAGATCCGTTTGACCGTGAAGCTGCGGCCTTTGCAGCTGTCGGTGTTGCCGGCTTTGCTTTCCTTCCATGTGCGAGTGACCTGGTCGGCGCGGAAGACCAGTTCGCCTTTCTCCAGATCGCGACTGATCAACTGACCCTTCAGAATGCCGCGAAAGCCCTGCATCCCGCTCGGAAAATCGGCGTCGCTGCCAGTGCTTTCCGGAACTGAAGGGTTCGGTTTCGCGGTGAGTTCTGACGAGGAAATCTTCGTTGTGAAATCGATGACGGTGAAATGATCGCTTTGAGGAACGCGGTGCAGCACGCCCGCTCGCACGGCATCACCGGCCTGCAGTTCCTGGAATGGCTGACTCATCTTTCCCCAATATCCTGCCAGAACGATCTTCTGCCCAACTGCATCCGTGGCGGACTTCGCACGGCTGCGGTCATTCGTCGATTCGATCTGCGAGACCTTGATGATGAGTTCGTTGTGGTCGGCATTCCGAGCTTCGATCGTGCCGCGAATAATTCCCGAGAAGCCGCGGAATCCATCAGGTGGTACAGGGTGGTCGGCCGGCTTGAATGCCGGCACCTTGCGCAGCCATTCACCCGGAAACGTCAGGGTCGATCCTCCCCGGTGCTGTGCTTCGAACTCCACAGTTTCACCCGTCTTGATCAGCAGCAGCTGATCGAGCCATTTCCCGGTGACGCCATCCACGGTCAGAGTGCGACCGACGGCGACCCGGGGATTGCTGGCCCGGTTGTTTTCCCAGACGCGTGAGACATAGTCGACCTCAACTGTGAAGGTGCCCTTTTCAATATCCCGCTGCTGCATTCGACCGATCAGCATGCCGCGGAACTGCTGCAGTTCCTCGGGAATCCGGCTGCTGCCCTGCTTGGTCCCAGTGGATTGAGTCGGTTCGTCCACAGGGCGGGCAGCAGTCGCGAGGGCAGTTCCAGGCAGACCGATGAGACAGAGTGACAACAACAGTCGCGCAGGCGATGTCATCAGGAGAGCTCCAAATTGCGGGGGACGGGGAACGTCCTGTGTGGGGCTGAGCAGGGGAGGGGGGACAGATACTGCAGACAGCAACACTGTTCCAAAGTTGGCACGTTCCGTCAAGGGGGCAGTGCCCGTTGATGGGGAATCCATGAAAATGTGTCGCATCGGCTTTTTGAATTATTCGCCGGCTTCGCGATGTTCACCGCTCACAGTGATTCCGCGGGCGTCCTTCACGGCGAGGTACCAGGCGCGAGCGTTCTCCGGCACAGTGGCTGAGACCCTGCCATCGCTGATCGCGGCCGTCAGTGATTTCCACTCGCGGTTCTGCCACGGACCATCGTCCTCTGTGTAGTGCAGCAGCGCTTCCCGTATATCGGTTGTGGCCTGCACTGTGGCGCTGACATCCGTTGCCGCCTGCTGCGCCGGGCCGATCCTTGCCAGCTTTTGTCCATTCTTCAGACAACTGTCTATGAACGCGTCCACTTCAGGGAAAGTCCAGATGTGTCCATGAGGCAGCCGCGGGATGATCGAGACGGTACGCAGGTCTTCCGGCACCAGTCGACAGCACTTTCGATAACTGTCCATCGGATACGCAAAGTCATTGGTACCATTGAGGAACAGGATCGGGCAGCGGACCTGAGCAAGGTAGCTGGAGGGATCAAAATTCCGCACCCAGCGCTGTCGCAGATCGGGAGTCATGGGGTTGAATCGCGGCTGAGTCCAGACACTGTTATCGGCCAGAAAACCGCAGCCGTAAACGGGTACGGCGACTTTCAGCCGATCGTCGAGGCTGGCTGCCAGACAGGTCAGGTATCCGCCCCAGCTGATGCCGGTAATACCAATCCGATTCGCATCGACGTCCGGCTGTGCTGCCAGCAGCGAGTGTCCGCGGATGACGGCCGCCACCGCATGATAGCTCCACATTTCCCGAGCCTCGGAGTCGGCAAACGGGCGGAATTTGGTCTCGTCCGACTGATCCGGACCGCCGTCCGACAGTCGACCATCAGGTCCGTGTCCAGCCAGATCCATGGCAAGTGCCGCATATCCGCGATTGGCCCAGTGCAATGCCCAGTCCCGAAACGCTTTGCCGCCGCCACCGTGAACGAGGACGACGCCGGGAAACGGGCCAGTGCCGGATGGTTGAGCATACCATGCGAAGATGCGTGTGGGTTTGCCCTGGAAGGGTTCACCGGAGTAGTGGACGGGGCGAACGAGCCCGTCCGGTGTGCCGAACTCCGCAGCCGGCGTTTGTTTCAGTGTGGGCAGATCCCACGGGCCGGTGTTGTCTGCTGCAGTCACCGGCTGCAGTATCGCGGGTAACAATACGGCGAGGGTCAGCAGCGGGAGACAGCGCAGAATCATGATTGCGGGACTCGGTTGGACGGGGGGCCAGTGGTCGGGACAGACACAGCACCGTGAAAATAGCAGACAAAGTCTCTTTGGTGAAATGTGCGGTCAGGAAGCCTGCTGGATTCGTGCTTCGCCAGCGTGGTCCGGGGTACGGGCGTTGCCTCCGATTCTGCTGCTTTCCTGCATCCCGAAAAAAAGTAACCCTTCGCAAACGGGAAAATCCCGTTTGCAGAGGGCTGCGGATTCTGTATGCACAGCGTCCGGCTGCAGCAGGCTGCTAAAGCTGCGCTTTGGCCAGCATGCGGCGTCGCAGTCGCAGTCCCAGCATCAGACTGCACAGAAACAGCATCAACACCCACGTGCCAGGCTCCGGTACGGCTGCAGACAGACTTCCAATTGTGACCGTCGCTGTGCTGAAGGATGCCGGATCAATGCTCAACTGTGTGAACGTGGGATCCAGAAAGTCAGTGAAAGCGTCATTGGCAAGTGCGATGGTGTACTGACCGCCGGCAAGGCCCCCCACGACACTCAAATCAATCCGCCCAAGCAAAAATGGTGGCTGACTGGAATTCAGGGAGACCCCTGTGCCGGTGTTCGTTGCATCGCCGAAGGTGTAGGTGTCGCCGGTGGCAGATCCGGATGTGACATTTCCCAGCGGCGGACTGGTCAAACTGTTGCCGAAGAAGACGTAACCGGGGAGTGCCTGCTGGGCATCGCTCTGAACCGCGCTGAACTGCAGTCCGCCGGCAACTGCACCGCCAACCGGAGTGATCACAAGTTTTGCTGAAAAGGAGTCCAGCAGGTCGGGGGACCCCGGTGTCGCCGTGCTGGCAATCATAACGTCGATAAAACCGCTGCCCGTGATTGTCGTGTTCTGCATGGAAACGAGTATTCCGGCGAAAACCGGGCTCGAGTGAAGCAGCAGGTACAAAGCAGCGAGGATGGTCGGATGGAGCATTTTCATCAG
>SXGQ01435279.1_pt1 | contig 23284 bp, 24 predicted proteins | sample 3178371 | NCBI WGS metagenome assembly SXGQ01 (sample SAMN11356859, study PRJNA531348) | freshwater metagenome | isolation source: freshwater sample F1-20 | place: China: Fuxian Lake, Yuxi | collected 2017-12-25 | reverse complement strand
CACCTGCTGTACGCGCGTTTATGGACCAAGGTGATGCGCGACCTCGGCCTGGTCAAGGTGGACGAACCCTTCACCAAGCTGCTGACCCAGGGCATGGTGCTCAACCACATCTATTCACGCAAAGGCGACAAGGGCGGCGTGGAGTACTTCTGGCCGCATGAGGTGGAAGACCTGCACGACGACACTGGCAAGCTAAGCGGCGCCCGGCTCAAGGCAGCCAAGGGCGAATTGCCGGCTGGCACGCTGATCACCTATGAGGGTGTCGGCACCATGAGCAAGAGTAAAAACAACGGTGTGGACCCGCAGGACCTGATTGAAAAATACGGCGCCGACACCGCGCGCTTGTACACCATGTTCACCGCCCCACCCGAAGCCACGCTGGAGTGGAACGATGCGGCGGTGGAGGGCTCTTACCGTTTCTTGAAACGGGTCTGGAACTTTGGCAGCAAACTCTCAGCCCAGCATGCGGGTGGGCTGGCAGCAGCAGTGGCTGGGTCTAAAAACCTCAAAGGCCTGCAGTTTGGCAAAGAGGCGAAGGCGCTGAGACTCGATATGCATACCCTGCTCAAGCAGGTCGACTATGACTACCAGCGCATGCAATACAACACCGTGGTGTCTGGCGCCATGAAGATGATCAATGCGCTTGATGACTTCAAGGCGGTGCACACGCCCGGTGGCGCGATTGCACAAACCGAGGGCTTTGGCATCCTGCTGCGCTGCCTCTACCCAGCCACGCCGCATATTGCACACGCGCTGTGGCAGGGCTTGGGTTATGTCGCTGTACTGGGCGATATTCTGGATGCCCCCTGGCCTGTGGTCGACCCTGACGCGCTGGCGCAGGACGAGATCGAGCTCATGCTGCAAATCAACGGCAAGCTGCGCGGCGCCATCACGGTGCCGGCTGACGCATCGCGCGAGGCCATCGAGCGCTTGGCCTCTGGCAGCGAAGTTTTTCTCAAGCTTGGCGCCGGCGCCACGCCGAAAAAAATCATTGTCGTGCCGGGACGGCTGGTCAACCTGGTGATCTGAGCCTGACGTCTATGCAACGCCGCGCGCTCCTTGCCCTCCTACCGCCCACCGGCCTGGCTTTGGCGGGCTGCGGTTTCAAGCTGCGTGGCAGCCAAAACTATGGGTTTGAACGCATCGCTGTCATGCCCAACCCGGGCGGCCCCCTGCTTACTGAGCTGCGCCGGTCTTTGGCCAACGCCGTCACTGTGCTGCCTGCAGAGGCGCCCTTGAGCCAGGCTCAGGTGGTACTCGATTTGTTGCAGGAGCAGCGCGAAAAAATCGTGGTCGGCGTGAACGCATCTGGGCAGGTGCGAGAGTTTCAACTGCGCCTGCGGGTGCGCTTCAAGCTGCGCACGCCGCAGGGTCAGGAGCTGATCGGGCCAAGCGAAATTTCTCAGCAGCGCGACATCAGCTTCAATGAATCGGCGGTGCTGGCCAAGGAAGCCGAAGAGGGCCTGATGTACCGAGACATGCAGTCTGACATTGTTCAGCAACTGCTGCGCCGGTTGGCGGCATGGCAAGCTGTAGCGCCCTCGGCGAATTAGCCTGGCGAGCGGTCAAACGCCCTCGATGATCCGGATTTCACGTACCACCGCGTTGTCGCCCAGGGCCACCAGCGCCTCTTGGTATGCTGGGCTGTCGTAGGCGGCCAGGGCAGCGGCCACGCTGTCAAACTCGATCAACACGGTGCGCTGCTGCAGCCCACTTTCTTTGACTGCCGCAGGCAGGCCGCGCGCCAAAAACTTGGCGCCGGCGGCACTCAGGGCCGGCCCGGCCAATTTGGCATAGGCGGCCAGCGCATCGGGGTCAGAGACAGAGCGGTAAACGCTGATCCAGTAGGCTTTGGACATGGCATGGTTCCTTGGGTTGAAAAACTCGGTGAAGTTGAAAAATTCGGTGAAGGCTGGCCGCGCCAAGCTTGGGGCGGTGGTATCGCCATGGAAGTATCGGGCATTTTCAAGCCCTCTGGCCCGCCCTTGGGGCGACACCCGAGCGCTAAACTCTGTCGATGCAAGTCTCCGCCAGCCAGCTTGAAAACCACCTCAAACGCGGGCTCCAAAGCCTCTACACGGTGTATGGTGAGGAGATCCTGTTGGTGCAAGAGGCCGGTGACAGCATCCGAGCAATGGCTCGCGCTCAGGGCTTTAGCGAGCGCTGCTCCTTCACCGTCGCGGGTGCCCGCTTTGACTGGGGCGAGGTGCTGGCTGCTGCCGGCAGCATGAGCCTGTTTGCCGATCGGCAGTTGCTCGAACTGAGCATTCCCTCGGGCAAACCGGGCGTTGAGGGCAGTGCCATGCTCCAGCGGCTGGCCGACAGCGCAGCAGGCGATGACAGCACGCTGTGCCTGATCACCCTGCCGCAGCTTGACAAATCCACCCGGGCCAGCGCCTGGTTCGCAGCACTCGACCGCCAGGGCGTCACCGTTCCCGTGGGCGCAGTAGACCGGCAGGCCCTGCCGATGTGGATTGCGCAACGGCTCTCGGCCCAGGGCCAACGGGTGCGGGGCGGTCAAGAGGGCCAGCGCAGCTTGCAATTTTTTGCTGACCGGGTCGAGGGCAATCTGCTGGCGGCACACCAGGAAATTCAAAAGCTCGCCCTGCTGCACCCGGTCGGAGAAATCAGCCTAGAGCAAATCGAGTCGGCGGTCTTGAACGTGGCGCGCTATGACGTGTTCAAGCTGACCGAATCGGTGCTGGCCGGCCAGCCCTTGCGGGTCCAGCGCATGCTAGACGGCCTGCGGGCCGAGGGTGAGGCAGAGGTGCTGGTGCATTGGGCTCTGAGCGAAGACATCCGCGCCCTCAAGCGGGTCAAGGACGCCATCGCCCAGGGCCGACCGCTGCCGATGGCGCTGCGTGAGCAGCGGGTCTGGGGGTTCAAAGAGCAGCTGTTCGAGCGGGTTGTGCCGCGCTTGAGCCAGGCCAAGCTGGCCGAACTGCTGCAGGCCGCCCACCGGGTCGATGGCATTGTGAAGGGCCTCAAACAGCCCGATTGGCCGCAAGACGGCTGGGGCGCGCTGCACCGGCTGGCACAGATGCTCTGCGCCCTGTGCATGCCCGTGCCGGCTGGCGTTTAATTGGAATCTGACCCCAATTCTTTGAGGTGGCATCGTCACCCGGGGTTTACCAGTTGGTCTCGCGTTCGGGTGAGGCCGTGATGTTGTGAATCGCCAGATCCGCGCCATCAAACTCTTCCTCGTGGCTCATGCGCAGTCCGACAGTCGCCTTGAGCAGGCCATAGACGACAAAACCCCCGGCAAGGGCCCAGCCAACGCCCAGCGCCGTGCCTAAAAGCTGTGCCTCTAGGGAGACGCCGCCAAGCCCCCCCAGTGCCTGGCTGCCAAAAATGCCGGCAGCCAAACCGCCCCAGGTGCCGCACAAACCATGCAAGGGCCACACGCCCAGCACGTCGTCAATCCGCCATTTGTTTTGGGTCAGTGTGAACATGTACACAAAAATCGCGCCTGCAACAGCGCCAACCACCAATGCGCCAATCGGGTGCATCAAGTCCGATCCAGCGCACACCGCTACCAGCCCTGCCAGCGGCCCGTTGTGCAAGAAACCTGGGTCATTTTTACCTACCACCAGCGCAGCCAGCGTGCCGCCTGCCATGGCCATCAGCGAGTTCACTGCCACCAGTCCGGACAGCTTGTCCAGGGTTTGGGTACTCATGACATTGAAGCCAAACCAGCCGACGGTCAATATCCAGGCACCCAGCGCCAAAAAGGGAATGCTCGACGGCGGATGCGCCGATACCGCGCCATCTTTACGGTAACGGTTGCTGCGCGCGCCCAGCAGCACAACAGCTCCCAAAGCAATCCAGCCGCCCACGGCATGCACCACGACACTGCCTGCGAAGTCGTGAAACTCGGCCCCGGTGCGGGCTTTGATCCAGGCCTGCACGCCAAAATTCTGGTTCCAGGCAATGCCCTCAAAGACCGGGTACAACAGCCCAACAATCACCGCCGTGGCCACCAACTGGGGCCAGAACCTGGCACGCTCGGCAATGCCACCAGAAATGATCGCAGGAATCGCTGCAGCAAAGGTTAGTAAAAAGAAAAACTTGACCAGCTCGTAACCGTTTTTTGCGGCAAGCTGTTCGGCACCCACAAAAAAGTGGCTGCCGTAGGCCACCATGTAGCCGACCAGAAAATAGACGACCGCCGACACAGAAAGTCTGCCAGTATCTTGACCAGCGCATTCACCTGGTTTTTACGCCGTACCGTGCCCAACTCCAGGAATGCAAATCCTGCATGCATTGCAAGCACCATGACCGCGCCCAAGAGAATGAACAATGCATCCGTGCTTTGTTGTAGTGCTTCCATACAAATACCCTCGTCAAAAATGCATTTTTTGGTGCGAATGCTTGGTAAATAATGCAAACGCACCCTATTGAAACAATTTTTGCACCAAGAGAAGTACCGGCTGCAGCACGCCCCGACAGAAAACTTCTTTGACCTGCTGCCATTTAATTGGAATCTGACCCTAATTTGTCCCAATTTGTCTTAGATGTTGGCCAGTACACTCGTTGCATGTCGTCTTTGTACCTAGACCACTTCGGCCTGAAAAAGCCCCCGTTTCAAATCACGCCAGACCCGGATTTCTTTTTTTCCGGGGGGCAGCGGGGACCTATTTTGGGGGCGCTGGTGCATGTGGCCACACATGACGAGGGAATCAGCACGGTGGTGGCTGAGGTTGGCAGCGGCAAGACGCTGCTGGCCCGCCTGATGATTGCCCAGCTTTCCTCGGCCTTGTGCACGGTTTACTTGGCAAACCCCTGTTTTAACCGGGACGAAATCATCGACGCCATATCACGCGATCTGGGTTTGCCGGACCTGGTCGCCTCCAGGGAAGGCAAGCTTGCGGCCTTGCAACAGGAACTGCTGCGCCGCCATGCCGCCGGCCAACGTGTGCTGCTGGTGATTGATGAGGCACACACCATGCCGATTGAATCTATCGAAGAAGTGCGCTTGCTGTCAAATATTGAGAGCGCACAGCACAAACTGGTCAACATCATGTTGTTTGGCCAACCCGAACTCGACGACCTGCTCGCCCAGCCCCGCTTGCGCCAGCTCAGAGACCGGGTGATTCACCGCTTCGACCTACAGCGCCTGAGAGCTGATGAGATTGGCGCCTACATCGACCACCGCCTGCGTGTGGCCGGCTGGAGCAGTGCCCGACTGTTTTCGCTGCCGGCCCTGGCACACCTGGTCAGGGTATCGGATGGACGAGCCCGCCGCATCAACCTGCTGGCCGACAAGGCTTTGCTGGCTGCCTATTCCCTGGGTAAACAAGAGGTCGATGAAGCACAGGTCAGCAGCGCGGCCAGCGAGCTGCCAAGCGGCCAGCTGGGCGTCGCCAGACAGCGCCTGCCGCTCTGGCGCAGCCCGTCCTGGCACATGATCACGGCCTGTCTGGGCGCTGCCGCCCTGGGCGCTTTGGTGGTGTGGGCAGCCCTTGGGGCGTCCTGGGCCCGTGGCGTTGGCGCAGCGGCTACGACAAACGGCGTCCATGAGCAGTCGCAGCCCACGGGCGCGCCCTCTTTGCGTTTTGAGTCGAGCCTGTCGGCCCCACCCCAAAAAGCCGACCGATCCCCCTAAAGGCGGGGCTTTTTCCGGTTAATTACCCGCTTTATTGGCATTAAATAAGCAGTAACCAGCGCCCCTAGCACCATTAAAATAGCGCCACAAAGATAATTTTGGGTCAGGGAGGGCGTGTAATGAACCGATTGTTCGGGTCTTGTGACGGTAAGCGCGTGCGCAATCAACATGCAGAGCGCTTGATGGCGCTGGTTTGTTGCGTTTGGTTCGCAGGGTGTGCGGGACCCACGCAATTGCAGCCGTCCAAGCAGCACCTGACGCCGGCGCCGCTGGTAGCGGGCCCACCGCCCGAATTTTCTGTCGCGCCACCGAGCCCCCCGCCACCCCGGCCCAGCACCCGCCAAGAACTCTACAGCGTTGTCATGCGCGACGTGCCGGTGCAAGACCTGCTGTTTGCCCTGGCGCGAGACGCCAAGCTGAACATTGACATTCACCCTGCCATCACCGGCATCGTCACCATGAATGTCAGTGACCAGTCCCTGGTGGAAATTTTGGACCGGGTCGCTCGCCAGGTTGACCTGCGCTATGACATCAACGGCAAAAACTTGTCGATCCAACCCGATTCGCCTTACCTGAAAAACTACCGGGTCGATTACCCCAACATCGCACGGGAAACCACGTCCTCAATCGGCTCCAGCAGTTCGGTGGGGGGCGGCAGCACCTCAAGCACGAGCATCAGCAATGTGTCTTCAAACCGCTTTTGGGCCACACTGCAAGCCAACCTGGTTGACCTGCTGCGCGAAACCGACAAAACCGTCTCTGAGGCCGGGGCCGGCCCTGCAACTGCCGCGGCACCGAGTGCCCCCGCAGCACGGCCTGCCGCGCCAGCGGGCAGCCCGACCCTGGCCGCCGCCTCGGCAGTAGCCGCCATCGCGGCCGTACCTGCAGCACCTTCAGCAACTTCAGCACCAGCCCAGGCAGCGCCAGCCCCCAAAAGTATTTTCCGGGAAGCCGCATTGGTGATTGCCAACCCGGAAACCGGCAACATCAGTGTGCGCGCCACCCAGAGCCAGCATGCCAAGGTGCGCGAGTTTCTCGAGCGCGTGCTCAGCTCGGCACGCCGCCAAGTGTTGCTTGAGGCCACCATCGTCGAAGTCGATCTCTCCAGCCAGTTCCAGCAGGGCATCAACTGGTCTATTCTGCAAACCGGTGGCGCCAATGCTGGCTCAGCCTTGTCCATCTCCCAGGGCAATGCGGTCAGCTCCATGGCTGAATTTACTTTCAAACAATTCCGTCTCTGGAATGGCGATGCTGACCTGAGCGCCATGCTGCGCATGCTCGAATCATTTGGCACCCTGCGCGTTCTCTCCAGCCCCAAAATCTCGGTGCTCAACAACCAAAGCAGCGTGCTCAAGGTGGTCGACAACAAGGTTTATTTCACCCTGACCGTCACCCCCGGCACAGCCGCAACCACCACCACGCCCGCCACCCCTGCCACTTACAGCACTGCGGCCACCACCGTGCCGATCGGGTTTTTGATGTCGGTGGTGCCGCAAATCAGCGAGGGCAACGAGATCACGCTCAACCTGCGCCCCACCATCAGCCGCATCACCGGCTATGTTGCCGACCCCAGCCCTGATCTGGCCAAAGCCGGGGTGGCCAACCGCGTGCCCGAAGTGCAGACCCGCGAGATGGAATCCATGATGCGGGTGCAGTCTGGCGACATTGCCATTCTGGGCGGCTTGATGCAGGACAGCCGCGACAACAACTCGGATGAAATCCCCGGCCTGAGCAAGCTGCCCGTCATTGGCAACCTGTTCAAGTACCGCAATGAGGCAAGCAAAAAATCCGAATTGGTGATTTTTTTGCGCCCTACTGTGCTGACCGATGCCAGCCTGAACGGCGATTTTCGTGACTACCGGGCCAGCCTGACCTCCAACATCGAGGAGGGCCGCAGCAGCGGCGGCTTGATCACTTGGCCTCCGGCAAAAAGGGCGCCATGAGCCTGTTTTTAGACGCCCTGAACCGAGCCAGCAAGGACCGGGCAGCGGCTGACGCTGCTGCACCAAGCCCCGGGGGCACCGGCTGGCCCAACATCGCCCTGCAGATCTTGCCAAACCCGCCCCCGGTGGAGCAGGCAGCGCTGCCGCCTGAGCCGCCCCCCGAGGCGGCTAGCCCAAAAGCCGGCTCGGTGCTAACCCTCGCAGCAGCCGAGCCCGCCGCGTCCGGCCTGAGGCTTGAGCCCATGTTCACGGAGCCGCCTCCACAGGCGCCAGTGGCCGCAATCCAGCCGCCCGACCTGAACCCCGCTGCGCCCTCAAGCCCATCACCAGCACCAGCACCAGCACCGATCAGCCCGGCGCCGGCGGCCAGACCGGCCGAGCCGCTTAAAGTGGCGCAAAACATGATGCGTGCCAAACAAGGCACGCTGGCGGTGCGTCCCTCGCGCCAAAGGCTGCTGGCGCTGGGTGGGGTGGCAGGCCTGCTCGGCCTGAGCGGTGCGATGTTGTGGCTGGGTTGGCTGGGTCATTTGGCGCTGCCGGGCCAGCCTGCCAGCCCGGTGCCGCTTGCCAGCACCCCACTGGTAGTCAATCCAGCGCCCCTGGCAGCCCCGGCAAACAGGGTAGCAACCATGGTCGGGTCTGCCGAGCCGCCCGCCAGCGCTGGGGCAGCCGCCAGCGACCCGCTGGCCGCCATGCCCGCCAAGGCCAAGGCAGCCGCGCGGCCTGCGCCCGCCGTCGCCAAGGCGGGCAGACTTGCGCCCGTCGGGCCGACAAGCGACACAGCAACAAGCCCAGTCGCAGTTGCCGAGGTCGCGACACCAACTACGCGCCCATCCGCCCGTGCAAGGGCGGCGGCCTCAGCGGCCAAGCCAGCTGAACTACCCAACCTGTTGGCCAGCCTACCCAGTGGCGCCAGCGCGCTCGAGCTGGCCTACGCGGCGTTGACGCAGGGCCGCCTGGCAGACGCTGAAGCCGGCTACAAAGAAGTGCTCAAGACCAGCCCGGAAGAACGCGACGCGCTGCTGGGCCTGGCTTATATTGCCCACCAGGGGGGGCGCGAGGAGGGGGCCAGAGATTTTTATCAACGGGTGCTGCGCCAAGAGCCGGGCAACCCGAGCGCGCGGGCTGGCCTGCTGCTGCAGAACCTCAACAGCGACACCCAAGAACTGTCGGCCGGCGCGCGTGAGGTGGCCGGACAGCACCCCGCTTCAGCGGCGGCGCAGTCGGTGTTGGGTCACAGCCTGGTGCGCCAGGGACGCTTGGCCGACGCCCAAATGGCGTTCCAGCGTGCCCATGCGCTGGAGCCCGGCGCGGCATTGCACGCCTTCAATCTGGCCGTGGCTTATGACCGGCTCAAAAATTATGCTGCCGCCAGCGCACTCTACGAACGCGCCCTGTCACTGTCCACCCAGGGCGGCGGCGCAGCGGCCAGCGGCCTGGCCCATGCAGTGGTGCAAAAACGGCTCCAGGAGCTGGGGCGGATCGGCTCACCGAGCCCGCCTGCGGCAAATTAAACACGAGCGGCCTGGCCAGATGAATTGCTGTAAACCTGATTTCTGCATCGGCTGCAAAGCGCCGGCCCCGTCATGAGCGCGGTGCCAGCAGAACGGCTGGCAAGCGGCACGGTGGGCGCGCCACCGTTGCGCCTGGGGGACCAGCTGGTGGCCTTGGGCGTGCTCAGCCAAGATCAGCTGCGCATCGCCCTCTTGGAGCAGAGCAGCACTGGTAAACCACTGGGCGAGGTGCTGTTGCTGCTCGGTTTTGCTACCGCTGAGGTCATGCGCGATGCCCTGGCCCAAAAGCTCGGTGAGCGCGCCATCAGTCTGAAGGGCATCGTGGCCGACCCTGCTGCGCTGGCACTCATTCCAAAAGCCGTTGCCAAGCGCAATGGACTGTTTCCGGTGAGCCTGGTCGCCAAAGACAATGAACTCATCATCGCCATTGCCAATCCGAATGACATCGTCGCCTCAGACCAGGTCACCGCCATGTTGGGGAATGGGCTGCGCCCGAGTTGGCGGCTGGCCAACAGTGGCGAAATACAGGCAGCTATCGAGCAGTATTACGGGCACGAGCTGTCCATAGATGGCATCTTGCATGAGCTCGAGACCGGGCAGGCTGAGCTCGGCGGTATGGCGCAGGATTTTGAGGGCGGCCAATACAGCCACCCGGTGGTTCGCCTGGTCGACTCGCTGCTGTCGGATGCGACCCTGCGCGGCGCCTCCGACATCCACTTTGAGCCCGAAAACCAATTTCTGCGCATCCGCTACCGGATTGACGGCGTGCTGCGCCAAATCCGCGCGCTGCATATCCGGTATTGGCCGGCGATGGTGGTGCGCCTCAAAGTCATTGCCGGTATGAACATTGCCGAAACCCGTGCGCCACAAGACGGGCGAATCTCGCTGTCCATCTCCGGCCGGCCGGTGGACTTTCGCTCGGCGGCCCAGCCAACCATCCATGGCGAGAATTTTGTGCTGCGTATTTTGGACCGTCGAAGCGGCATCCTGCCCATCGCCGGTCTGGGCCTGACAGCGGCAAACCTGAGCCTCTTGCAACTCATGCTGTCGCGACCGGAAGGCATTCTGTTGGTCACCGGGCCGACCGGCTCGGGCACGACCACCACGCTGTACTCGGTACTGGGGCATTTGAACAACGAGGGCGTCAACATCATGACGCTGGAAGACCCCGTGGAATACCCCATGCCGGTGATCCGCCAGACCTCGATCTCAGATGCCGTGAAGATGAATTTTTCTGAAGGGGTGCGCTCTATGATGCGCCAAGATCCTGACATTATTTTGGTCGGCGAGGTGCGCGACAAAGACACGGCAGAAATGGCGTTTCGGGCTGCCATGACTGGGCATCAGGTTTTCTCCACCCTGCACACCAACTCGGCGGTTCGCTCCATCCCGCGGCTGATCGACCTTGGCATCAAGCCCGACGTCCTGGCCGGTAATGTGATTGGCATCGTGGCGCAGCGCCTGATCCGCACCCTGTGCCTGGCCTGCAAACTGCCCGACACGCCGGGCGAGGCAGAGGCGAAATTGCTGGGCCTTGCGGAGCACCCGGGCTGCGTCATTTACCGCCCGGTCGGCTGCAGCCTGTGCAATCAACAGGGCTACAAGGGGCGGGTCTCGATTGTTGAGCTGCTCAAATTCGACACCCAGCTTGACGACTTGGTGACCCAGAGCGCGAGCATCAAAGTGATGACCGACTACCTCTACAGCCGAGGCTTTACGCCCATGGCCGCCGACGGCCTGCGTCGGGTACGCGAGGGCGTGACAACCCTCGAAGAGGTCGGCCGGGTGGTTGACCTCACCGAGTTGGGCCGCTGATGGCGCAATTTAGTTACCGGGCAGCTAACGAGGCAGGCTCTATCAGCAAGGGGCAGGCCGACGCCATCAATGAACTCGACCTCGAGGCGCAACTGAGGAAAATGGGTTTGCAGCTGGTCTCGGCCAAGCTGCTGGCCTCGCGCAAGGGCAGCCTGACCAAGATGACCCGGCGCGACCTGATCGACTTTCTTTTTCAGCTCGAGATGCTGTCGCGCGCCGGCGTACCCCTGCTGGCCTGCCTGGGCGATATGCGGCGCGAATCAGACTCGGTGGCCATCCGCGAATTGTCCGCCGGGCTGTACGAAAAAATTGAGGTCGGCTCAACTTTCAGTGAAGCCGTGGCGAGTTTTCCGGGCGTCTTTAGCCAGACCCTTGTCAGCCTGGTGCGCGCTGGCGAGCTGACCGGGCAACTGCCCGACGTGCTCAAAGAGATTGTGCGCTCGCTCAAGTGGCAGGACGAGTTGGCAGCCACCATCAAAAAACTGCTGATCTATCCTGCCTTCATGATTGTCGTGATCAGCGGCGTGGTTTTTTTCCTGATGGTCTATCTGGTCCCGCAGCTGGTGACTTTCATTGCCAGCATGGGCAAGACGCTGCCTTTTCATACCCGTTTGCTGATCGCGGTGTCTGATGTTTTTGTGCGCTTTTGGTGGCTTATCCTGAGCCTGCCACTGATCATTGTGGCCCTGGTCTCTGCTGCTGCCGCAGCCGACCCCAAGGTGCTGTACAAGCTCCATGAGATGCAGTTGGCGCTGCCCTTGCTTGGCCCGGTTTTCAAAAAATTGATCCTGGCCAGGTTTGCCGACATATTTGCCCTGATGTACCGCACCGGCATTCCCCTGATTGACGGACTGACCAACTGCATCGACGTGTCAGACAACCTGGTGGTTCGCCGCTCTATTGCCCAGGCCCGCGACCGGGTGCTGACAGGAACCTCCCTGCATGAAAGCTTTGCCCAGGAGCAGCTGTTTCCCTCGCTGGTTCTGCGCATGCTCAAAGTCGGTGAATCAACTGGCGAGCTCGATGTCGCGCTGTCCAACATCAGTTATTTTTACAGCCGCGACATCGATGAGTCAGTGGGCAAGGTTCAGAGCATGATCGAGCCGACCCTGACCGTCACCATGGGCCTCATCCTGGGTTGGATCATGGTCTCGGTGCTCGGGCCGATCTACGACACGATCTCGACCATCAAGATCTGAGCCAAACCCCCTTGAAAACCATACTTCATCTCGGGCTCGGCGGCGACCAATTCTGGCGTAAACAGTCTGGCCAATGGCTGCCCGTAGACCCCCCCAAGACCGGCTCTGTGTGGGTGGTTTCAGATCTCGCCGAAGAAATTCTGACCGAAATCCAGGTGCCACGCCTGTTCGGGTCGGACCGCTCGGGCTTCATCGCCCGACAACTGACCAGCCGTTTCCCTGACACGCCTTACAAAGCCAGCCTCCCCGGGTCGGCACAGGGCGGCATGCTTGACCGCCTTGCGCCGAGACAGCAAACCTTGCTGGCAGTCGATGCCCGGCAGCGCGTGGATGCCGCACTCGACCGCGTCGGTACAAAAATTGCCGGTGTGTGGACCACCTCGGGCCTGTTGGCCGGCTTGGGGCTGGGCAGGTCGCTGTCGGCTGATCTGTTTATTGTTCTGCTGGGGGAGCAGTCCAGCCGCATCCTCTTTGTGCACAAGCGGGCGCCAGTCATCAGCCGCCTGATCCGCGAGGCCAGCACGGCCGAGTCTGTCAGCAGCGAGATCGCCAGAACCCTGCGCCACCTTGAAAACACCAAGGTAGTGGAGCGCGACAGCGCCAAGCTGCCGGTACTGGTGCTGGGCCAGGACCCGCGCATCGCCGAGGCGCTGCTGGCCATGGGGATGGCTGCCGTTCCAGTCCCCAAGGCGATGCGCGGCATGGGTTCAGGCGATTTCAAATTCGTGCTTTTTGAGCTCGCGCTGAAATCACCGCCCGGGCAACTCGCACCACTCTCTCGCCGCACCGGCCATGTGGCAGCAGGGCTGAGCCGGCTGAGCTACGCCGCCTCAGCCGCTGCCGCCGGCCTGGTGTGTTGGGCGCTTTTCGGCGCCTCTGCGCAGTTGCGCCTAGATAGTTTTGATTTGCAGCAAAACCGGGCAGCGTCCGCCCAGCTCGGGCAGCAGCTCACCGCCCTCGAAAAAGAGCTCGCCGCCTACCCGGTGCCGGTCGGCCTGGTCAAAAGTGCCTTGCGCCTAGAGCGCGATGAAATTCTCTCTGCACCCTCGATGCCCAAGCAATTGCAGGCGCTCGCCGCCGTGCTTGCTGTCAACCCGGCCTTGCGCCTGAGCCGCTTGAGCTGGGCTGTGGAGTCGGCCCAGACGCCCCCCTGCGCCGCGACCACGCAGGCCGGCAGCCCCGCCCCGGCGCCGGCAGCCAGCAGCGATGCCCTGCCAGTGTTGCCCGGCAGCCGCATCAGCTTTGACCTGCAGCTACCGCCCGGCATGGACGTTCGGGCCAGAACCGCACTTCTCGGCGACCTGGCGCAGGGGTTTACCAGGCTGGCGGGCTTGACGCTTTTGCAAAACCCGGCGCTAACCCAAGACCCTGAATCGATCAGCGGCGGCAGCAAAGAGAAGCCCACCGAGCCCAGCGCCTACAGCTGGTGCCTGCGCTTTGCCAACCCGGCGGCCATCGCCGAAAAACCTGGGCTGGGCAAACCATGACAGACCTGCGCGCCATTCTTTACCAGTCGCGCCGGGCACTGCTGGTGTTCGCCGCTATTGCTGTGCTGGGTGGCCTGTTGGTTTGGGCCTTGCAGCAGTACGGGCAAAGCCTGCAGCCACAGGCCACTGCAGCCAAGGCTGAGCAAGCCCGGCTGCAGTCCACCCTGACAGGCAAGCAAGAAGAGCTGGCTCTGCTGTCGGCCAATATGCCGCGCTTTGAAGCCCTGAGACAAGCCGGCCTGCTGGGCCCGGCCGACCGGGAGGGCTGGGCCCAGACCTTGACAAAAGTCCACCAGGCCAGCGGCCTGCCCAACACCCTGAGCTATTCGCTCAAACCACCGGTTGCGGCAGCGCCGGGCGATCCGTCGAACCCGGTTGCGCCGTTTCAGACCCACGAGTTGACGCTGTCCCTCGAGGGCCTACACGAGTCAGAGTTGCTCGATCTGCTGGCCAGTTACGGCGCGCAGGTCAAGGGCCTGTTCAGACTGCAGTCTTGTGATTTGTCTGCGCCCGCAAGCCAGGGGATAACAGCCAAGTGCGAACTGCGTTTTTTCAATCAACCGCTGGCCGCGTCGAGCCCGGCCCCCTCATCATGATGGCTGGGCTGTACCGTCCTGGGCTGTGCGCGCTGCTCCTGGCGAGCTTGGGCGCGAGCTTGGGCGCGAGTGCGCAGGCGCAGCCCACCGAGGCCTTAGGCACACTTTTTTTCAATCCAGCTGAACGCCGCGCCCTCGTGCAAGCGCGCACCCTGCCCAGCGGGCCGCCGCCTGCCCCTATCCTGCTGAGCCTGTCGGGCATGGTGGTGCGACAAGGTGGCAACAGCACGGTCTGGATCAACGGGCAGGCGCTCGCAGAGGGCGCTGCGCCGGTGCCCGGCGCGAGCATGACGGTCGCACCGCGCCACATCACGGTCAACAAGCTGGTGCTGCGCCCCGGCGACACGCTCGATTTGACCAAGCGCCAGGGGGTCGACATGCTGCCACCGGGCTCGGTCACCCGCCGCCCTGCCGCCGCGGCGCCTTGAAACCAAGCAGGCCATCCAATCGGTGCGGTACAGCGTATGAATATCAAAGAAATTTTTCGCAAAAGGCGGGCAGCAGTGGCGCGTGGGCGGCGCAGTCTAAGCCTCGCGGGACTGGCCATGTTGTTCTCGGGGTATGCGCTCTTGGCGGTCAGTCCCGACACGCCAGCTGACTGGTTGGTGGCCCGGGTGGTGCTTGGTTTTGTCTGTTTGTTTGCGGGTTTTGTATTGGCAGTTGTGCCGTTCTTAAACAGGAGCGTCGGTGACGACCGCTAAACCCCGAGAGCATGCGATGCCCGGCCCATGCTCGGTGCTGCTGGTTGAGGACGACCTGGCCCTGAGCGGCTATCTTGCCTCTTCCCTCATCGATGCCGGCTACGCGGTGCAGTCAGTCAGCCATCGGGCTGAGGCTGGCGTGCGGCTAGCTCTTGCGCCCCAGCCGCAACTCATGCTGCTAGACCTGGGCCTGCCGCCTCATGCCAGTGGCATCGGAGAAGGCCTCGCGGTGCTGGATGACGCCCTGCAAAAATCGCCCGCCATCAAGGTCATCGTGCTCACTGGGCAAGACGAAGATGCCGCCGCGCGCGAAGCCATCCGTCGGGGCGCCTTTGATTTCCTGGTCAAACCGGCCAGCCTGGCCAGCATCCACAGCGCGCTGAGCCGGGCCAAACTGTTCAACCACGCCGAGGGCCGCATGACAGTCGCCGGCGAGGCGCGCCTGCATTTAACGGCACGCCTTAGGGAGGGTCCCAAAGAGGCCGCCTCGAGTGCCGAAGAACAGCTCTTGCGGCGCACCTGGGTGGCCGCCGGTTACAACGTGGCCGAGGTGGCGCGCCAACTTGGCATGGCCAGAGAGCATGTTTACTACTACTTGAACAAGTATGGATTACGCCGCCCTGACTAACCTGTCGCTGGTTTGTCTGGTCGCCGGGCTGACCCTGTTTGTCACCAGCAGGCGCCTGGCCCAGCGCGCCCGGCTCTACCAGGCCGGCATGCAAAGCCTGCTGCAGCTTGGCGCCAAGGGGCTCGAGCCGCTGGATATCCCGCCTGCCGCCTGGCCGCTGCTGAGCGCCGGTGGTTGGCAGCACCTGCAACTCTCGGGTGACTGGTTTGGTTACCTGGTGGATTCCGAGTGGGGCCAGAAACCGGCGCAGCCGGTGGCGGCGGGTCCAAAAAGCCGAGGGCCGCTGGCCTTTAGGCTGAGCAGCGGCAATGATGTTTTGCTGGTCATGACACTCAGCCACAGCGTTGTCGGGGGAGAGCGCCGCCTGTTTGCCGACCAGCTCGCCCGGGTATTTGTACTGCTGCTGGAGTCTGCCCTGCGGGTTCGTACCGAAGCTATTTCGGTGGCCATGGCCGAGCGTGCCAGGCTCACCCTTTATCTTCAGCACGACATGCGCAACCTGGCCCAGTGGGTCGGCTGGGTATGCTCTGATTTCAATGATTGCCAGCAGGACGAGAATTTGCTGGCAGCTGCGCGGCGGCTGCAAAAAAATGCGCCGCTGGCCCGCGAGCGTGCACAGCGCTTGGTGGCCTCGATCGCCAACAACCCGGCGAGCCAACAGCCGGCGCTGCTGGACCTGCGCGCAGCGGCCGGCAATGCAGCACATCTGGCCGGGGTGGAGGTGCATATCTCGGGCCAGGCGCAGGCCTGGATTGCATCGGCCCTGCTGGCCCGTGCCCTCGACAACCTGTTCTCCAACCTGTCGCCCAACTGGCGCAACCCCGGCGCTGAAAAACCCGTGCTTCACCTGCAGACCATTGAAGCCAGCCCATTCAAAGCGGCGGCCTCCGAGGTGCGCTTCTTCAGCCCATCGCTGCAAGGGCAGCGGCAGATCTCGCCGGCCAAGCTGTTTGAGCCCTTTGCCAGTGGACGGCCTGGCGGGCTCGGGCTTGGCCTGTACCAGGCGCGCAAAAGCCTGCAAGAAGCGGGTGGTGACCTGAGTGCTGAGATTGATGCCAATGGCATCCACTTTGCCCTCACCATTCCGGCCAGCGCCCCGGTGGTTGCCAGCACGGCTGGCTGAGCGGGCAGCCGCGCCTGGCGGCTCAATCGGCCGGTACTGTCCGGGGGTTCAGTGCAAATGCCGCGGCTTGCGACCGCCGCCGTGGCCGCCACCATGCCCGCCGCCCGAGCCACCGCCCGAGCCACGCGGTGGCTTACCCAATTGCATGGAGTTCACCAGGTCGTCAAAGCGCTGAGCGAACAGCTTGTCAATCTCGGCCACCACGCCTGAGAGCTCGGCGCCGTCAAAGTGGCGCTCCATCATGTTGACCACATCCTGCACCAACAGGTCGCGCTGCACCTGCATGATGGAGGCCGGGTCTGGGCCAACAAAAAGCATCATGAAATCATCGCGCGACTCGGCCTCTGAATCCTCTTCTTCATCGTCAAAATCTGCGTCATAAAAAGTCACCTCGACTGCCGCTCCGGTGGCGGCCAGCTCATTGAGGTTCATGCAGACCTCGTCGAGCACTTGACGAAAATCGTCGTCGCCAGCCACGGTCCAGCAGATTTGCAGCATGTGGTTCTCGGGCTCGAACTTGATGCCGGGCTCGTCCTCGTAGCTGCTCTCGGCGGCATCAGCCAGGGAGCGGGCGCCGGCGTACTTCCAGAGCGGCTTGAGCGCCTCTTGCAGCTGTTCGAATGCGACTTCGGGGCGCAGGGTGATCTGGCCGTGCACATGGATTTCAAAAGGGGCATTGGAGCTAGGCATGGCGCTGAGTGTAGTACGGCCAGAGGGCTTGGTGTGCCAGTGCGCATGCCTCAGGAGCGGCGTGAAAGGGGCAGGTTGAGCAGCAGATTTTGGGGTTTGAGTTTGAGCCGGTTCTGCTCGTCCATGGCCATCGCCAGATACACCGGCCGTGCAGCCACGGCTGCGAGCATGTCAGTCGGGTTGACAAACTCCAGACGAAACAGGCACAGCAGGCGGCGCATGCGCTCCTGCTCTGGCTGGTCGCCCCGGTAGAGATCATTCAGTATGGCGCTGGCCTGGGCATCCAGGCCAACATGCCAGACCCAGTGCTCGTCAACAATTTCTCTATCGGTTTGCACCCGCACCTGCACCTTGAGGAAATGCTCGATCCAGCGCTGCAGCAAGTCCGCCAAGGCCAGCAGCGCCGGCTGGCCATGGTTGAGGTTGAGCACCAGATCAAAGTGTTCGCTGCGCGGCCAGTAGAGATCGGACTCGTCGGCATCCAGCACATCGAGGTCAACACTGCGCAGCGCAACGCCTTCGCGCCGCAGCAATTCCCCCACGCTGCCAAAGCCGGCTGACAAGGCGTGGCGTTCTACGGTTTCGTCGTCGGCTGCCATCACTGCGCCGTCTTCGAGCACTGATATTTTTTGGGTCCGAAACAGCATTTCGGCCACGCGCGCCTGCATGGCCGAGGCCGTGTCGCCCAGCAGATGGCGCAGCAGAATCTGGGTGAGTTGCTGCACCAGCACCGGCGCCACATCAACCCCCTCGCCCTGGAACAGGGCCAGGTAGGCAGCCTCCAGCGTGGCCGCGGCCAGCAGTCGGTCGCGAAAGCGCAGCCACACGGCATAGTTGTCGGCCGCATCCCGGTCCAAAATAGCCTGCAACACCGCCGGGCTTACGCCATGACGGGGCGCGTTCAGTAGGGCGTCATGCAAGGCCAGCTCAGCCGGGCAGGACTCTGCAACCGGCGCGATTTCGGGGCGCTGCAGCAAGTGACGCAAAAAATCGTCAGTCAGCGCCAGATGCCCCTCAGCATTGACTGACAGCAGCCGGTAGCCGCAGGACGGCCAGAAGTCATGCCGCATCGGCGTCATGGCCGCAAAACCCCTATCAGGTGCGGCCGGCACCGAGCCGGCACACAAGGGTGCCGTAAGGCGGCAGATATTAAGCAGGGCAGCATCATTTTTAAACCGGGTTCAACGCACGCACCAAATAAGCAAGCCCAATCAGTCAAAACCCGCCAATTCCGCACAAGTTCCCGAAGCCCGCTCACCAACAGAGCCTGGATTCTCGCCCAAACCCCGCAAGCCCATAGCTGTCTGTCATCGCCGGCTCGGCTTGCGATCCGTGCCCCTGCCTTGCCGGTTGCGGCCGGACGTGGCGGTCAACTGCCGACCTCGCCGATTAATTGGAATCTGACCCCAATTTCACCAATTTCACAGGCGGCCTTCAAAAACCAGTTGTTGCATCGCTGTACCGCGTCGGCTTCGCAGTTTGAATTGGCACTTCATGTTGATGCTGGCGAGGCAAGTGCTATCGCCGCGGCCATTGAATTGGGCTGCGGTGTGCTGATGGACGACAAAGCCGGGCGTCGTATGGCAAAAAATTTTGGCGTGTCAGCTATTGGCACTGTGGGCGTATTGGTTCTGGCAAAGCAAAAAAAGCTGATACCGGCAGTCAAACCGATACTGGAACAACTCACCCTGACCGCTTATTTCTTGGGAGATGACTTGATTTCCAACGCACTGTTGGCTGTTGGTGAGTAATTTTTAATTGGAATCTGACCTCAATTTACCTAATGCGCTGGATGGTCCTGAGCGCAGGGGTCGCGTGTTTGAACTGGCGGTGGGCGGCGAACTCCGGCAGCTGCCTGGCGAACTCTTCTACTGGAGCGAAAAAACTGCGGAAGTCGACTTTGTGTACCGGCACCAAAACCGGCTGTATGCCATTGAGGTCAAATCCGGCCAGAAAAAATCCACCAAAGGCTTGGGGGCCTTCTGGCAACAATTTGCCGATGCTCGCTCGGTCATCGTGACACCTGATAATTTTGCGCTGCTGTCAGCCGACCCAGCCAAGTTTCTGGCCATGCTCTGAGCCCTACGCTATTGTCCCCGGGCCGGAAATGACGGCTATCCGTCATCCTCACGCACGCGGGGATCCATGCACCCTTGGATTCCAGGTCGTGGCCGGGAATGACGGCTTAATTGGAATCTGACCCCAATTATTTTCCGCATAGTAGATTCCCAGTTGATATTCCTATGGGAAAGTCCTATGTACGTAGTGAATGTCAGTGGGTTAAAAAATAACCCCAGTGAAGCCCTGCGCATGGCGCACAAGGATGTGGTGGTAGTGATGAACCGCGATACACCCGATGCGCTGATGGTCGGCATCGAATCAGCGGGTTTGCTCGACGCCAGCGGGGTCAGGCCGGCACTGGCCACTGCGCTGTTTCGCGACGGTCACCTGTCACTGGTGCGCTCCGCCAAGCTGGCCGGCATGGCTGTGACCGAGTTTGCCCAACATGTGTCGCGCCTGGGCATCGCTATCGTTCGGCTGGATGGCAAGGAAGCGGGGCGCGATATGGATACGCTGGACGAATGGCTGGCCGCGTCCTGAGCGATGCCAGCCCAGTGATCGGGCTGGGCTACGTGGACGGGCTGCCCTGGTTGCGTCAACTGTTCGGGACAATATGGCTCCCGCCAGAGGTCAACGCGGAATTGATCACCGGCCAGGACTTTGCCGGAGGTGCTGCCCTGCTGCAGGCTCAAAGCGACGGCTGGCTACGCCTAACCGGGCCAACACCTACCACGCCGGTGCTACCCGACTTGGACCAGGGCGAAGCCGCGTGCATCCGCACCGCCCTGGCCGACGCGCAGCCCGCCCTGCTGCTGATGGACGAGCGCGCCGGCCGCGCCGTGGCCATGGCCAACGTCTTGAAAGTGGCCGGCACCGCTGCAGTCATTGGCATGGCCAAACAACGCGGGCTGATTGCCCTGGTCAAACCGGTGTTTGAGCGCCTGCATCGCTCTGCCTTTCGCATCTCGGCCGAGGTGATCGCGGTGGTACTGAGGCGGGTGGGAGAGTGAAGTATGTCATCCTCGAGGAAGCAGGGATCCATGCAGCCCTGGGTTTCCGGTCGTCGGCGGGAATGACCCTTCAAATAAGCCGGGACTCAAAAACCTCTCGGCCTCTTTGCGCTCCTTGCGGTGGCATTTTTGACACCATAAGCGGAGCGAGTGGTCATCGATACCAATGTGTTTGTGGGTGCCTGCATGGGCGCTGGTGCGTCCAACGCGGTCGTGCGTGCCTGCCTGGAACACAAACTGGTGCCGCTGATGGGCGTGGCGCTACTGACTGAATTCGAGGCCACGCTGGGTCGAGAAGCACTTTTTGCAAAGAGCCGTCTCGACGCTGCCGAGCGAAGCATGCTGCTCGATACGTTTTTGGCGCTGTGTGAATGGACCCGGGTTTATTTTTTGTGGCGCCCCAACCTGAAAGACGAATTCGACAACCATTTGGTCGAACTGGCGGTCGCGGGCGATGCCGCTGTGATCGTGACCCGCAATCTTCGGGATTTGCGCGGCGCTGAGTTGCGGTTTGAGCCCTTGCGCATACTTTCACCCGAGAACTTATCGTAGGAGTTATGACATGAGCGCACTCACAGTCCGGCTGTCTGACGACAAACACCGTCGGTTGAAACTGCTGGCCAAAAGTCGGGGTACGCCGCTGAACCGGCTGATCGACGATATGGCGACCGCAATGCTGGCAGAATTTGACGCAGAAACACGCTTTCGCCTGCGGGCGTCGCGCGGCGCCGGGCAGGAGGCGCTGGGCCTGCAGCTGCTGGACAAAGCCGCATCTCAGGCTCAGGTACCGTCGATCTGACAGCCCTGGGGCCTCACTGCTCAGGCAATGCAGGTCAGATAAGCCTGCTCCAACGTAGCCGCGCCAAACTGTTCACGGCAACCGGCGGGGGAGCCCACATAACGCAGCTCGCCCTGGTGCAGGATGGCCATGCGGTCGCAGATTTCTTCCACATCCGCTAGCGCGTGCGAGCTGAAAAACAGGGTGCGGCCGGCTTCGCGCTGGCGGGTCAGTTGCGCCTTGAGCAGCGCGCGCGCTTTCGGGTCCAAGCCGCTCATGGGTTCGTCCAGGACATATATGTCCTTGTCGGCCAGAAAGCAGGACGCCAGGCCAAGTTTTTGTGTCATGCCCTTGGAATAGGCGCGCACCGGCCGGTCCAGCGCAGCGGTGTCAAGGTCGAGGGCCGCCAACACCTCCAACGCCAGGGTTTCCTTGTAGTGCAGGGATTGCACTTTGAGGATGTATTTCAGGAAATCGCGGCCGTTCAAGTAATACGGCGGCATGAAGCGTTCCGGCAAAAAAGCCAAGGGCTTGCGCGACTCAGTCAGCCGGTGGCTGACACCGGCAATCTCGATGCTGCCGCCATCAGTCGCACAAAAGTCCAGCAAGCATTTGAGCAACGTGGTTTTGCCCGCGCCATTCATGCCCACCAGGCCAAAAAACTCACCCTGTCCGATCTGCAGGTCAATGCCATGCAGCACCGGGCGTTTGCCGTAGTTCTTGCGTAGTTCGGTGAAGCGGAAGGCAGGAGTCGTCATGGGTTACGAGCGTTGCTCTGGAAAGTAAATCGATGTTAAGGTATGTTCCCGGCCAAAACTCAACCCAGATTTAATTGGAATCTGACCCCAATTAAAGCAAGGGCGTCGCGATGGTGATTGCGTCTGCGTCGTAGTTGATGCCCGCCGGGTCGGAGTTCGGGTTGGAAGGCGTGCCGTTGGCAAGGCCACGGTAACTGCCTCGGTTGGCTAGGCCATCATCAACCGCGTCGTCCAGAATCTGCGCCACATCTCGCGGCAGACCAGTAAATACCAGATACAGACTGGCTGGCGCCATGCCGACGTAGGGAGCGTTACCACCCGCAACGGACGTACCAGCGACAGCGATGCTGCCACCCACACCATTGAGCGGATTAGAAAAACAACTGTCACCGTCGACCCGGAGTAAACCCGCAGCGCGCAAGTGTTGCCATACTTTGCTGACCTCGTTTCCCGCACCATCTACCACTGTCGCAGCGGTCGCTGCGTTTACTTGGCTGGTATAGGGTCCAACAATAGCGCCGTTACCGTCGCCGTTGGAACAGGCCAGCGCGCCGACTGAACCGGCACCGCACTGGGCGGCAGAGAACCGCGATGACGCCCGACCATCGTCGCCCGGCAGAGCACGGTACCGGTCCTGGTACAAATTGATCCCAGTTTGCACAGCAGCCTGGCTGGCAAGCAAGGCTTTGGCCTTACTGGAATTGGCCACCTGCTGCCCTTTGACCACCACTGCCAGCAATAATCTAACCCTGATCAACGCGATGGCAATTTCTACCAGCGTGAAGCCTGCTTGCCGCCGCGCTGGGCTGCGACCAAGCAGCAAAAGGTCAATCAGACCCCAACGTGTCATCTCATTTTTTTTCATTGAGTTTGGCCCAGGCCGCATGCTCTTCCGGAAAAAAAGCCTTGTACCGGTCAAGGTAAAACAGTGCCAGGTCATAGCGTTTGAGCAGGACCGCACTGCGCACCAAGGTCTCGATGACCGGCGGGCTGATCGAGATGTGCAGCATTCTTTCTGAGAGCTCCAGCATCCTGGGGGCATTACGTTCACTCACGGGGGTATTCACCACTTCCGCAAAATCCACCCACTGTCCAAACAGCAGCTGCCGCTCCACCGCCTGCAGTTGCCCCTCTGCAAAGGGCGCAAGCGGCGTGGCGGCCGACGGGTAATACACCACCACCGAGGCAAACTGAACGGCCGTGAATGCCGCAGCACCCACCAAAGCGGTCGCTGCGGCCCATCGAACCTCCAGGCTACGGCCGCGCTCAGGCACAGCCGCAGCGCCTGCGCTAGGCCGGGTCAACCACAGCACCACCAGGCAGCCGCCCGCGGCCAACTGAAACGGTGCGTACCAAAGCGGGTACTCCAGCAGGCT
>SXGQ01763648.1_pt1 | contig 23298 bp, 12 predicted proteins | sample 3178371 | NCBI WGS metagenome assembly SXGQ01 (sample SAMN11356859, study PRJNA531348) | freshwater metagenome | isolation source: freshwater sample F1-20 | place: China: Fuxian Lake, Yuxi | collected 2017-12-25 | reverse complement strand
GAGACCCCGTTTTCGGTCTTCAATGAAAGCCTGCTGACCCCCAACGACGCCTTCTTCGTCCGCTATCACCTTACCCATGCCCCGCCGGCTCCCGATCTTCTGACGCCCGAGGCCTTCCGGGTTGCGGTCACAGGACAGGTGGCCACGCCGCTGGAACTCTCGGTGGAGGCGCTGAAGACCCGGTTCGAACAGGTCGAGACCGTTGCGGTCCTTCAGTGTTCCGGGAACAGCCGGGGCTATTTCCAGCCGCGGGTTGGAGGCGGTCAGCTGGGACATGGCGCCATGGGCTGTGCCCGATGGAAGGGCGTCCGCCTGGCGGATGTCCTCAAGGCCGCCGGGATCCAGTCGTCCGCGAAGCAGGTCGTCTTCAACGGTCTCGACAAGCCATTCCTCCCGGCGACTCCCGACTTCATCAAGGCCATCGAGGTGGACCTGGCGATGACCCCGGAGCTGCTGCTCGCCTACGAGATGAACGGGGAACCGCTCCCGTGGCTGAACGGATTCCCCCTGCGGCTCGTCGTGCCCGGGTACTATGGCACCTATTGGATCAAGCAGGTCCATGACATCCGGGTGGTGGGCGAGGACTTCAAGGGCTTCTGGATGAACCCGGGCTATCGGATCCCGGACGATCCCTGTGCCGCCGTGGCGCCCGGGACGACGCCGAAACGGACGGTCCCGATCAGCCGAATGAATGTCCGCTCGTTCATCACGAGCGTCTCGGACGGAGCCGAGGTCCGCTCCGGGGTGTCGCAGCGTCTCCGGGGCATCGCCTTCGACGACGGGCAGGGGATCCGCGAGGTCCTCGTCTCGGCGGACGGCGGTCGGCGCTGGGAGGCGGCGACGCTTGGCAGGAGCCTCGGCAACTTCGCCTTCCGGGAGTGGACCCTGGACTGGACTCCCCAGGGCACGGGCACCCGGACGCTGATGGCCCGGGCCACGAACCGGCTGGGCCAGTCGCAGCCGCTCGAACCGCTCTGGAATCCTGCTGGTTACATGCGCAATTGCGTCGAACCCGTCACCGTCACCGTTCTCCGATCATGAAGCGACCTCACCTCCTTCTGCCCGGCATCCCGGCCGTCCTGGCCTCCGTGATTCTGGCCGCCGACGTCGCCGTGGAGCCGGTGCGGAACCCGTTCGCCGGAGATCGGCTCGAGCTGCCCAAGGAGGAGCCGGCGCTCAAGGCCGGGGCCGGTGTGGAATTGGTCCGCTCCGCCTGTTCCTCGTGTCACTCCATGGACTACGTGATCACCCAGCCGCCTCTCAACCGGGCGCAGTGGACGGCGAGCGTGGAGAAGATGAAGGCGCGGTTCGGGGCGCCATTGTCGACGAACGAGATTCCGGCCCTCGTGTCCTACCTGGAGGCCAACTACTCGCCGCCCGCGCGGTGAGATCCGGTCATGAAGGGGTCGTCTCAATCCCCGACCTGCCGGTGACGGGTGGACCGCCGTGAGCCTCCTCTCCCCATGGGCCCTGTGGTTCGCGCTTTCGCTGCCCGTGGTGGTGGGGTTCTACCTGCTCAGGCGACGCCGGATCTCTCGGGTCGTCCCCAGCACGGTCCTGTGGCAGCGGTTCCTCGCCGAGAACCAGGCCAACGCCCCGTTCCAGCGTCTTCGACGGCATGCCCTCCTTCTCCTGCAGCTCGCGATCCTCGCATTCGTGGTGATCGCCCTCGCCCGACCCTTCAGGACCGGCAACCGCCTCCAGGGATCCCTCCAGGTCGTCATCCTCGACGCCAGCGCCTCGATGCAGGCGGTCGACGAGTCCCCCAGCCGCTTCGAGGTCGCGCGTCGACAGGCCCTTGCTCTGGTCGATGCGCTGGGACCGGCGTCGGAGGGGCAGGAGATGCTCGTCCTGGTGGCGGCTGCCCAGGCGGAGGTTCGACAGTCCCCGACCACCGACAAGGCCTCGCTCCGACGGGCCATCGAGTCCGCCCGGGTGACCGATACCCCCACCCGCCTCGATGAGGCTCTCCGTGTCGCGGCAACCCTCGTGAAGGATCGTCCGGGAGCCGAGGTCCACCTGTTCAGTGATGGGGCCGGCGTCGATCTCGCAGGAATCGACACCCTCGATCTGCCGCTCGTTTTCCATCGGGTCGGCCAACGCAACCGGAACCTAGGACTGGTCTCTGCCGAGATGAGGTCCAATCCCGAGAACCCGACTCAGCGTGCCTTGTTCGTGCGGGTGGCCAATCCGACCCCCGAGGCAGCCGAGGTGCCGATCACCGTCCGGTTCGAGGACGAGGTGGTCGCGTCACGTCGGGTCCGGATCGGTCCCACCAACGGAATCTCAGAGGTCTTCGTCGTGGATCAGCCCCGAGATGGGGTGTTCACCATCACCCTCGACCAGCCGGATGACCTCGCGGTCGACAACACGGTGTCGGTGGTCAGCCGGCTCCCACGTCCAGTTCGGATCTTCCTGGTCACGCGGGGCAATCGGTTCCTGGAACGCGCGCTCCGATCGGCCGGCCCCCGGGTCGAGGTGGTCGTCGCAGCCTCGGTTCCAGCCGAGGGCGTCGAGTCCGACATCGTTGTGCTGGATGACGTCGTGCCTGGGAATTGGCCCCGGGCGAATGTCCTCGCCATCCATGTGGTGCGCCCGGGGTGGTCCCCGGGACCGGTGGGGTCGATCGAGGCCCCGGTGATCGTGGACTGGAAGTCGACCCATCCGCTGCTGCGCTTCGTGGGTTTCGACGCGGTCCAGGTCGCCCAGGCCCTAGAGATGCCGACGCCTTCGTGGGCCGTCTCTCTGGTGGAGGCGTCCCGATCCTCCCTCGTCTGGGCGGGCGAGACGGACGGGCAGCGGACGATCTGGATCGGGTTCGATCTCCTGCAGAGCACCTGGCCCCTGCGGGTGGGATTCCCGATCTTCATCGCCAACGCCATCGAGTGGCTGGACCCGGACCGGATCCGCGCCGCCGCCGAGGTGGGTCGGACTGCCGCCCCGGTGCAGTGGCTCTGGAAGGGTCCGGGGTCCGTGCCGCCCGCATCGGTGACGGCACCGGACGGCCGGATCGAGTCGCTGACGCCCTCGGAGGGGACCCGGGAGTTCGTCGTTTCGGACACGACCCGACAGGGGGTGTATCGGGTGGAGCAGGGGACGAACCGATGGTCGTTTGCGGTCAACCTCCTCGACGCGCGCGAGACGGACCTCACCCCGAGGGAGAGTCTGGATCGGGGACGTCGGGCCGCGGTGGCGGCCACCCGGATCCAGCCGGCCAGTCTGGAGGGGTGGCGTTGGTTCGCCCTCGCGGGGTTCGGGATCCTGCTGATCGAGTGGTGGTGGTTTCATCGGAGGACGGCATGAACAGCACTGGGGACAGGTCCTTGTCGAGGGGTTCGAAGGGAGCGCGGTACGCCGGGGACAGGTCCCGGATGGGGCTGGGGACAGGTCCTGGTGGTGGTCCCGACGTCATGGTCAATCCCCCTCCGGGACAGGTCCTTCTGCGGATTGGGGACAGGTCCTGGTCGCCATGGATGCCCGCTGTCGGCTGTCGCCTTTGGGGACAGGTCCTGAGGTGGGTGACCTTCGATTTGGGGCCAGGTCCTGGGTGCCGAGGTCCTTGGTTCTGGCCTTGGGGACAGACCCTCGGGGTCGGGTCCCGTTTTGGGGTCAGGTCCTGTCTCGGTGGGTTCCGGGCTAGGTCCTATCTCGGTGGGTTCCGGGCTCTGTGGATTGGGTGCTGGGTGCTTCTGCTGATGGGCGGCATGGCCTGTCGACCGGTATCGTCCGGCTCCGATGCCGGGGAGGTGGTCCTGTATTGCGCCCAGGACCAGGTCGTGGCCGAGCCTCTCCTGGCGGCGTTCACCCGTCAGACCGGGATCCGGGTCCGGACGGTGTTCGACAGCGAGGCCGTGAAGACGGTCGGGCTGGCGAACCGGCTTCTGGCGGAGCGGGCCCATCCCACGGCGGATGTCTTCTGGGGCAATGAGGAGCTGCGCACCCGGCAGCTGGCGGCCGCCGGGGTGTTTCGGAGTCCGGAGGGCTGGTGGTCATTCGGCCGCCGCGACCGGTGCTGGGTGGTGCGCTCTGGAGCCTCCGGTCCAGTGGATCGATCGAGCCGGCCCTTCACGCCCCCGGAAACCGTGGCTGCGCTGACCAACTCGACATGGCGTGGACAGATCTCCATGGCCTTCCCGCTCTTCGGCACCACGGCCACCCACCTGCTGGCGCTTCGCCAGTACTGGGGACCCGAAGGGTGGACGGTCTGGTGCAGCGCCCTCGCCGAGAACCGACCGTTCCTCGAGGAGGGGAATTCCCAGGTGGTCCGGCGTGTGGCCCGGGGGGAGGCACTCCTCGGACTGACGGATTCCGACGATGTCCGGGCCGCGGTCCGTGAGGGACTGCCCGTCCAGTCGTTGCCGCTGGGAGACCTGTCCCTCTCCATCCCCAATACCGTCGCCCTCGTGGCACGTCCCGACGGAATCCATCCCCAGGCCGAAACCCTCGTCGCCTACCTCCGAAGTCCCGAGGTCGCGTCGCGCCTGGTGACCGAGGGAGCCTTGGAGCCCGGGGAGGTTCCAATCCCGTCGGGGTTGCGACCGGACTGGAACCGCCTGGTGGCGGAACTGGAGGAGGGCGTCGAGACCCTTGAAAGGATTTTCCGTCGATGAGCGGCGTCTGACCCGGGTCGTGTCATGAGTGGGTTTCTCCTCTTCCTCCAGTCGTTGGGTCTGGGTGTTGTGACAACGCTGGGGGCGTTCGCTCTCGGCTGGATGGTGGCCCTTGCGGGAATGGTCTCCGGGACCTTTGGCCGTCGGGTCTGGCGCGGACTGGCTGTCACGGCGTTGGCGCTGCCGCACTTCTGGCTGGCCAACGGCTGGCTTGAGCTGCTGTCGACCGTACGGCTGTCGATTCCGAAGGACGTCTGGGACGTCTGGGCGTTCATCGCGACGGCGGGCATCCTGGCCTCGATGTTGTGGCCCCTGGTCGCACTGGTGGCCTGGGCGGCCTGGGGACGGCTCCAGGCGGCGCATCTGGAGGGGGATCCCGGGCTTCGTGGGCTGCACCTGGTCCGTGGCGTGTTGATCCCGATGGGACGGGCCGAATGGGGGGTCGCTGCGGCGGTGGTCTTCGTGCTCGCGGTGGCGAATTTCACCGTGCCGGTGCTGTTCCAGGTCCGGGTGTTCACTGAGTCGTTCTGGATCCGGTTCAACACCCGGTTCGATATCGGCGGAGCCATGGCGGTCGGCTGGCCGCTGTGGGTCCTGCCAATCCTGTTCCTCCTCATCTGGCAGCCTGGGTCGTGGACCTGGCCCCGGATCGAATCCGAGGCCCCGGCCTCCGCTTGGGGACAGGCCCTCGGGGCCTGGGCCTGGGGGGCATGGTTCCTCGCGGTGGCGGGGCTCGTGGTCACGATCGGGGTTCCGTTCGGGCTCTGGGCGGTGTCGAACCGGACCTGGTCCGAGCTTCCGGGGGCGGTGGCGGCGGGGGGCGGGGCCATTGGGAACACCCTCCGGACCGCGGTGGTTCCGGCAACCCTCGGGGTCGGACTGTCCCTCACGTTCCGCGGCTTCGGCCTGCGTCCTTCGAGATGGCTGTGGGGTCCCTTCCTGGTGCCCGGGATCGTGCTCGCGGTGGTGCTGGTGCGTGGACTCCACCAACCTCTTGTCCCGGACGTCTTGCGAGGCTGGGGCGCGGTCTGGTTCGCCCTCACCCTCCGGTATCTAGCGCCGGCCTGGTTCCTGGTGGAGGCGGCCTGGGCCGCAGCGGATCCACGGTGGTCCGAGGCCGCGCGTTCGGTGGGGGCAGGACCTTGGCGGACCTTCCGGACCGTGGTCCTCCCACAGGCGCTCCCGCATCTCGGTGTCGCCTGGATGGCGGTGTACCTGCTGTGCCTCTGGGACGTGGAGACGGTCGTTCTGCTGCAGCCGCCCGGGGGGGAGACCCTCGCGCTGCGGATCTTCAACCTGCTGCACTATGGTCACGCAGGGCAGGTGAATGCCCTGTGCGGTGTGATGCTGGCTCTTGCGGTGGCGCCGCTGCTGCTGGGATGGAGCATCCAGCGCTTCCTCCGACAGGGATTCCTGGCAGGACGGTCTGTGGTTCTCGTGTTCTTGGCCCTCGCTCTTGCAGGGTGTGGCGATCCGGGATCTGCCTCGACGTCTGCACCGTTGGACTCACGTCTGTTCTCCCGCATCGAGTCCATCGGCTCCCGGGGCGTGGCACCCGGACAGTTCAACAAGCCGCGGTCCCTCGTCTGCGATCGGGAGGACCGGCTGTTCGTCGCCGACTTCACTGGGCGAATCCAGCGGTTTGGTCCCGACGGACGGTTCCAGCTCCAGTGGCAGATGCCGGAGACAGACCTGGGAAAGCCCAAGGGGATGGGACTGGACCGCGACGGGGACCTCGTCGTGGTGGAGCCGCACTACATGCGGGTGAACCACTTTTCTCCTGACGGGGTGCTGGTCTCTCGCTGGGGTACCCGGGGACAGGCGGAAGGGGAATTCATCCTGCCGCGGGCCGTGGTCCAGGATCCAACAGGCTGCTTCGTACTGAGCGAGTACACGGTGGTTGACCGGATCCAACGGTTCCGTCCAGAGGTGAAGGATCTGGGACGGTTCCCATCGCCGATCCCAGCCCCGTTCCGTGCGCCGCCGAGTCCTGATGTCCGACGGCTCCTGGATCGGGTCTGGGGCACACCCGGATCGGGGCCGGGCCAGCTCAATCGGGCGGAGGGCTTGGCCGTGGATGGGGAGGGGCACCTCTGGGTTGCGGATTCCTGCAACCATCGGGTGGAGGTCTTCGATCGCGACGGACGGCGGATCCGGACCGTGGGTCGCGCGGGACCTGGACCTGGGGAGTTCAGCTATCCCTATGATGTGAAGATCGATGCCGTGGGACGGGTGTTCGTCTGCGAGTTCGGCAACAGCCGGATCAGCGTCCTCGATGCGGCGGGTCGGCTGGTGGAGGTGATCGGCCGGGCGGGTGGGGCCTTGGGCCAGTTCGCCAATCCGTGGTCGATCGCCTTGGACTCAAGGGGGAACCTGTATGTCGCCGATTCCCAGAACCACCGGGTCCAGAAGCTGGTCCGGCGCGACGCCGGGGACTCGGGGCGCTGAGACCTGGCCCGGAGAAACCGGAGAATCGGTTTCCATCCCGGACCGACCCCTGTAGCCTCACGCCGTCCCCACAATCGCCCATGAAACGTCGTGCCTTCATCCAGTCGGCGGCCGTTGCCGCATCCACCATCGCCTTTCCCTCCCTCCTTCGCGCCGCCGACAAGTCCGGCACGAAGCGCGCCCTCGTCGGCACTGGCGAACACACCTACGAGTGCCATCACGGCTGGGGCGAACTGCCGTCCCACCTGAAATGGGGCGAGACCCATGGTGTCGCGGTCGACGCCCAGGGCTTCATCTACATCAAGAACAACACCGGTCCCTCCGGGCTGCGACACCAGGACTGCATCGTGGTGTTCGATCCGAACGGGAAATTCGTCCGGAGCTTCGGCGACGAGTACAGCGCCTACAACATCCACACGGTCGGACACGGCATCGACATCCGGAAGGAGGGGGGCACCGAGTATCTCTACCTGACCCACACCTGGGCGAACCTGGTGACCAAGACCACCCTGGACGGCGAGATCGTCTGGGCTCTGAGCACGCCGTGGGAGTCGGGGGTGTACAAGGATCGCAAGGAGTTCATCCCGACGAATGTGGCGTTCCATCCGACCGATGGCTCGTTCTACATCGCCGACGGCTATGGGTCCGGCCACATCCACCGCTTCGATGCCAATGGGAAGTATCTCTCGAACTTCGGGGGTCGTGGCGGGGCTGATCAGCATGGCAAGTTCTCCACGCCTCACGGGCTCTGGGTCGACACCCGTCCCGGACGCGATCCGATGCTCTGCATTTGCGACCGCGCGAACGCGCGTCTCGAGTACTTCACGCTGGATGGCACCTACGTCAGCACGGTGTCGGGGCTCAGCTACCCGGCGCACCTCGACATCCGGGGCGACGTGATGGTCTGTCCCGATCTTCACGCGCGGGTGACGTTGTTCGACAAGGACAACCGGGTGATCTCACATCTGGGCTACGACCAGGCCTGGACCGATCGGGTGCTCAACAAGGGCGGGCAGGGCGGTTTCGTGATGCGGACCCAGCCCAAGACCTGGGAGGACGGCCGGTTCATCCACCCTCACGACGCCTGCTTCGACCGTGACGGCAATCTCTTCGTGGTCGAGTGGGTCTCGGTGGGTCGTGTGTCGAAGCTGAGGAAGGTGTCCTGACGCGCACGGGTGCGGAAGCGGGCAATGAACAAAAACCCGCTTCCGGCAGCCGCGGTTTTCCCTCAGGCTCCCCACCCGTGGAACCCGCTTCGGCCGCTCCATTGGCCAAAGGGGAACGTTCGCAGTTCCTCGAGCTGTACCGGGCGATGGTCACCGCCCGGATGGTGGATCGTGTCGAGGTGGAACTGGTCAACCGGGGGGAGGGGTTCTTCCATGTCGGCGGTGCCGGCCATGAGGCCGCAGCCGTCCTGGCGCCGCTGCTGACCCCGGACGACTGGCTGCATCTCCACTACCGGGACAAGGCCCTGATGATCGCCCGGGGCATCCCTCCGGAGCAGTTCTTCCACGGCCTCCTGTGCACCGCCCGATCCCACTCGGCCGGCCGCCAGATGAGCGCCCACCTGAGCGCGCCGGAACTCAAAGTCCTCAGTCTCGTGGGACCCGTGGGCAACAACGCCCTCCAGGCCGTCGGGGTCGCCACCGAGCTTCAGGCCCGTCAGGCCCCAGGGAACCCGATCGTGCTCTGCGCCGTCGGGGATGGCACCAGCCAGCAGGGGGAATTCCTCGAGGCCATCGCCGAGGCCGTCCGCAACCGTCTCCCGGTCCTGTTCTGGGTGGAGGACAACCATCTGGCCATCTCCACCCAGACCCGGGGCAGGACCTTCTATGACCGGCCCGAGGGCCCCGCCGCCGAGTTCTACGGACTCCCCATCCATCGCCTCGATGGACGCGACCCGGTTGGATGCTTCCGTCGGCTTCAACCGCTGGTCCAAGGCCTCCGTTCAGGATCAGGACCCGCAGTGGTGGTGCTCGAAGTCGATCGACTGACCCACCACACCAACGCCGATGACGAGCGGGTCTATCGCGACTCGGCGGAGATGGAACGGGTCCGACGGGACTCCGACCCCCTCCGGCGCCTGGCGGCTCGGCTGGTCGAGGCGGGCCTCATCGCCGAGGCTTTGGCGGCGCTGGAGACCGGGGTGGAACACGAGGTCCGTGCCGCGGCCGACCGTGCGTTGTCGGCGCCGAACCCCACGGCGAACCGGGACGCCCGTCCGCCGCTGCCGGCGGATCTGGTCCGGGTCCCGGAATACCGGGGCACCGAGGACGGTCCGCGATGGACCATGCTGGAAGCCCTGCGTGAGACTCTGAAGGTCTGGCTGGCGAAGGACCCGCGCGTCAGCCTATACGGACAGGATTTGGAGGATCCGAAGGGGGATGTCTTTGGTCTCACGCGCGGACTCTCCATCGCGTTTCCGGGACGCGTCGCCAATGCCCCTCTCTCGGAGAGCACGATCGCTGGCGTCGGTGTCGGCCGGGCGTTGGCGGGGGGACGACCGATCTCCTGTCTGCAGTTCGCCGACTTCCTCCCGCTGGCCTTCAACCAGATCGCCAGCGAAATGGGATCGCTGTGGTGGCGGACCGATGGCGGCTGGACGGTTCCGATGGTCCTGATGGCGCCGTGTGGCGGGTATCGTCCGGGACTCGGCCCCTTCCACGCCCAGACCTTCGAGAGTGTCGTGGCCCATACCCCGGGTGTGGACGTGGTCATTCCGAGCACCGCCGCGGATGCCGTCGGGCTGCTGAATGCAGCGCTGCGCGGAGGGCGTCCCACCGTATTCCTCTATCCCAAGGTCTGCCTGAACGATCCGTCGCTCGCCACGGGCCGCGATGTCGCCGACCACATCGTGCTGCCGGGCAAGGCCCGCGTTGTGGCGCAGGGCGGGGATCTCACCCTGGTCACCTGGGGCGGTACCGTGCCGCTCTGTCAGCGGGTGGTGACGGCGCTGCAGGGCGCCGGTGTGGGTGTGGATTTCATCGATCTCCGGTCGCTCAGCCCCTGGGACGCCGATGCGGTGTGCGCCAGCGTGGAGCGGACCGGCCGACTGCTGGTCGTCCACGAGGACAATCTCACCTGCGGGTTCGGGGCGGAGGTTCTCGCCACCGTCTCCGAGCGGGTGGACCGTCCCATCCGGGCGCGGCGGGTGACGCGTCCCGACACCTACGTCCCCTGCAACTACGTCAACCAGCTCGATGTCCTGCCCAGCTTCCAGCGGATCCTCGAGGAGGCGGGACGCCTCTGCGGCGTCACCGTCGCCTGGGCCCAGGAGGCTCCTGCCGATGCCGAGCGCTTCGTTCTCGAGGCGGTCGGGTCGAGCCCGGCCGACCAGTCGGTGTCGGTCATCGAATGGAAGGTCGCCGAGGGAAGCCCCATCCAGGCTGGCGACCTGATCGCCGACTGCGAGGCCGACAAGGCGACCTTCGAGCTGCGGGCGCCGGTGGGTGGGGTGATCCGGGATCGTATCGCCGAGGGCGAGAAGGTTCCTGTGGGCACCCCGTTGGCGGTCATCGCCACCAGCCCGACGACGGCGGTCCTACCCCGGCGTGTCCCGGTCGAACCCCGTCCGATCCTCGAAAGGAAGCCCGCCGCCGCCTATGGCGCGTCCTCCTCGTCCTCCATGTCGACGCCGGCGGTGCTCTCCGAGCCGGCGGCCTTCTTCCGCGACGTCGTCGCCATCTCGTCCATCACGTCGGCACCGGCCGGACGTGTGGTCACCAACGAGGAGCTTGTCCGCAGGTTCCCCGGGCGTTCGGCGCAGGACATCGTCCAGCGCACGGGCATCGAGTCCCGTCGGCATCTCGCCCCCGGGGAATCTGCCCTCACCCTGGCGGCGACCGCAGCCCGGTCGGCCCTGCGGTCCAGCGGCATGACGCTGGCGGATCTCGATGCGATCTACGTGAGCACGAGCTCGCCGGTGTCGATCAGCCCCAGCATGGCCTGTCTGCTCCACCATGAGCTCAGCCGGGATGGCGATTCCCGGGACATCCCGGCCAGCGACATCCTGGCGGCCTGCACCGGATATCTGTACGCGCTGCAGGCGGCCTTCGACTTCTGCCGATCCGAGCCTGCGGCCAGCGTGCTGGTGGTCACGGCGGAGGCGATGAGCCAGTACACCAATCCTGACGACTTCGACACGGCGATCGTCTTTGCCGATGCCGCGACGGCAACCGTGGTGCATGGCCCCCTGTCCCCGATGTACCCGAAGGCGCGGGCCTGGCTGCACCGTCCGGTCCTGAGTGCCCGGGGCGAGGACGGCACGATCCTCCATCACGGCCGTCCGGGAGATCCCAACGTCAACATGGACGGGCTCAAGGTCTTCCCGATGGCGGTCCGGCAGCTGATCGCGCTGCTCCGTCAGGCCTGCGAGAAGGGGAATCAGGCGGTGGAGGAGCTCGACCATATCATCCCACACCAGGCCAACGGACGTATCCTCGATGCGGTCGACCAGCGGTTGAAGCTACCCAAGGGACGTCTGATCAACCGGGTCCGGTACAGCGGAAACACCAGCAGCAGTACCATCCCGCTCGTGCTCGCCGAGCTCCTGGCCGGAGATCCCTTACCCCAAGGACGCGCCGGACTCTGCGCGTTCGGCGGCGGCTTCACCTTTGGTGCCGCCCTGTTGGAGTTCGCCAAGCCGAGGCGCTGAAGCCCAGGATGCCGAAGGCATCCCAGCAGGTAGCCGGTGGTTGAGCGCAGTGACACCACCGGTCACAGGTCCATAGGCCCTGCATCCCGGCAGGGATGCCAGCCACGCCAGAATGCCGACCGGACCCCGTTGTGGTTCCTCGACGGAGGGTGTCTCGACGGCACTGGCGCTCCTACGGGATCGACCGGGTCGCCCCGGGACGGCGTCAGGCCAGCTTCCAACCCGGACGGTAGTGCGAGAGGATGTAGCGATCCGCCTCGGGCAGACCCTTGGCGCGCATTCTGCGGGCATCCCACTCGATCCGTTTTCCGGTGCGGAAGGCCACGTTGCCGAGGGCGCCGATCTCGGTGAGCTGGGCCCCGTAGGTGAGCGGCGAGTTTGTCTTGCCGCGTCCCTTGCAGGCCTCGATCCACTCGGCGTGGTGGCCGATCGAGTCGGGGATGCTGGGCGGCGGGGCCTGGAAGCCTTCGAACTGCTTCTCGGGCAGCAGAATTCGGCGTCCGTAGTCGGCCAGGAGCAGCCCCTTGCTGCCGACGAAGAGCGAGCCACCGCCCCACTTGGTGAGGTCAGGCGTTCCCGGGACCTGTGGGCGGACGGTGCCGCTGTACCAGTGCAGGGTCACCGGTCCGCGCTTGCCGTAGGCCGGGAACTGATAGTGCACCTTCAGCCACGGGTGCGCACAGAACTCGTCGGGCTTCGGTCCCTCCGCCTCGATCGACGTCGGCAGCGTGAGGTCGAGCGCCCAGACGCCGAGGTCGATATGATGGCAGCAGAAATCCATCAGCGTGCCGCCGCCCCAGTGCCACCAGCGACGCCAGTTGAACGGCACCCACTCCGAGCTGTAGGGACGATAGGTCACCGGTCCGACCCACTGGTCGTAGTCAAGCCCCGCCGGGATCGGCTGGGGGGGCGGCAATGGCCGCGTGTCCCAGGGCGACCCCGTCCAGTGATGCACCTCGCCCACCGTCCCGATCGCCCCGCTGCGGATCAGTTCGACGACACGACGGTAGTTGGAGGAGGAGTGGATCTGGTTGCCGGTCTGGGTCGGCAGGCCGGTGGAACGCACGAGATCCGACAGGATCCGGGCCTCCTGGATGGTGTGGGTGACCGGCTTCTCGAGGTAGAGGGGGCGTCCGCTCCTGAGGACGTTCGTGGCGATCACCGCATGGGTGTGGTCGGGCGTGGCCACCAGCACGGCGTCGAGGTCCTTCTGGTCGAGCATCCGGCGCCAGTCGACATAGGTATGGGCCGACGGGAACCGCTTCGCGGCACCGGCGAGGTTCCGGCTGTCGCAGTCGCACAGGGCGACGATGTTCTGGTCCTTGATCCCCTCGATGTTCTCGGCGCCGCGTCCGGCCACGCCGACGACGCCGATGTTCAGGCGTTCGTTGGGGGAGATGCGACGGCGGGTGGAGGCGGAGGCCCGGCCCACGGTCATCCACGAGGCGACACCAAGGGCGGAGGTCTGGAGGAACTGGCGACGGCTGGACATGGGCCGAGCATCGGGAATCCCCCTCGGCACCGGCAATCGGGAAATTCAGCGGCCCCGTGAATTCACGCTCTGCAGAACCGACGGAACCCGCCACCGAGGAGTTCCCGAACGTCCCGTCGGATCTCGTCGTCCGACACCTCCCAGCCCGACCCCGCCAGCCGCGCATAGTTCCGCGTCAGGCAGTCCGCGAGGATCTCCCGGGAGTGGTGCCACTTGTAGATCAGCTGGTCGAGGACCCGGGCATCGCTGTGCTGCGGGGTGAAGCTGGTCCCCAGCAGCTCCAGACGCAGGGTCGTGATCTCCTCGATCAACTGCGGCGTGTTCGTGAACCACCAGCAGCCAAACGGATGCAGGTTCCGGAACTTCCGGGCGAGGACCACCAGCTCGTGCTGGTTCTCGCGGGCGAGACAGGTCACCAGGAACTGGTTCTCCGGATGCGTTGCGCAGAGGGTCTGCAGGGCCCCGAGATCGCTGCGGCCCACACCGTCGCCCGCCATGCGCAGCAGCGGGCTCACCGCGCGCGTGACCCCCATCATCATTGCGAAGGGCTGTCCGAATTCCCGACAATGTGGCAACACCGCGCGCTCCAGCAGCCACGTCGTGTCGGTGTCCGCCGGATACCGGAACGTCGGTGGCAGGGAGACCATGCAGTACCGGGAGCCGATCCGACGCGTCCAGTCCGCGAGGAAGCGTCGGACCTCCGACACGGTCCCCTCGCTGGGTTCCAGTCCGACCGCATAGCCCCAGCGTCGCAGCCGCTCGGCGGATTCCGCCCAGGACAGCAGCAGCGGATCGATCCGGAGCGCCGCCTCGAACCGGGGATCCCGGACCGGCCTCGCCTCCCAGAAGGCCCGCTCCTCGTCGTCGAACGGGGAGTTCGTCATGAACACCCGCTCCACATTCGCCAGCTGGAGCACCTGGTCGATGAACGCCTCCGGACGCTGCTCCGCGTACCACCGACGGATCGACGCGAGGTCCTGGCGACGCGGATCCAATCCGAGGGCCCGCAGAGTGGTCAGCACGCCCCGACACGCCTCCGACACCGGGGAGTGCTCGACGAAGAGGGCATTCCACACGTGTTCGGCCTGCTCGGTCTTCGAGGCGGACCAGAAGCGGTCGAACGGCAGGTCCATCTGACGGAACGCCTCGCTGACCAGGTAGTGGTAGACCAGCTGCTCGTCGATGCCCCACAGCAGCAGCGAGCCGAAGCCCGGGTCGTAGAGGTGGGTGTGAATGTCCTGGACCGGTGTGGACTCCACGATGCGGGTGACGCGCGGGGCGAGGGTGTCGAGGGAGGACATGGCGGATTCGGATTCGAAACTGGACGGTTTGGCGTGGGTCGGGAAGGGGGGTCAGGTGGGCGATGGGGCCATGGAGGGGGTGCCGCCCAGCTGTTTCAGGACGTCCTCGAAATCCACCGGCAGCGGCGCCTCGAAGGACAGCGGTTGCCCCGACCTCGGATGGGCGAAGGCCAGCGTCCGGGCGTGGAGCATCTGCCGGGGAGCCTTCCAGCCGAGCTCGGTTGCCAGACGTCGATTGGCCCGCTCGCCGTAGACGAGGTCGCCCACGAGCGGGAAGCCGAGGTCCTGGAAGTGGACCCGGACCTGATGGGTGCGTCCGGTGTGGATACGGGCCTCGACCCACGAGGCCCCTCGGAGGCGTGCAATCCGGCGGTAGGTGGTCAGCGCCTCGCGTCCGGGTCCCTCGGTGACGGTCATCCGTTTGCGTTGGACGGGATGCCGCGCGATGCGGCCCCGGAGCTCGCCCTCGGGCGGCTGGATGTCCCCGCAGAGCAGGCAGTGGTAGCGCTTGTCGACCTGTCGCGCCGCGAAGGCCGCCTGGAGCGCGCGGTGTGCCGTGTCGTTCTTCGCCACGACGAGGCATCCCGAGGTGTCGCGGTCGATCCGGTGCACGATGCCCGGTCGGGCCACACCACCGATGCCGCTGAGGTTGCCGGCGCAGTGGTGGAGCAGGGCGTTGACGAGCGTTCCGTCGGCATGGCCTGCCGCCGGATGCACCACCAGGCCCGGCGGTTTGTTGAGGACCAGGAGATCGTCATCCTCGAAGAGGAGGTCGAGTGGGATGTCCTGGGCGACCACGTCGGCCGCGACGGGGTCGGGCCACTCGACGGTGATCACATCCCCGGATTTCGGCTTCTGGGAGGCCTTGGGGGCCTTGCCATTGACCTGCACGCAGCCCTCGCCGATCAGGCGCTGCACCTCACCGCGGGAGGTCTCCGGGAAGCGTTCGTGCAGGAACTGGTCCAGACGCCGTCCCAGCATCGAGACCTCCACCGTGAACGCGTCGTGCCGGCCCATGGTTCAGCCCGGGTTTCCAGTGCCGCACGCTCCGGCCCCGGTCCTCGGTTTCAGGGTGAAATAGAGGGCAACGCCGGCCACGAGGAGGACGAGTCCGGTGGACTGCCCCGGGGTGAAGGATCCAGACAGGGGCTCGGAGATCCGGGCATAGTCCCCCCGGAACCATTCGGTGAACGCCCGGAGGAGAGAGTAGCCGATGAGGTAGAGCGCGAAGATCTGTCCGGAGAACCGGCGACGTCGGAAGCCCCACATCAGGGCGATGAAGAACGCGAGGTTGAGGAGGGACTCGTAGACCTGGGAGGGATGGACCCCCAGGCCGCCGGAGGCATGGGCATTCGGGAAATGGATTGCCCAGGGCAGCGAGGTGGGGCGTCCGAAGCAGCAGCCGTTCATCAGGCAGCCGAGCCGGCCGAAGACGTGTCCGAGCGCGATGCCGGGAGCGAGGCAGTCGGCCGTGGTCCACAGCGGGAGGCCGAGGGCTCGGATCCGCCACAGGCCGACCAGGATGGCGAGGATGAGACCGCCGTAGAAGACGAGTCCGCCCTTCCAGACCGCGAAGACCTCCCGCCAGGGCTGGCCGGCGAAGGATTCGTTCCAGTAGCTCACGACGTACATCAACCGGGCTCCGACCAGCCCGCTGGCGATGAGCCACGGGGCGAGGTCATAGATGACGTCGCCGTTGAGTCCGACGCGGCGGGCGTTGGAGGCGGCGGCACGGAGTCCGAGGAGGAATCCGAGGGCGACGAGCACGCCGAAGGAGTGGATCCGCAGGTCGCCGAGTTCGAGGAGTATGGGCCTCACGCGGGGCTCAGCGTAGCGCTGGGCAGGGCAGGGGCGAAGAGCGAAGAGCGGAGGGGGCCGGCGGGGACTCACACGGTGACGCGGAGACACGGGTATGTGTTTTGTCAACGGGGGGCTGAAAAAACCGAAGGGTGAGGCGTTGGGTGAGCTGGAGAGCCGACGTGGCTGAGGTTCGCCGGTAATAGCCTTAGAAAAGGAGAGAACGGTCAGACAGGTCTGGAGCCGTTCTCCCCCTCTCCGTTTTTGGTTGGGGGAGTTAATCTGTCGCCGGAGGCGACCTCACTTCAAGGCCCTGGGTCAGGCCGGCACAACTCGGTCGAGCTCGATCTGGAGCCCTTGAGTTGAGTCTTCGTCTGGGGGGCTTTCGGGTGATCTTCCCTTGGGTTTCAGGAGGTAGACTCGCCCGGTCTTGAGCCGTTGATGCATCTGCTCGCGGAGGTCCTTGCGGGTGAGGTTGAGCTTAGCCAGACCTTCCTTCCCGATGCGGGAGATGATGACACCGAGCTTTTGGTCCAAGGATTTGGAGATCTCACCGACGGGTTCGGCGAGCCCCATCATCTGGTACCAGATGGAGACCAGAAGCCAGCGGGCCACTGCAGCCACCACCAGCTTGAGCTCGCCCTTGCGGGCCAGCAGCTTTCGGCCACGGAGTCCCAGTGGATGTTCTCGGGAACGCAGCACGGAGTGGGCGGACTCGATGAGCAGGTTGCGCAGTCCTCGGTGTCCACGGCCTCCGACACCTCCCTCCCAGCGTTCGTTGCCGCTGGCGTCGAAGGCGGGGTTGAGGCCGACGTAGGAGACCAGGTTGGGCGGCTTGGCAAACCGCTTGATGTCTCCGACGACGGCTCCCAGGGCGAAGGCCACCACATCGCGCACGCCGGTCTGTCGGACCAATGAGAGCAACAGGGGATCCTGGGCGACCTCCTGGGCCAGGAGACTCTCCCAGAGGCGCCGTGACTCCATGGCGTGGTAGAGGTCCTTGAGTCGGATCTCAATGACCTGCCACTGGGAGACCGACCAGGGCCTGGCCGAGCGGAGCCATTTCATGGTTTTGGCCTGGGTCTGCTTGAGGACCGAGTTGCTTTTGTCGGGGCGCACGCCGTTGTCGCTGAGGTAGGACAGAAGGCTGTTGTTGAGTGCGGTGACCAGTTCGACCGCCTTGCGATGGGCGTGGTACCAGTCACGTCGCTTCTGGGTCGTTTCATCAGGAACCCAGACCGACTTGGTGGTGCCCGCCAGGTAGGCCTTGGCGATGCGCACCGCGCTGATCTTGTCGTTGTTGGCGTGGGCTTCCTTGAGCTTGCCCAGGTGGGCGCTCTCCAGGACCTCGGTCTTGAACCCTTGGGTCCGCAGGCTCCTGGCGAGGTGGAAGCTGTTGCCGGAGGCCTCCAGGACGATGAGGTCAGAGGGGGTGGTGTGTTTCTTGGCCCAGCGTATCAGCTGGGCCATGGGGACCTTGTCGAAGGTCTTCTCTACGATGGCGGCCCGGGGATTGGGTCCCTGGACCAGGGCTGCGGTGAAACTGTCGGGGTGTGCGTCCAGTCCGACGACACGCTCGACAGGGATCGAGTTTTGTTGCACGACTTTCCTTGTAGTTGTGCAGATGGACGGAGACGGGCCAGGCGACTACTTGCACTCAGGTATGCGGGGCGGTCCCCAAGTAGGTGCTTTTCGCCAACGCTCATTCGGAGTAACGGAGTCTTAGCTCCACGCGTCTCCTCGAGCGGTTCCCGTAGTGCCACCTGCGGTTTAGCTGACCAACAGGTCCAACGGTGGTCCCGTCTCCGTCCTTTCTGCAATGCTACCTGTGTGTGTCACAGGACCGCCTGCACAAAACTCATACCCTCGGAGACGCCGAGGAAGGGCGGGGAGAAGATGGGAGAATCGGGGCGGTCGCGGCAGCTTCCCTTGTTAGGGATGGGGTCCCTCCCGTCCCCATCTGGACCCGCGAGATTCGTGCGAATCTGTGCGGTGGGCTGGGATTCGCTGGGGCGTTGGCGGATCCAGTCCACCTTCACGGGTGCGCAACGCGTGGTGGATTGAAATGGGGATCTGAGGGACCAGGTCCCCACGCACATCGCCAGCTGCCACCCGCGTGGGCGCTCCCGCGCCCAGTGATGCAGGGCACTGGATCACCCACCGGGCCAACACCATCCGCCACCCGTTCTAGTGAATGGACCGGCGCTCTGGAGTTCATTCCTCCCGGATTCGGAAGAACTGCTGAGCCTGGTCGGGTCGCAGAGTGATCGGGATGCGGAGAGTGCCTGCCGGGGTCACCTCGACTCGGTCACTAGAGGGTTGCCACGAACCCTCCGGCGTTTCGATCTGGTCCGCCATCCACAGCCGGAGTCGCCGGTTTGCCGCCGACACGGTCGCCCCTGTGGAATCCTGCGGACGCAGCTCCACGGTCCAGATCTGGCCCTCCGTCCGGTGGGAGACGATCCGGCCTCCCACCACCCGTGGACGACTTCCGATGGTGAAGCTCGCAGGCTCATAGGTCACATCCAAGACCGGCTGTGCCGACACCGTCGCAATCATTGAGTCGACCGGGATCGATCCAAAACGCATCACCGTCATCCCTCCTGTGGCACGCACCATGAACTCCAACTCGGCAACGATCGAACCCCCTGCAGGGATCGCCTTTCCGGCCCCCTTCCAGAGCACCACGCCGATCCGCCCCTGGGCCGCGGACACCGCATTCTCCATCTGAGAGGTCCCAACAGGCGTCTGCAACCCGTTGTAGACGAGCACCGCAGGATCGAACTCCACATTGAACGCCATCGCGTTCTCGTCCCCTTCCCCCTCCAACACGACGGGAATTCGCACGGCACTCCCGGCCACAACGTCGCTCCATCCAAAGCGGATCCGGCGGCTGGGCGTCAGACCGCTCCGGGTCACCCTTGGGTCCCGGACCGACGGTGCGTTCAGCACGATCGAACCGCTGCCCGGCGGATCGGCCTGAGGCTGCGCGGGATCCAGCTTGGCCACGTACCGCGCCACCTGAACCAGGTCCGCCAGATTAATGAACCGGTCCCCAGAGCTTTCCCGCGGGGCACAATCCAGCCGGCTCGCGGCCAAGGGGCTGCTGTAGGACCCTCCCAGCTGACCGCTGGCCAGCACGCTGGCGATTGTCGTGATGTCCACCACGTTGACCGCAAAACTGTTGTCCACATCCCCTTCCAGAGAGTCCGCCAACACCATCACCGATCCGGGATCCGCGACCACCGAGGCCAGCGATGCATTCGTCAGAGCGATTCTCAGCGCGAGGTCGGAGGCCCCAAGAGTGCCCAGCACCGAGATCGGCACCCCGAGTGGCGGGGCCACCGCCGGGGCGGTCACGTTCCGGATAGTCGCGATGTTGTTCACGGTCTGAGCCTTGAATGTCAGGACTCCAAGCCGATTCGTCCCCGCGGGAAATGACCGCTGCGCCGGGTCCTTTCTGGACACCTGGACCTGGACCCGGATCCGGTTGGCTCCCGCACCACTGGCTCCTCCCGCGACCGGGGTCGCATCCACCGAACCGCTCGTCCGGAAGCTGAGGTCCGTCGACGAGACCAAGGCCGCATCGAGAGCCACCGCTATGTTCCCCACGTTGGCCGAGAGATAGGGTGACACCACATCCAGGGTGAACGAGACCGCTGACTCATCTCCAAAGCCGACGACACTGATCGGGATTTCCACCGTGGCGTCGGGAAACACCATGGCATTGTTGGTCAACACCAACACCCGATCCACGCTTAGAGCCACCAGCTTCGAGACTCCACCGGCACCACCCACCGCGTTGGTCGCCGTCACCCGGTAGATCCCTGCGTTGGCCGGCGTGGCCGCCACGGTCAACCGTGAGGTGTTGGTGAACCCCGACACCGACACGAACTGGCCGGAGCTGTTCTGCTTCTCCCACTGGAAGTTTGGAGAAGGCGTCCCCGCGGTCGTCAGATAGGATCCCAGATCCACCGTCGAATACGCCCGGGCTGAAAGGCTCATGTCCACTCCGTTGCCAACCCCAGCCACCCAGTTGCCCCCACCGACCACAGGGGTCGGAGGAGTCGTCGGCACCGAGAGCGACGCCGGCTCGGTCACCGTCACCGTGAAGTATGAGTACTGCTCCGTGCCATCCAGCACCGCAGCTCCCTCGAGAGGATTGGGGTTCTGCGGCAGATGCGACAGCTGCGCCGTCACCAGCCGGTAGTTCCCGCGCATCGATGAGCTGAGTGTCCCCCCGACGCGCAGCTTCAGCTGACCCGAGAACCCGTCGAGGTTCGCCCAGAACTCCTTGGGGTCGGTCCAACCCCTCCAGTTCACCGAGGGGGGTTGGGCCTGCGAGGTCAGATCGCCGAGCAGCGATGCATCCAACGCCCAGGTCCCATTGAGGGCCTGCTTTTCAAAGCGGATCCTGGCGGTGAGCGATCCAGCCAGGCTCACCTCGATGTCTCCCTTCGTCCCGGCGGCACCCGAGATGTTCGACTTCGATAGCCCCACCGTCACCGGCAGGACCGGCGTCAGTGTCGTCGACACCGCCTGCCCCTTGGCGGCATCGGCCGCCAAACTGGTCCCATACAATGGGGTCCGGATCCTCAACGAGTAGGGCTTCGCCAGCGCATAGGAGAATGCCCCCAGGGTCAGGGTTGAATTGGTCGCCCCAGGAATCTCCACCCCTTCCCTCAGCCATTGCAGCGAGGACCCACTCGGGACCGTGTACCCGGGGTCCACCGACAGCGAGACACCGGCGGTCCCGGATGCCACGGGACCGACGGACACAGGGAGGGTCGTCGGGACACCGCCACCCAAACCGGTGATTCCGGTGACCCGAGGGAGGCTGGAGGTGATGACGGGGGCGGCGGCGACGGGGTGGACGGACAGGGTGACTTCATTTGTGAGGGCCCTACCCACTGAACTCTTCACCACCACCAGATACCGGCCATTGGTCAACGGCGTCGTCAGCGAAATCCCAGGTTTCAGGTATTGCTGTCCTTGGGCGGATGTCGACGCTCCTGTCACGGTCGCCGGACCGCAGATCAGTGTCGAGGTGTCCGCGTTCCACAACTCCACCACCGGTGCCGGATTGCCGCGCGATTTCACCTCGAAGATCGCTTCCGACGAGGTGTCGACTGGCGTCAAATACACCCCACCCGGATTCCGGCCGAATGCCGTGAAGCCGCCGCCGGTCGGCACCCAGATTCCCCCCACCCCGTTGGGCGATAGGTTCTGTGCGCTACCCCCGCCCACCAGTCCGATCCGGACCGCCAGCTCACTCGGTCCACTCCCCACCCGAACCGTACCCGAGCGCTGGTCATTCCCGAACGCATTGATCGCCTCGACATCCACTTGGAACGCGTCCGCCTCCCCGGTTGAAATCGCCACCTCCACGCTCGGCCCGGTCGCTCCGCTGATGAGCACCCCGTTCTTGCGCCAGCGGTACTGCACGGGTGGTGCCCCATTCCCCAGCCCGGCCTGCAGGGTCAACGTCCGACCCCGTTCCACATAATCGGTCGCCAGGTTGAATGTCGTCCTGCCCAACTCTCCATTGATCCCGGTCAACATCGGCCGCTCCATCGACACCAGGGCCAGGCTGTGGTTTCCGCCGGCAGCGATGTCGATCACGTTGGACAGAGTCGCAGGAATCGAGGTCTGACCCGACCCGTTATACCCCCACGCCACCACCGTCCCATCCTCCCGCAACGCCAGCGAGTGTGCCCGTCCCACGGCGATTTCCCGCACGTTCCTCAACCCGCTCGGCACTGCCGTCCGCCCATCAGCGGTATTTCCCCAGGCCAGAACCGTCCCATCGGCCCGCAGCGCCACGAGGTGGCTGGCACCGGCCTTCAACGACACCACATTGGTCGCCCCGACGGGGACCTGCAGCACGCCGAAGGCCTCCGCCCCCCAAACCACCACCTGCCCCGTGGCCAGCAGCGCCGCGCTGAAATACTCACCGGCGGCAACGCCCACCGCACCCACCACTCCGCTGGGCACCGTCGTCTCCCCAAAGAAATTGATCCCGCCGAACCCGTTCACCACACCTGTCGACCGCAGCGCCAACGCGTGGGTGGCACTCGTCGCCACCGCGACATAGCGCTCCGTCATCGGAGAGGCATCGCCCGTATTGACTGCTGGAAAGTATCCCCCCAACCGATCCCCGATGAACGCCAGGTCCCCCGGGTAGTCGTTCCCGACAAACTGCTGCCGCTGGGTCCGCACCACCACCGCGTGCAGGAATCCAAACGCCACCCGCTGCAGCGACACGCTCCCATCCCGGGCGATCAACGCCTCGTTCCAGCTGGTGTAGTCGGTGTACGGCGTCGACCCGTTTCCGTAGGTGATCCGACCGTTCTCATCTCCGCTGACCCCACCGGCACCCGAGACGATGAAACGTGATCCCATGTACGGGGACCCTCCGACGGTGATTCCGCTGCGCAGCACCACCGCATTCACCAGTTCCCCTGAGGCCAAGGCATCCACATCGCTCTGGGTCACTCCTGTCGGCAGTTTCGGCGCCTGATTCAGGCCCAGGATCGACTCCCCCCAGCCCAACACGGTCCGACTGCGGGTCTGGGCGCTGACCACCCCAGCGCTCAACGCGAGCAGGCATGAGAAAACAAACGCCGAGCCGCCGAGCCGCAGCCGACGGGCTCGACTCGGTCCGCTCGGTGGGGAATTCAGTGGCCGGGAAGTCACCGGAGTCGACCCGATTGTCGGATGTTCGAGATTCATGAGTCAGGAGGAGGATGGTGTTGGGATTGCTGCTGATCCGGAAATCGGAGGAGACGAGTTGAACCGGACTCCACTGGTCCTGAAGGCTGATGCCTCCACAGAAGTCGTCTAACCCGAATGATACCGAATCCTTCTCCGGTGTATTCGGCACAGACTCTTGTGGATTAACTAAAACTTACTCTTTTCGGGGTTCTTCGCTGTTTTCGGTGGGTTGCCAGCGGAGGGAGGGGTTGGGTAGAAGGCGGGGATGTCACCGGAAAAGCT
>SXGQ01304588.1_pt1 | contig 23300 bp, 25 predicted proteins | sample 3178371 | NCBI WGS metagenome assembly SXGQ01 (sample SAMN11356859, study PRJNA531348) | freshwater metagenome | isolation source: freshwater sample F1-20 | place: China: Fuxian Lake, Yuxi | collected 2017-12-25 | reverse complement strand
TAAAGCGGGCGGGTGCTGCCGTCTTCACCGATTTCGTCTGCCTGCGGCGGATTCAGCCATTTGCTGGTCGAACCCCGGGCGCTTTCATCGCCGGACAAACCCCACAGGCTATTGGCGCTTACTTTAAGAAAGGCGCTGTCGCCGGTCGTGCCGGTGGTGAGCTTGAAGAAACTCTGACCCAGCGCGTTTCGCTCTACGGACACCTTTACGCCGCTCACGGTACGGCCCTGACTGTCAGCCAGTGAATTGATCCTGCGCTCCAACTCCGTACGGAAGGAGTCGATCGTGTAGTCGGACTTGATTGGCATCTCAACCACACCGGACACGTTATCAACCGTCATCACGAACTTGTTGTTGGTGGAGTCAACAGCGAATTTCCCCGAGACGTTCAAGCCGATGGGGGACCCCGATAGGATCGCAGGCTTCGACGCAATACCGCGCAGTGGCCTTTCTGACTGGCCCGTGGAGATCGCAGCGTTACCGACCGGCGGAAACCGGAACAGCGTCGACATAAGGTCGCTGCCGTCCTTAATCGAGATGGAGGAGGTATCCCCTGTGGATCCCGAGGATACTGTGAACACCTTGTTGAAGTCGTCAAATTCCACCTTGATGCCGTACCGCTGCGAGTCCTCGTCCACAATCGACAGTCCGTTCGGGGGCATGTCAACGCCATAGAAGCCAGTTTCGAGGTTGACGTCTGTGGGTGACATCACCAGACCAAATAACTCATTGGGGCCATTTGAAGCAGATCCCACGAACACTTTCTCGCCATCCCCAGCGGTGAACTTGAATGCACGCTCAACCTCGTCATACCTGACGGACAGTGTGGCCAAGCGGTCAGCCGACGCAAGCATCTTCGCCTTTTCATTCGCGTCTGTAATCCGGTTCGCCTTCGCACGAAGCGCGGTTTCTTCGGTCGCCAACTGATCGTCGATTTTCGCCTCGGTTTCGGCTATGGTCATCTTGGATAGCAGTCCCTGAGCGGTCCCGGTGGCGTCGATATTAATCGACACATAGTGGCTATCGGGTACGGGATCCTTTGAGCTAGCCTCTGCAACCGCCACCTTGAAAAGCTGCGCCTTTCCAGTGGAAGGATTGACGAGCGAGTTGAAATCAAAGTACCGCTGCCCGCCAAAATTTTTATTCAACTCGTTTGAGAGGATCCGGGCAATATCCACCCCGGTGTACTTATCGTCGCGGATCGTTTCGTCAAACATCATCGACGTAACATCGACCGTACGCTCAGAGCCGTCGATATCGATGGTGAACTTGAGTCCACCCAGACTCTTTTTGAGCTCGGTACCGTCAGCAGCGGCGCCTTCCTTCAGCACGATATCGCTTGACAGCGAGTCCGCCCTTGCCATCGTGACTTTCAGAGCGCCACTTGTCTTGTCGTAGGTCGCGCCGGTTCCGATCGCTGCGGCGAGCTTTGCGCCGATGAAGTCCCAGCCCGTATCGTTGGCATCCGACCAATTCCCGCCGAAGCTCGCTTTCGAGATTTCGTAGGAATCGCCACCGACCGTGATGGAATACTTTTCTGCAGCGGGCTGACCTGCGCTTTTCAACGCAGCCAAATCGACGATCCGATCAGGCAGCGAAATTGCGCTGCCGCTGATGCCATTCTTCCAATCGGCCACCAGCTGGTCAGTGAGTGCAGGGAAACTCTGCGTTCCCGCTGGCAATGACGGATTGGTGCTACGCAGGTTGTCTAGGTTGAAGAGACGGGAAACGCCTCGGGCGATTTTTTCAACTGGTACAGGTGGCACCGAGGTTTCGGAACGAATTTCGCCGTATTTGTTCACATACAGATACTTACCCTTGCTGTCGGTAGCCTGGATCAGATTCTCGCGCAACTTGTTGTTGCCAATATAGACATGCGTTTGAAATTTGTTGTTCGGGTCTTCGGGTGACGCCACCTGCGTCTTCACGTAGTACACCGTCGCCAGGTAATCATTTCCACCCGAATCGAAAACCGTGACTGCAGTGGTGAGGTTGTAGGTCGCCGGATCAGCCGGATCGAACGCCTTGGTTATTACCGGGCTATCCGCAGGCAGATTGAGCGCCAGCTGAACATTCTCCGTCTGGCGGGCCTCGCCCGCTGTCGCCCGCGGAATGTAAAGCTTTCTGAGATTCTCAAGATCCGCCTTACCGCTGGAATCAACCGTCGCCGCCATCAGCGCCTGACCGGCAGAGTTCACAACAGCAAAGGAGTCGTTCAGCGTGAACGTTCCGTTGCGTGTGTAGATGTCCTGTAAACCGTCAGCTGACTTGAGCGGGAAGAAACCATCACCGGTAATGGCGATATCAAGCGAACTGGCCGAGAACTGTACGTTGCCCTGACTGAATTCCTGTGTCACCGCCTTGAGCGAAACCCCCTGCCCGACCACCGATGAGGCTTTCTGCAACGGCGAGGTAGCAAAGATGTCACCAAAATCAGCACGTGAACGCTTGAACCCGGTTGTGCCGACGTTGGCGATGTTGTTACTGGTCACGGCAAGCTGCGCTGTCGCTGCATTCAGACCGGTCAGGGAGGTATAGAAGGACATGTTTCAGACTCCTGCGTATGCGGTTTCGCCGTCGTGAGCGGCAAGAGGGGATTGCTGATGGGGGTGATTCGGTTGGCTGCCAATTAATCAGCTGTCAACGCGTTTGATCTGAGAGAGCGGAACGCTGCCACCGCCTTCAACTTCAACCATCATCTCGTTGGTCGTACCGTTGAACGTGACGCTTCGCACCGTCGCTGGGGTGCTGATCGGCACCTGGGTGACCTTGCCAAAGCTGCTGACCGTTGCCTGGACCTTGTAGCGGCCCGGGGGCATGCGTTCACCCTTGTCGTTGTAGCCTTCCCACTTGACCTGAACCTCACCTGGCGCCTGCCGACCGAGAGTCTGTGTGAATACTTTCCGGCCCAACGAGTCGTACACCTCGAGTGCGACCTTGTCGGCGCCATTCGGCGCTGAGACGACACCAGAAATGTTGGCGCCTTCCAGCAGTTCCGCCGTTCCGTTGGGCGTTGCCACCTTCTTGCCGATGAGGCTGGTGCCGGCCAGCAGTCGATCCGACTGCATCGAGCTGGCCATGGAGGACATGGAGTCCGCCATCTTGGTCGTGGCTTCGAGCTGGGAGAACTGGGCGAGTTGCGCGACAAAGGCCTCGTTTTTCACCGGATCGAGCGGGTCCTGGTTCTGGAGTTGCGTGGTAAACAATGTCAGGAAAGCCTGCTGCCCCATCTCTTCCTTCTGCGCGGGGTTGGCAGCGGCCTTCTTCAGCTCCTCGTATTTCGGGAGCGTCGATACAAAACTACCTGCGCCTGTCACTGGGGATGCCATGATTTATTCGTCCTCAGGCTTTGATGATGTCGAGGGTGCGCATCATCAATTCGCGCGCGGTATTCACGACCTCAACGTTGTTCTGGTAAGAGCGCGCTGCGGCCATCATTTCGACCATTTCGGTGACCTCACTTACGTTTGACGAGAAGACGAAGCCATCTTTGTCAGCAAGCGGATTACCGGGTGAGTACACCTTACGTACCGGGGTCTGGTCATCAACGATCTTGTCCACCTTCACGCCACCCACGTGCTGGAACCCGGAATTGGTCGACTCCTTGTCCACCAATGCCTTGAAAACCGGCCGTTTGGCCCGGAACGCATCCTGCTCGTTGCCCGCAACCGTGCCCGCATTAGCGAGGTTCGACGCGGTGGTGTTCATCCGGATCAACTGCGAATTGAGCGCAGTGCCCGCGATGCCAAAAATTCTTTCGATGGACATGAGCGATTACTCCCCGCGCAGCGCTTTGCGGATTCCGCTGATCCGGTTTTCGAGGAATGCCAGCGTGGCCTGGTAGTCGCCCGACGCCTTACCGTAGCGAGCCTGCTCGACGCTAATCTCAACCGTATTGCCGTCAGCGGCAGCATTGAAGGGTGTGCGAAACATCATGCCGTCAGCGCCGGGTAAGTCGCCGATCGCGAAATGCTGAGACTGCGTGGCGCGCATCGGCGACGCACGAGCCGCATCAAGCGCCTTGGCAAAGTCGATGTCCTTGGCTTTGAAGTGCGGAGTGTCGGCGTTTGCAATGTTTTCAGCGATGACCTGCATTCGCCGATTGCGCAGCGGCAACGCCTGCTCATGCAGTCCAAGCGCGTTATTCAGAACTTCCATCGCTGTGCCCCCCTTGCGTTGACCCGCCTTGATTCAGGCCCGTCAGCCATCCGGCATTAAAGTTTTGCTTAGACCTTACGAAAGCACAGCGCGTGCCAACGAAATTCCAACGCGCTCTTCTCTGAAAGCAGGCAGGACACCCAGACGCTGCGGCAAAAAATTGCCGCCCGCATTGCCGCTTGGATTGCCGCCACGCGCTCACCCTTGCCGCCCCGTGCCGCCGCTTTGCGTGGGCTGTGCAGCGGTGTCACTACGATCCTTTCGCCCGCCCTGGCCATCGAGCGCCGCGGACACCGCACCCGGCGCGATGCGCACTGCTTGGTGCGCCTCACCCTCCCGTCTCGAATGAATCAGCGCCTCCAGCCGCTGCTGCGCATGGCTGATAAGTCCGCTCAGAATCGATTGACGAGTCATTGGCTGCGAACGATCGCCACTTACATAAAGTGCTTTCGCTTGACTGCCCGCAATATCAAGCGCGGCATGCGGACGCTGCTCGCTACGCGCGGCAGGCGTGAGCACGGTGAGGTAAAGATCAACCAGCGACACAGGGCCCCGCTCGCCCAGACGGTTGTCATCGAAATAGCGCTCAACCAGGTCAAGCTGGGCCAGCACCGGTTGCTGCTGTATCTCGGCCGCCCTACCCTGCATACCTACCGACGCAGCACCTCGTCCCGGTCCCTCACAGAACTGGAGGATGCCGTGACAACGCCCATTGGTCGCGCGCGGATTCAGGCCGTCACTTTCCATCAAGGCCACTGTCGCGAAGTCATCTGGGGAAAACCGGAATTTTCTACTCAGATCAACGATTCGGTTCTGTACCGCCTGGCGGTCCTGTGGCTCGACATAACCGCGCTCCACCGCACGATCCAGGGTCTTCTGCAGCTGAGGAAACACTGACGGACCGACTGCGGTCGCCGCCGGACGGGCTGCAGCCTGCGGCTGCGAAGACGCAACCACGAGGGGACGGGAGGCCGTCGAAGGTAAAGGCCCGGATTTCGCTTCGGCAGACGTTGGGTGAGCCTGACTGCCCAGCACGCGCAGGTCGATTCGGTCGCCAGCAAAAATTCGGTCTGGATTACGGATCGTGTTTGCCTCCGCAATTTGACTCACCGCCCGGTTGACGTCAGCCCCGGTGCTCGGCAGGCCCAAGTCCCGTAACCGGCGATGCGCGATGCCGCTCAGCGTGTCGCCTTGCTGAATGTCGTACAACTTTGCTGGTAATTCCTGGTTGGCAGCCCGAAACACCGGCGCGAACGGAGCGGCCGCTGGTACAAGGCCCGGAGGCCTTGCTTTCATCGGCGACGCGGCGTCCGCCAACGTACGGTCGGCAGGCGCCGACGGGTGTCGAGCATTCGCATGCTGATGGAACCGCGCTGAACTGGATATAACCGGGTCTTGCATGACCGAACTCTCTCCTGTCGTCGGCTCGACGCTGGCCCATTTCATGCAAGCGGTATGCCACGCAAGACGCCAGTGACGGAATTCCGTCTACCGGACGGGCTGTCGGCAAACCTGGAGGTTCGAGATGAGGCGAGCATGGATCACGTTTAAAGGCGCTGTCGCGGCGACCGCCCTGACGGCTGTCGCCGTATCCGCCTTTGCGCAATCGGTTGCCGTCCTGGGTACAGGTGCGCCTAGGGTGCCCACCTCCGTCGCCACGCTCAGCGCTCCCCCGTCGGGGTCAGGAAACGCCACCGCGGCCCGAGAAGGGCTTCGCGAACAGGCTCGGGACTGGGTCGCCTCGCAAATTGCAACCGACGCAGCGCTGGTTCAGATCGGCGCACTCGACGGCCGCGTCGATCCGCCAGCCTGCGAAAGCGGTTATCGGTTCGACTTCCCCTTCGAGGCGAGATCAACCGTACGCGCCCGCTGCGAGAACCCGGTCCGGCAGTACTACCTTCGTATCTCAGTGGAACGCGTCAGACAGCGGCTGGTCCTTGCCCGATCGATGGCTGCCGGAGAAATTGTTTCCCAGTCCGACCTCACCATGCGCGATCTTGCAGGCTCCTCGGGAGGGATCGACTCCGCGGCACAGATCGTCGGCCGTTCACTGCGACGCACAGTCGGCGCAGGAGAGGCCCCTCTTTCAAGCGATCTCGAGGACGTCGCGACTGTCGTCAGGGCGGCTGCCGACCTCAGGGCGGGCGACATGGTTCCTGTCATGGTTCTTCGAACCGAACTTCTGCCGCGCAGCAAGATTCCCTCGGGCGCTATCACCCGCGTCGACGACCTCAGCCGGGCTCGGCTCAGGCGAGATGTTCCCGCAGACCGGGTTCTGGTGTCCGACGACCTCATTGACACCCGGCCGGTTGTGGTCGCCCGGCGTAATATGATGCGAGGCGAGACGATCGACAGTTCAGCGCTGGAGGTGGTTGAAATGGACCGCCGCGCGCTCCCAGCCGACCACCTCAGCAGCACGCAAGGCCTGGAACAGGGCGAAGTTAGCGGCATGATCCGGGCGGGTGAGCCGGTCAGAGCATCGATGGTGCGGCCCGCTCTGATGATTCGAAAGGGCCAGATCGTGCTGCTCAGCGTGGCGCGCTCAGGTATCGAGATCAGCGTGCAGGTCGAAGCACTGGAAGACGCCAAGCTGGGCGATCAGGTCAAACTGCGCAACCCTGACTCTGGCAAGCCGCTCGCGGGCATGGTGACAGGCCGGGGGGCTGCGCGTGCACTTTGATGCTAAAGTTAATTCGCTACCCGTCGACTCAATAAGAGCCGAGAAAGCGCTTCTGACCCGCTGGGGATAAAAATGCCTGGTCCAATCAATAACTTAGCCTCAACCCTCACGACTCAATCCACTACGGGCCGCCCAACCGCCAAGCCCGCAGAGAAAGAGAAGATGGGGCCGACACCCAGCGAATCCGGGGGCTCAGACATCGGCGCCTTGCGCCAGGCGGCCCTGTCCAGCACCTCAGACTTCGATCGCGAAAAAGTTGAGTCAATCAAGCAGTCCATTGCTGAGGGCCGATACGTCATCGACTCCCGCCGGATAGCGGAAAGCTTCTACTCGCTTGAACGCTCCCTTTACGGCATCTCCTCAGACGCCGAGCAGAAGTGACGCCTCTCAGGTCACAACTGACGGTTGCCGACCAGCAGTGCGCGAAGCTTCGCCACCTGCTGCAGGAAGAATTTGAGGCGCTGCGAAATCGTGACCTTGACGCATTCGAGAGCCTTCAGCCAGTGAAGGCGGCCCTGATCGCCGATCTTGCCACCGCGGTCGAAGAGCAGTGCCGTCAATTAGCCTCAACAGACGCCGATTCGAACGTCCTTACGCGGTGGGAAGGATTTCGGGCCGCCATGCTCGAGTGCCGAGATCTGCACCGCCGTAACGAAATCCTCATTCTTCGCAAACGCGATGCCATTGAGAGTGCACTGGCCACGCTGGTGGGCGGGTTCGATTCAGTCGCGAGCGTCGACGTCTATGACCGACTTGGTCGTACAAATCGTCCACGCCGGCGAAATGCCTACGCCCAGGCGTAACCCCCCACTGTCAATTCCAGAGTTAACGGCGCCCATTCGAATCGGGCGTGACCCCCCGCAACCGGAACGCCCAGGCCAGTACGACCGCTACGGCAGCGTAACACTCAACCGGAATCTGATCATCCAGTTCCAGCCGGGACAAGGTTGCCAGCAACTGCGGATCTTCAGCGATAAAGATACCGTGCCGCCGGGCTTCCTCAAGAATTCTTTCGGCAACCTCGTCGCTGCCCTTCGCGACCACTACCGGCGCATCACGACGTCCATATTCGAGGGCAATGGCATGCTTCTTCCGCATGAATCGCCTCAGGCGGTGACGTCCAGACCCGAGGTGCGTGGCTTATCCACCGAATCTGCAATTTCCGGCCGTACGCCCTCAAGAACATGAAAGGCGCGAAGCAGCAGGCCGGCCTCGCGTAAATTACCCTCGAGCTGACCGGACGAGGCGCTGACCAATGATGCGATGTCCTTACGCGCCGCCCAGACGGTCACGTCGACTCTCGTACCGACTACGACTGTTTTCATCCAAAGATCGCCCGTCCTTGGCGGATTGATATGGAGGTCAATCGTATAACCCCCCTCGCCGCGCTCATCGCCCCGGCTATGTCGCTCAAAGCGGAGCAAAGCGGGCGGCGCGTCACCAAATGGGAGCATGACTGAAACCACAAAGCGTCCATCTGCGGACTGCTGAATCGATTCGATCTGCTTGCGTTCAATGTCATTGATCGCGTCATCAACCTCTGCCCCCGCCGACGCTGAGCGCGCACCCAGTACCCGGCTGACTTGTCGGAGCAGCGCCTTCAGATCGAGTTGTGATACCTGGCGCCCGGAAGCGAGCATCGCCTCGCCCCAGACACCGCTCTGCGCGACTGCACGCTGAACCGCTTGGGGTGACAAGGCGTCCGAACGCAGCCGCGCAGCAATCAGAGCACGAGCAAGTTCCGGCGCCCCTGCGCTGATGAGGGCCGTCTCAAGCCGGCCGGGTGCAAGAAGATTGGCGAGCGCAGACAGGCCTGAAGGGCGAGACAGTATCTCGAGCATTCTTGGCGAGAGCGGCGCCGCGGTCCCTCCCGCTGCCGCGATCAGCGCCCCCGCTGCGACAGGCGCCCCGCCCGCTACAGCGCCAGTAGCGGACAACGGGCTCGCAGCCTGGGGGCCTCCCCCCGCAGAGGGGTCTGCGATGGGGCGAAGCACGACCGCCTCGCCCTGTCTGCCCACACGAAACCATCGAGGATCGCCAGGCGCTACCCGTTGCAAGGCCGCTGGAATGTCGAACCGACGGCCACCGAGGTCAAAAAAGAGCGAGTCGCCCTGGGACTGGACGAGTGCCTGAACAACCTGGCCATCACGCAGGCCCAGCGCCCGGGCATCGGTTTCAGCCAGCCGAATAACGGGTACTTCCGCCACCAGCGCGGCGTAGCGCGCGAGCGGGCCGATCGCGTCAGGCGCGATCATCTGGGCTTAGGGATAGCGAACCCACGACCGTCGCTCAATCTCCATGCGCTCGGCAGCACTCATGGGCGCCGAACGCGGTTCGCCCGCGGTTGGTTCAGGATGTGCAGCACAGGCGCCCGAACCGCCAAACGCGACCTGCTGCAGCATGCAAGCGTCGGGGATTTGCAGTACGGCTCCGGCCAGCAATACCCCACGAGCGCCCTGCGGCAACGCATGCGGATTCAGGCGCGCGAGCGCATCCCTCAAGAAAACAATTGAAAAAGGGCTTGAGCCCATTTGCTGACTGATGATGCGGTCAAGCGTGTCGCCGCTGCGAACTGGATATTGGCGGGCACCCTGATGGGCCTGCGCATAAGCCGACCCAGCGACCCCCGCAAAGGCCGACAGCACAATGAACGCTGCCGAACAGCGGCGGCGTGCTCCCAGACTTAAAGCGGCGAAGCAAACCATGGAACTCCCCTTTCCAGTCCCGGCCGGACTGGCGAACCAGCAGACTCGGCCGTCAATCGAAGTGTAGAACGGTGCTGACCGACGGCAACCACCTCGGCCATGATGATACGGTCAACCGCACCCTGCTCGAGCACCCGGGTCGGAATTTTCGCGCGGTCGGCGATCATCCAGCGATCACCTACCCGTATTCCTGCGGCGCCCCCCAAGGGGATCGCAAGCACGCCGGCAGCAAGCGGTTGCACCTGCACCAGCATCGGCTCACAGCGCAACAGGCTGACCGCCTCCGACCACCAGGCAAGCGTAGCCATCGTCACTGCAGCGATCGTTGAGTCGGGCAAGACCGGAGTGTTGTGCGAGGGCGCGGCGCCTGGAACCAGTACGGGTAATCGATGACGCAACAACGTGCGCTCCCCCGACACTTCAACCAGGGACAGGTCAATGTCAACCCGACGATCCGGCATAAGGGCTACCGGAGACCGTTCAAGTTCTGCGATCGCGCGGCGGGCCCCCGCCAGGCTGAGCGCGAAATAGGTCTGGCCGGGAGCGACACCGTGCCCGGCAGGCTCGGCATCGAGGCGGTCGGAACTGATACGTACCTCAATCCGATAAGGCGCGTCCTGGCGACCGGTTGAGCTGATTAGTCTCGAGTAGCTGTCGACCCCGGACAAGTCGAGACCTGCCACGGCCAGGCCGCTCCGACCGGACTGTTGACTGAATGCCTGCTGGATCAAGTCCTGCAGGAGGTTTAGTACGGAGTGGCCTCTTGCGCCGTCCGCCGGCACCAGGTCAAACCGGACAACCGCAGACCGGCGAAGACCAGTCCGATCCGGTCGGCACTCGACAGCGTCGGAGACCGGGGGCAATGAATCAGCGGGTGTGGAAGGATGGACAGACCGGGGCAGCGCGCGTGTGTCACGATCTGTGACTGAGACTGGCGCCGAAGGCTGTCCAGCTGGTGATGACTGACGTGAAACGCCGGATTCGCCAGCAATTGGCATTCCCTTGCTGTACTTCTCGCTGCCCGCAGTCGAAGCAGTGGCCCGCGCCTGCGCGGCCGATTCAGACCCTGCGATGAGATCAGCGGCGGCCCGGGCTCGAACCTCGGAGAAAAATCGCGACACATGACGAAGCCGTCCCGACTCATCGAGCCAGGCGTTCGAACTGATGTGAACGGGCGCATCAAGCGCCTGATCAATCATTGCGTGGCGAAGCTGTTCGAGCCGCGCAGCACTGTTTTCAGCGCTGGAGCCAGGCGCTGGAGCGACTGATGGAGCTCCCAGGCCACCGGGCAGCGCGGTTCCCGGCTGGGCGAGCGCAGAAAACGCCGGAAACCCTATTCCTGCCGTCACCAGCAGATCGCGCAGCAGTCGTACCTGAGCCCTCATGATCAGCGACCCAGACGGGCCATCTCCTCGAGGTAGATCGCGCGAAGCTCGAACATCACGTCGCGGTCCAGCGACAGCGTGAGCTCATAGGTGTCATTTCCGACCGGCGCAATGCTGACAACCTCGGCTCCGTGGATCAGCCCCTCGACACGCGAGCGCACCCGGTCGCTGCGCAGCGTGGCATCCGCGACGGTGGTCGCACCGTCGAGGTACTGTCCATACACCTGCTCGGCCAGCCCGCGATACGCGTCGAGCTTGGCCGCGCGTATCGCCAGAAGACGCTGCTGGGCCGGCAAGTGATGCTGCTGGATACTGATTACCGCATAGCCGGTGGAGAGAATCGGCCGACGCCGCTCGTTGCTGGACAGCTGCGGTGGCGCGCTGACACGCGGAGCGGGTTTGGCAGGCGCTACCGCCACGTCAGCGCCATTTACGGCAGCCGGAGAGTTCCCAGAGGACCCGAGATCAAGAGATGCACACCCCCCCAGCATCGCTGCACAGGCCACCAGAACCGACAAAGGCTTCCTCATCTCCAAGCTCCCAAAAGGTTAGGGACGCAACGCTCATCCCTCTGGGTTTTAATCGACCGGAGACGTAACGTCTTGAGCAACAACGCGCCGCAATAAGACGATTTCCCGACAAACACTAACGATTTCATTGATTTCGACTCTATACTTCAGGTTTGTTCTATTTCAAGGACGCGCCCAATCGGCGCTGGCCATGCGGGATATTCATTGAAAGGTCTTCACGCGATCATCGGACGCAGTGCCCCCATTCAGGCGGTGCGCTCGCTGATTCAGGCCGTTGCGCGATCGGGATCCACGGTTTTGATCTTGGGCGAAAGCGGGACGGGTAAAGAGCTGGTTGCCCGTGCGCTACACGACCTCTCCGATCGCTCGGGCGCTTCGTTCGTTCCCGTCAATTGCGCCGCGATACCAAAAGAACTCATTGAAAGCGAGCTGTTCGGGCACCGCAAGGGTTCTTTTACTGGCGCTTTGGCTGATCGCGTCGGCCGTTTCGAACTCGCTCACGGTGGCACGCTTTTTCTGGATGAGATCGGCGACCTGTCGCTCGACATGCAGGTCAAGCTCCTTCGGGTGCTCCAGGAACGTTCAATTGATCCGATCGGCTCTACGCGAACGGTTCCGATCGACGTCAGGATCATTGCAGCGACTCATCGGGATATTGAGGGTGAGATTGCGTCCGGCCACTTCCGGCAGGACCTGTTTTATCGCTTGAATGTTCTGCCGATTGAAATGCCACCGCTCCGAATCCGGCTTGACGACATTCCCGATCTGGCCGACTCGTTTGCACGCCGACACGCCCCCCCTGGCAAGGCTCCGGTGACGCTAGCTCCGGATCTGCTCAACGTTCTCCAATGTTATGAATGGCCCGGAAACGCCCGGGAATTATCAAATCTGATGGATCGCTTCAGCGTTCTGTACCCCGGGCGCCGCCTCGGACTGGCACAGGTGCCGCTCCCGATGCTGCCCAGGGGGCTTCGCCCTTTCGCAGAGCAGCAACTGCGTTTAGCTGAGACCACGGAACTGACCCAGGGTCTAGAGACGTCAGCGCAGCAGGAAGCGTTGCCAGATCTGGAGCAGCCGTTTGGTGAGCCAACCAAGCCTGGGACGTCTGGCGATCTGGGCGACGACGGCTGGGCGGCGCTGCAGACAGCCGATAACACGGTGAGCACCACGCTGCTCTCGAGCCGCCCGCAACTCGAAGCTCACCTGCCGGCGGCGGCTGATACGGGCTACACGATTCCGCCGGAACCGCAATCGGTCGAAGACATCTTGATGATGGTCCAAGACCCGGACGAACTGCCCGAGGACGGTCTGCACCTGAAGCAGCACCTCGCTGACATTGAGCGTTCGTTGATCCGGCAGGCACTTGACCGGTCGGGTGGCAACATTTCGCAGACTGCACGCCTTTTGCGACTTCAGCGAACGACCCTCATTGAAAAAATCAACAAGTACGATCTCAGGGCAGCGTCCGCCGATGATTGAGCCGGATCCGACTTCTCCGGCGCTTCTCTTATCTGCCGGCGGGTTCACCAGAACTCCCTGCCCCAGGTAAGCTCGGGCGCACTGGGAACTGCACGAATCGTTCTCGTTCCTGACGCAGCGATTCTTCGCGCGTTCTGTCGTTCATGGCCTGGGCAACCGCTCCTGCCCGCTGCTTCTCCAGGTCAAGAATATTGCGAACATCACGCCGAACTTCCGGAAGGCTTGCCAGCGTCTGTTCGATTGCGGCCACCCGTTCGCTGATGGTTGCAAGCGACTTGGCTTGCGCCTTGAGCGTACCGTCCAGCGATCTTGCCTGGGCCCCCACTGCCTGAGCGGCCTCAGCGGTTTGCTTGAGCATGAGATCGCGCGCGGCGCGCTGCTGGGCCGTTTCCACCGGTTCGGGTGGCGGGCGTGGACCTGCATTGGCTGAGGCAGCAGGGGCCGCCACCGGCGCCGGTTGTCGAGCCTGATTCTGCTCGAGACCCTGGACAGCAGCCTGCAGGGACGTGCGAAGACGATTCTGTGACTGGACAACGTTATCAATCTGGGAGGAAAAAGCATCCAGACGTTCTGAAATAGCCGCCAGGTTGTCGAGGCCCGCTTTCAACTCGCTGGTTCGCTTGGCCATGACGGTTACGACCGAATTCACCTGTGCAACGCGCCCGCGCAGTTGAATTGCGGCCGCGAGAAACAGGATCAGTGACAGGACAGCAACGGTGGCCGTCACGCCGGTGATGATCAACATCTGTTTCCTGTGCGCGGCAAGCGCGGCATCAAACCGATTTGCTGCCTCAGCCGCGCGGTTCGCGGTCTGCGCGGCCGCTTTAGCCGCCCGGTTTGCCACCTCGGCAGAATCCAGCGTGACGCGTGCGACCTCGCTGATGTCGCCGGCAGGGCCAGACCCGGGCTGCGCGACAGCAGTCGGGCTATCCGCAGCGGCATGTTGGTGATCGGTCCCGCTCATTTCGACTCCTTCTTGTCAGCGGACGCCTCAGCTGACTCCGTCTGTGGAACGGGCTCAGCGGCCTCGTTCGCCCTTTCAATTTCGGTGATCTCGGCTGAGATCGAGGCGGTTTCCTGGCCGATGTGGCCTGCGCGCTCCATCAGAATCGGCGGCAGGACAAATCCGGGTTGGTCCTCAAAAGGAATCGACACAGCATCGTGTGTTTGAAGGGCTTCGCCCGGTAAATCAGCTGGATCCTGATCTTCCGGCGAAGGCGCCACCGCCCCTGAAGGACTACCCTCCCCCAATTCATCGTCAGCGGGCCCGCCGATAATCTCCGCACCGTCAGCCCGTGGCGGATCCGCGAGCGGACCAAACTCGGTCGGGCTGGGCGACAGCCCGGACACAGTCCCCGTGGCAGGCGAAGACTGCTCTGTCTGGTCAGGCGCCAGGCCTGGGTCGGGTGGCGCGCTCATGGTTGGGGTACACGAGCGCTCGACGCGGCACGCGAGCCAGTCGACTGGGGCGCAGACGCGGCCTGCGCCGGTTTGGCGAAGGTCGCCCCCGCCGGGGAGCGGTCACGGTACACAAGCACAATGATCAGCGCGGCGATGAGTGCAATGGATAAGACGAGCGCCCCCCAGGCGACCATTCGCCGGCCGCGCGATGCTGGTTGCCGTGTAGCTGACCAATCCCCCTCAATCCCTCCGGCGATGAGCGCCGGGAAGCGATACGCCTTCACGCTCGATATGACGGGAGCGGGCGAGGTGATTCTTCCTGTATGCATGCCAGCTCCTGAATCGCCGGTGACGACCCTTGATGCAGATTCGGCGACACTGTCCGACTCCAGGGCGACATGACGAACTCGGCGTGCCAGGATGTCGCGAACCGTTCGGTTGGCCGCGTCGGCCTCGGCATCAGCGAGCACCAGCAACCGAACGCCGGCCGCGGGAAAATCACCGACTAGCCGTGTGAGTAGTTGTCCCTCCGGGGTCAATAGCGCACGCGAGTCGGCCACCAGAAGAACGCGAAGCGCGGCGCCGGGCCCGCCATCGGTTCGAGCCGACATGAACGAGTGGCTTGCCATGGCGGAGTTGAAACGGGCAACCAGCGCCTCCGCACTGGCCGGCATATAGATTTCGAGCACCACATCGGCGCGCGATCGAAGCGCGGCCGCGATCGTCCGCCCCCAGAGATCAAGATCGCCGCTCACCTGACTGGTTACCAGCACATTGCATCGTTCACCGGTGAGTAACTCAAGAACACGCCGGACGGTGGGCGAGTCAATAAGAAGTCGCGGCGCCCCACCCGTCGAGCCATCTGGTCGATCGGGTAATGCCTGCCGCGCGAGGCTGGGCTGGGGAAATTTCATGTCGCCTCCCTGTTGCCCTCGACATCAAATCGCATGTCGTTAGGAACCTTCGGATTGGGTCTCTGCATCGGTGCGGAGCCCGGCCTCACGCTGCTTAGACTGAACACATACGCTATGACCTGCGCAACCGGGACGTACAGCGCTTCGGGAACCGGAGCGTCGAGTTCGGTGGTGTAGTAGAGAGAACGCGCGAGCGGCGGTGCCTCGAAAATCTGAACACCATGCTGGCGCGCTTCATCGCGAATCCGGAATGCGAGGTGGTCCACGCCCTTGGCCACCAGCACCGGCGCGCCGTCCGACGTGGGGTCATAAGAGAGCGCCACCGCAAAGTGATCCGGGTTGGTGATCACCACGTCGGCGTCCTTCACCTTGGTCATCATCTTACGGGTGGCCAGTTCGCGCTGGCGCTTTCGAATCTGGGCGCGTACCTCAGGGCGCCCCTCCATATCTTTCATCTCGTCTTTGATTTCCTGCTTGCTCATCCGCATGCGCTTCATGAAATCGAAGTACTGGTAAGGGACGTCAAACAGCGCAATCAGTACAAGTCCGAAGGTAATGATGAGTGCCGATCGGGTGATAAGCGTACCGGTGAGCGACAGTGCGGGTTCGATACTCATCGCGCCAAGGGTCGCGAGTGTGGAGATGTTGTCCATCAGAACCCAAATCAGCAGAGCCCCGACAACCGAAAACTTGGCAATCGCTTTACCGAGCTCGACCCCGGCCTTGAGACCGAACATCCGCTTGAACCCATTGAGCGGGTTGAGTTTGTCGAATTTCGGTTCGATTAATTTAGATGAAAAATTCAAGCCCCCCAGCGCCATGGCGGCAAGGATGGCAACAACAATTGTGACCACAAAAATAGGGGAAACGAGCAGCAAGCCATCACCCATTCGCGAAAGGAAGACCCCAGGGAGGAGCGCGGGGGATTCGAGCACTTTGCGATCAAAGACAAAGGCGCTCGCAAAACCATCAGCAATACGTTCGGTCAGACCCGCCCCGGAAAAAAACAGCACCGCGATCGCACCCAAGGTGACCGCGGCAGCAGACAGCTCGACCGACCGAGCAACTTGTCCGTCTTCACGAGCTTTCTGCAGACGCCTGGCTGTTGGCTCTTCGGTACGATCTTCTGATTCGGTCTGCTCAGCCACCTGGAATCCCCAGAAGGTTTCGTACTCGAAGAAACGACTGCAGCCATAGCCACTCGATCCGGTGGCCGATGTGGGTCATGGAAATGATCATGACCAGCAGCCCAGCGGGAATCATTGCCGCAAAGCCCACTGCGAAAATATTGAGGCTGGGCGCAGCACGCGTGACGACCCCGAGCCCGACGTTGACAAACAGCAGCGCAGCCATCACCGGCAAAGCCAGCAGCAGCGAGCCCGCAAACATGAGCGAGCTCCAGGAGACCAGATTGGTGAAGGCGGTTTCGCCGATCAGGAACTGACCAATCGGGAGTGTTCGAAAACTCTCAAGAACAATGGCAACCAATAAGGTGTGGCCACCCATCCCCACAAACAACAGGGTGGAAAGTACGACGAGGAACTGCGCAATAACAGGAACATTACCCACGTTGGGATCGATCATGTTGGCCATGCTGAGCCCAAGCGACGCAGAGATGGATTGCCCGCCCAGCACCAGCGAAGCGGTCACCACCTGCAGCATGAGACCGACCAGAGATCCGATCAGCACCTGGTTAAATACCTCGAGCACACCCCGACCGGTAAATGGATCGATCATGGGCCAGGTGCCCAACGGATAAACCACCAGCGTGAGAGCTATTGCAAACAATATCCGGATTCGGATGGTGACCACATCGAGCGAAAACACCGGTGCGGTCAACATGAGCGCCGAGATCCGGATCATGGGCCAGAGAAAGGTATAGAACGCATCCAGGATCTGCGCGTAGACCAGATTAAACGCGGGTGACATGACCTGGGTTCGCTTTCGAGGATGAAATAGAGTGACCGGGCTTGGTGACTTCGACGCCGAAATCAACCGAACAGCTGCGGAATCCGTTCGAAGATCCGGCGGGTGAAGTCGACCATGACGCCAATCTGCCAGCCACCGGTGATCACGAGAACCACGGCAAGCGCAGCAAGTTTCGGAATAAAGCTCAGCGTCATTTCATTGATCGAAGTTGCAGCCTGAATGACGCCAATCAGCAGGCCCGCTGCCAGCGCCACCCCAAGCAATGGCGCCGATACCAGCACGGTCATCCAGAGCGCCTCCCGACCGAGATCGATGACGGTTGCGATATCCATGACATGTTCCTATTGAGCGCTACTGAACAGCGTTGAAGCTGGCAGTGAGGGATCCCATCAGCAGACTCCATCCGTCAACCAGGACGAACAACATCAGCTTGAAGGGCATGGAAATCATCATTGGCGAGAGCATCATCATGCCCATCGACATCAGAACGCTAGCCACCACCAGGTCAATGACAACGAACGGAATGTAAAGAAGAAATCCGATCGTGAAAGCACTGCGAAGCTCCGAAGTGATGAAGGCCGGCATCAGGGTGAGAAATGGAACCGAATCCGGGCCGTCGATATCGGTCTTGCCGGAAATACGCATGAACATTGCGATATCGTCTTCGCGAGTCTGACGAAGCATGAAGGCTCGAATTGGCTTTTCCGCGACCTGCAAAGCCTGCTCGAATCCCAACTTGTTCGCGAGATAAGGCGAAATCGCTTCGTTGTAGACCTGGCTGAGAACCGGCGACATGATGAAAAGCGTCAGAAACAGCGCGAGCCCGACCAGAACCTGGTTTGGCGGCGTCTGCCCGGTGCCCAACGCCTGACGCAGAAGTGACATCACGATGATGATTCGCACAAACGAAGTCATCATCAGCAGGATTGACGGCAGCAGCGTGAGTACCGTCATCAGCGCAAGCAACTGAAGCGTAAGACTGTATTGCTGCTGCGCGCCAGTGCCCGATACGGTTACGGCGGGTAGCCCCTGCGCGAGCACTGGCTCGACCACCGCGAGCAGCGACAAGATCGCGACAACTGACGCCACGAACAGGCGCTGGTTCATCGCCCTTCCCCCGAAGAGCGGCCTGTAATCGAACGCATCGCATCAAGGAAGCGCTGCTTGGCATCTGCGGGGGCCGGCGTCAGTTCATTAACCGAACCCTCGGGAGCGCCCTCTTCTCGCACCGGAATCCCAGCGGACGATCCCGCCTCCCCGTCTGATACGCCATCGAGCCGGGTGATGCCCTGATTGGAAATACCGAGCAGGATTTCCCGTCTGTCGACCCGGAGCAACACAACGCGCTGACGATTCCCCAGCCAGAGCGATTCCACCACGACAAGTCTACGCCCTGCCTGAGGGCGAAGACCCGCCGCACCGATTCTGCGAAGCACCCAGAGGGTGCCGAGCAGAAGCACGAGCACCAGCGCGAAACTGGCAATCAGCGATAACCATTGCGAGGTATCGATCGCCTTGCTCATAGATTCGATCCTAGAGATTACGCAGACGTTCGTTGGCCGGAACCACGCGCGTCAGGCGAATGCCGTAGCGCTCATTAACCAGGACGACTTCACCCTGTGCAACCACCGTATTGTTGACCAGCAGATCGAGCGGCTCGCCCGCCATGCGGTCAAGTTCGACCACACTCCCCTGGGTGAGGCGGATCAGATCGCGAATCTTGAGAACCGCGCGGCCCACTTCGACCGAAATCGTGACAGGAACGTTTTGAACGACTTCGACGTCGATCTGAACGCTCTTATCCGCTTCGGCTTCAGTCATTGGGTTGGACATCTCAATTCTCCGTCAGTACTGTCATTGCTTGGGTTTGATGGTGCGCTCGATCCGAATGGCCTTGGACGGGCCAGCACGGCCGACCTGGGCTTCGTAGCCCGGAATCTCGTTGATCAGGACACGAACGTGGTCGGGTTTTCGCAGGTAAAGGACATCACCCTGGCGAAGATCGGTAAAGCGCTTGAGAGTGGTTTGTACCTTGCCCAGCTGCACAGTGAGTTCGAGTGTGGAATCGCCCACAGCCGAGAAAAGCTCCTGCCGCCAGGCTCGCTCGGATTCTTCATTACCGTCGCCGGTCTGAACCCGACTGCGTAGCAGATCACGAATCGGCTTAAGAGAGCTGTACGGATGAACAATATCGATCAGCCCTCTTGAATCGGAGCCGCTTTCGACTTCGAACCGATTGAGAATGACCAGGTCGTTTTCGTCAGCGATCTGGGCAAACTGGGGGTTGATTTCCGAGCTCGCCACCTCGAATTCAACATCCATCAGCGGCGACCAGGCGTCCTGAAGCGAACTAAACAGACCATCGAGCATCATCTTGATGATTCGGGACTCGGTTGGCGTGAACAGCCTTCCGGGCGGCAGTTGACCAACACCGCGGCCAAACCCCCCAAAAAAATTGTCCAACGCGCTGAAGACCACCGTTGGCTCGATCACGACCATCGAAAAACCGCGCAGAGGGTTCATCCGCAGCACGTTGACTGAAAGCGGAGCCCGCAGCAGCTTCATGTAGTCGCGAAACTTGATGAGTTGCGAACGCGCGGGATTTATCCGCGGGTTGGTCCGGAGCACATCGAGCAATCCCAGCCGGAAGAGCCGGACAAAGCGCTCGTTGATCATGTCGATGGCCGACAGGTTGATACCGACCGAGCTGTCCTCGCTCGCCAGGTCGTGCCTGGCAACCCGCGCGCTCATGTTGAAGCCTGTATCGACTTCAACCGAGCCATCGGCCACGCCCGCGCTCAGCGCCTCGATTTCCTCAGCGGTGAGCAGATTTCCAGTGCCTGTCATGTCAAATCCGAAAATGCAGCAGCCAGGGGCGGCTCATTGAACGACAAACTCGGTAAAGTGAACCTCTTCGACGCCGCCAAAATCCTCGTATTTCTCGAGGAGCGCGTTGACCGTCAGGCGAATCTTCTCTGCAAGTTCGGTCCGAAATACCGGCTTGTTGATGTCGGCCTCGGTTGATTGACGCATGACATCCAAAATCGCAGAGCGCAGCGCAAACTCATGCTTCTTCACATTGTTGAAGACGCGCTCGTCGTAGTAGGTCATGATCGCGAGCCGGATCTGCATCACCTTACGCGACCCGGTCACGTTGGCGAGCAATGGCCGCTCAAGCTCCAAATACGTTTGCTCGAACCGCACGCGCTCAGGGGTTGCGCGCTGTCGCGGAGCGGGCTTGCCACCGCCCTTCGCGTCACCTTTTGCGTCACCCTTCGGATCACCCTTACCGTCCCCCTTGGCGTCGGCCGCTTTGGCGGGGGACTCGCCAGCCCTGGCTGGAGCGGCTTTGAGGTCGCTCGACGGTGTGGCGTCTTCTTCGATAGCCTCCGCGACCGCTTGAGCCGCTTTCTTGTCGAAGAATCCGGTGAAAAACAGCGTGGCGGCAATCGCGGCACCGACCAGCACCAGACCGATCACCACGATGATGATGATCTTGACCAGTGAGCCCTTCTTTCCGCCTTCCTCTTCCTGCTCGTCAGCCATCTGAATCTCCTGCTCACTTAAACCATGACGTCCAGGCCACTAGAACCGGCCTTCAGTCGCGACCCCGGCGCTGCCGTGGTCGCACCTTGAACCGAACCAACTGCCCCTTGATTTATCTGCCCATCACGACCGCGAGGTGTCGGCTTTCCGCCAGTCCCTGGGCCGGTTCCAAAATTCAATCCTAGGTGTGCAACGTTCATGCCAGCACGCTGCAGATCCTGCCGCAAGCGGTCCAACCCCTCTGAAATCAGCTGGCGCGCTGAGGCCTGACCTGCATCGAATACCGCTTCCAGCTGTCCCTGCTGCATGCTCATCTCGATCGAGATATGCCCGAGATGGGCCGGTTTCAGGTCGATCTGCAGCTTCCAGTTGTTGCTGGACGCTGCAGCCAGCATCCGCTGGGCCAGGCCTTCGGCAAGCCGTTTGGAGAGACCATTTTCCGATTCGGGATCGGCAGCCGACGCTCCGCGCCCTCCTTCGGCAGACAGATCAATGGGGTCAGCGGCGGTTGAACTGGCGCGGCTGGTGTGCTGCTTATGGCCAGCGTCGGGTGAATGCGCACCCGCGCCATCGGCCTCAGAGATCACGCCGGCCTCGACGAGTTCGTCGAGGCTTGCTTCTGCACCGGTGCCGGCGAGCATACCGGGGCCTGCGCCCGTCAACACCCACTGAGCAGGTATATTCGCAGACGAGGCGCTGGCAGCGGCACTCGCCGCCGAAATCACGCCGCCCGCCCCGTCGGTCGCAAGCCTGATCTGCCCCTTTGCCTCAGACAGGCGAATGGCGGCGGCGTTCAGAGGGAACTGAATTCCCGGATCTGCTGCTGGCCCCGCGACTGAACCCCCGGCGACCCGCAAGGCGTCCATGGTCGGTAAGGTCGCCACTTGCCGGTCGAGCGCGGCTGAGGGGCTGAGTTGCGCCCCAGCCGCCACTGTTAAGCCCGCCAATGACGCGCCGGCAGGCGGTTGCCCGTCCCCCAGTCCTGAAGCCGTTCCCGGCTGGCCGCCGACACGCGCGCCCTCCGCGGTGACCGCAGCGCCATTTTGCGCAGAGAAACCCACCCCGCCGCCCAGTACTCCATCAGCCGTGGACACTCCCCCGGGTCCCGCTATCTCTTCCGCTACGCCCGCAAATCCAACGCCGCCAGCAGCCACGCCGCCCGCAGCCACGCCGCCCGATAGTCCTAACGTTCCCGCTGATGCAAGAACCCCTAAGCGGCCCTGAAACTCGCCCAACCCGACGCCTGGCGACGACGCGCCCGCCAGACCTTCTATGGCGGGGTCCGCTGGGCCCCCTGCACCAGCAGGGCTGCCCCCCGCGGGCCCCCCCCCTGCTAATCCCGAGGTACCGCCCCGCCCGGCCCCTATCCCCGCAAGCAGCGAAGCGATAAATTCTGCCGGCGGGACTGGCCCGGCCTGCGCGAGTTCGGCCGCGCCAATCGGTCCAGAGGACTCGCCGATGGCCTCTGGCGACCCGGCGATGCCCGACCCATCGGCGGCTACTTGAGCGACCATTCCCGGCCAGAGCACCGACGCAACCAAGGACGCGTCAAGCCCCTGTGCGATCGCGAAGGCAAACAACGCATCCTCACCCGGCCGTTCCGCGCCTTCAGCGGTGATCAGTCGGATTCCCGCACCCACCTCCCGCTCCTGAAGGGATGGAACCGGCAAACCGTTGCCGCGGGCCCCGGCAACTGAGGACCGCGCAGGCTGGCCAAACGCGGACGCCAACATCGCGCCGAACAACCGCTTTCCACTAACCTGCCCCCCTCCAGCCCCCGATGCACCGGAGGGGTCTCCGCCGCCTCCTGACAGAGGAGAATTGCTGGAGGCGGCGGTCGCGTCAGCGACGCTGGAATCGGTTTGTTTGGGGGCCGCGGCAGTCAGATTGATCATGGGTTCAGGCCTTCGCAAGGGACGGGAGCCCCCGGCAAAAAGCAAGAACCGTGACAACGATGGCAACAGAACCGAGTGCGTGTCGGGAATCCGATGGCACGGCGCTTGCTGAACGGAGTCCCGTCCGGTTTGGCCAGCGCGAAGCGGCCTCCGTTTGAATCACTGAGAACCCTGCAAATCACTATGGCAACGCTTTCGCTGTCGGATTTCCGACAAGTACTCAAGCGCGTGGGACCCACCGGCCTGGGGCTTCCGGCGCTTGTGCTGCTGATTGTTGCCATGCTGGTGGTGCCGCTACCGCCACTGATGCTCGATCTGTTCTTCACGTTCAACATCATCGTGTCGCTGATCGTCATCATGGTGGCAATCGGTACCTCCAAGCCCCTTGAATTCTCGTCTTTTCCCGGCATCCTGCTCCTGGCAACCATGCTGCGACTCGCGCTTAACGTGGCCTCGACGCGGGTAATACTGGTGGACGGGCACAACGGCCACGACGCCGCCGGTAAAGTGATTCAAGCCTTTGGCGAATTCGTGATCGGGGGTAATTACGTTGTCGGCTTCATCATTTTCGTGATCCTGATGATCGTCAATTTTGTCGTGGTGACCAAAGGCGCTGGCCGCGTATCCGAGGTGATTGCACGGTTTACGCTCGATGCAATGCCAGGCAAGCAGATGGCG
>SXGQ01123524.1_pt1 | contig 23309 bp, 19 predicted proteins | sample 3178371 | NCBI WGS metagenome assembly SXGQ01 (sample SAMN11356859, study PRJNA531348) | freshwater metagenome | isolation source: freshwater sample F1-20 | place: China: Fuxian Lake, Yuxi | collected 2017-12-25 | reverse complement strand
CGGTCCCAGTCGCGGAGTCGTCTTCGAAATCAAAATGAAATTTTGATTGAGAAAAGCGACGAAGGTTAATTCGCGTTAAAAAAATAGCCTAAACGGCTATTTTTAGCGAAGAACGGGACAAGGAGCGAATGCGACACGGTCCCAGTCGCGGAGTCGTCTTCGAAATCAAAATGAAATTTTGATTGAGAAAAGCGACGAAGCTATAATCAAAGCTAAATTTGCAAAGCAAATTTAATGCGTAGCAAGCAAAAGTTAGATTTTTTAAAATGTTAATATTAAAGAGCCCATGGTCTTTTTAGACTCAATATCACGATGAGCCTTAACTACATCTTTAAATTTATAATTATTAATTTTTGGACGAATTATTCCTTTGCTTAAAGCTCCAAATATTTCATTCGAAGCCATTATCAACTCTGCTCGATTAGATTTATATTTAGTGAGAGTTGGACGCGTAATGTAAAGCGAATTATCGACTAAATCATTCAAATTAAAATTTTCAACAGCGCCCGAAGTTTCGCCATAACTTATACAAATTCCCATTGCCCATAAACATTCAAGCGACTTACTTAGAGTATCTTTGCCGATTGAATCATAAACCACTCCAACTCCATCATAATTAGTGATTTTTGCCACTTCCGCCACCAAATCTTGAGTTCTATAATTTATTACATAAGAACAACCGATTGAACGAGCATAATCCATTTTATCGTCAGAGCCTACGGTACCAATGATTTCAATGTTTAGATATTTTGCCCATTGACATAAAATATGCCCAACTCCACTCGTGGCTGAATGAATTAAAATTCTTTTAACCAATGCAGTTATATAAACTCTATGGAGCAAAGTGTGTGCCATCAATCCCTTTAGAAGAGTTGATGCAACTTGCTCATCAGTAACATCGCTTGGCACTGGAATTAAATTATAAACATTCACCGCTTTTTTTTCAGCATAAGCACCAATGCCAGAATTTACATAAGCAACACGGTCGCCAACTTTAAAATCTTTAACCTCGGATCCAACTTCGGCAATAACTCCAGAAGCTTCAAGCCCAAGTATTGCGGGAAATTTATTCAATTTATATTGACCACTTCTAAAAGCATGATCAAAAAAATTGATGCCGATAGCTTTATTATTGACGATTACCTCGTCTTTTTTGGGTTTTGGATCTTCAACATTTTCAATTTTTAAATTGTCAGGGGCACCGACTTTATGAAGAACTATTGCTTGCATTTTTTTAAAAATTTGGTTAATTAATTAGCTTAGTTTTTTATTAAAAATTTTATCATAATTTATAATAAAAAATTATTATAAATTTTTCTAGAAAAATTGTTATTAATTCCATTAAATTTTAAATTAAATGCAACATCAAAATTTATTTGTTTTTGATATCGAAACAATTCCTGACTTAAAATCTGCCAAAAATTTACTTAAAATAGAAAATGATGACATCAATGAAATCAGGGATAAACTTGTAAAATATCATCTCGAAATTACCGATCAAAAAAATAGTTTTTTGCGTCAAATTTTTCATCAAATTATTGCCGTAAGTTTTGTTGAAGCTGAAATTATTCGCGACGGTAATGGTCAAGAATATTATCGCTTAATCGATATTCGTTCAGGTGGCGATTTATCAAGCTCGGAAGGCGATTTAACCAAAGGATTTTTCAGTTATTTAAAGAAAAAATTTTCAAGATTAGTGAGTTTTAACGGCAAAAATTTTGATTTACCGGTTTTAAAATATTCAGCGATGAAGCATGAAATTGAAGCGGGCTGGCTTTACAAAAGTGGCGATAAATGGAATAATTATAATCAAAAATTTAGCCTCGATTGGCATTGCGATTTGGCGGACGCATTTTCCGATTTCGGCTCTTCATCACGCTTAAAAATGAATGAACTTTGTTGTGCTTTTAATTTACCGGGGAAAATTGGCGTTGACGGCTCGCAAGTAATTGAGATGTTTGACGCGGGGCGCTTACAAGAAATTCGTAATTATTGCGAAACCGATGTTATAAATACTTATCTTTTATATTTAATTTATCAACATCACAATGGCTCTTTAAGTAAAGAAAATTTTACAAAATGCAAAAAAGATTTGCATGAATTTTTAATAAAAAAATCTGCGGAAAAAGAGCATTTTGTTGAATATTTAGAGCATTGGGATTTTAAATAAAACCTTTAACCTCAAGTGCAAGTCTAAGATTGACTCACCCAAAGTAAAATTGCTTTTTGAATATGCAAACGATTTTCGGCTTCGTCAAAAATTACCGAACGACTAGAATCAACTATTTCCGCAGTCGCTTCATTGCCCCGATAAACCGGCAAGCAATGAGTAAAAATCGCGGTTTTTTTTGCATGTTTTATCAATTTTTCATTGACCTGAAATGGCGTCAATAAATTAATTTTTTTCTGACGTAACGCATCGTTATTTTCTGATTCGTCGCCCATCGAAAACCAAGTGTCGGTAATAATCACATCGGCATCTTTTACGGCATTTTTAGCTTCATGATGAAGTGAAATTTTAGCACCTTTTTTGCGCGCTTTGGCGATTTCTTCAGCACTAAAATCAATCTCTTCCGGCGAGCCGATCGCCAACTCATATCCAAATTCTTTTGAGGCGTGAATATAAGAATTTAAAACATTATTTTGATCACCGCACCAAGCTAATTTTTTGCCAGCGATTTTACCCAAATGCTCTTCGATTGTCATTAAACTTGCCAATACTTGACAAGGATGAGAATAGTCCGATAAGCCATTAATAACGGGGACTTGCGAATTTTTAGCAAGTTCTAAAATCGCTTCGTGAGAATTAGCTCGAATCATAACAAAATCAACATAACGTGACAAAACTTTAGCAGTGTCGGCGATAGTTTCGCCTTTACCAAGTTGCATATCGTTTTTATTCATCACCACCGCATTGCCACCAAGATGGCTAATCGCGACCTCAAAAGAAGTGCGAGTGCGCGTTGAAGTTTTTTCAAAAATCATCATTAAATTTTTATGAGGTAGCAATTTGGAATGCTTGCCTATATCATGATTTTTCTTAAGTTTTATAGCGATTTTAATAATTTCTTGGAGTTGCGATTTCTCGATTTCATTTAAATCGATGAAGTGACGAATTTTATTATTAATAATTTTTTTCATAATTTTATTAAAAAACATTTGGAAAATTGTATAAATCATTTAAAAAGCTAAATATAATTCATTTTTTGTCAAGAAATTCAATTTTAAAATGTCGAAAAAAATATTTATTGTTAGTGGTGGGACTGGGGGACACATAATTCCCGCTCTGTGTTTAGCCAATTTTTTACAACAACAAAATCATCAAATTTTGTTTTTTGGTGATGAAAAAATTCATAATTATATCAAAAATGATAATGCCTTTAAAACCTTTATTATCAACAGTTCGCAGTTCAAGAAATCATTTTTTTCTTTGATAAAAGGCTCAATAAAAATTAGCTTTGGAATTGCCAAATCTTTATATTTTATTATTAAATATCGCCCCGATTATATTTATGCTTTTGGAGGCTATGCAACCTTTCCAATGTTGGTTGCATCGGTTATAACAAACCGTAAGATTATTCTTCACGAACAAAATGCTCACTTGGGAAAAGTTAATCGAATTTTTGCAAAATTTTCTCAAAAAATTGCCCTCTCCTTTCAACAAACTAGCGGGATTAACGCCGAATTTAATAATAAAACTTTTTTTACCGGCAATCCAATTCGCGAAGAAATAGTAAAACTTCACGACAAAGAATATTCATTGCCAAATTTTGAAGAAACTAAAATTGTTGATAGAAAATTAGGTTATGACATATTATTAAATTCTGATTTTTATCCAGTCGAAGAAAAGGGTAAAATGTTCAAAATACTTGTAATTGGAGGATCTGGAGGCGCAAAAATTTTCAGCGACATTTTGCCAAAAGCTTTTTTTAATTTTTCTGAAAATATAAAAGAAAGCATTCAAATCATTCAACAATGTCGAGAAGAGCTTGTTGATTCAACGTTTGAAGAATATAGATCGTTTAATATTAATGTAATTGTCGATAGTTTTTTTGAAGATATGGCTCAATTAATTGACGGCGCTCATCTAATAATAGCAAGGGCCGGCTCATCTTCAATTTTTGAATTTTGCATGGCAAAAAAACCCATGATTATAATTCCATTTGCCAAATCCGCCGATAATCATCAGCAAAAAAATGCCGATTTTTTATCACAAAAAGGCGCGGCGATTGTTATTGAAGAAAAAGATTTTACTATTCAAAAAATCAATGAAATTTTTAATCAATTATTTACCGAAAAAAATATTCTTTTTAAAATGTCAAAAAATGCTGGAAATATTGCAATTACTGAGGCAACATCAAATTTAGCAAAATTAATTAACGAAGATTTTTAATATGGAATACATCACATTAATTAACAAAGACGCTAACAATGATTTTGAGCAATTAACTTTGGGAGAACTACTGCGTCTAAGTCGTGAAAAAGCCAAAATCGACATTATAGAAGTGGCAAATTTTTTAAAAGTGCGATCTAGCGACATTAAATTGTTAGAGGATAATGACATAGAAAAAATTGCTAAAAATATTTACATTCCCGGATTAATTAAATCTTATGGAAAATATTTAAAAATTAATACCAAAATTATTAACGAAAAAATCCAAGAATTATCTTTGCGTTCAAATATTGATGTTAAGAAACATATGCTTTTAAACGTTGGGGATAGCAAAAATTTATCACCCAGTAAAGAGATATTTTTTAATAGCTTAGTTGCTTCTATAATTTTATTCCTATTTTTTATTATATTTTTCTCGCTGGAGTGCAAAAATGATTTAATAAATACTGAAAATATTATTTCCGATATTCAAAAAATTAATAATTAAATGAATAAAATTTCGTTGGAAACTATAATTAATTTTAATAGCAAGGTAAAGGAAATTTTAAAAGCCTTTTTTAAATCCGAAGGCTTTAAAATTGCCACCATTATTTTTATTTGCCTTTTTGCAATTGTTATAACTTTTCCATTTTTTTTAGATAATTCAAAATTAAAATTCGATCTAACACAAAGATTGAGTAAGCTTACACAATCTACAATTTCAATCAAAGGCGATGTTAATATTAGCTTATTACCATATCCTTCCATATCAGCTAATAATGTTTTTATCGAAAATTATGCTTTACCCAACAAACGCGGTGAGAGCGATAATTTTTACAATATTTACGTCGAAAATTTAAAAATAATTTTTCCAATTTTTAGAACAAATAGTCGTCAACTTATTAAAAAAATAATTGCGGATAATGCTATAATAGAAATCGCTCAACCTGAAATTTTAAAGACAATTGAAAATGGTAATTTTAGTAAAGCTTTAGAAGAATTTTCAAAGAATCCCCCATCTCCCGAAAAAAATTTAGCCTCTAATAGTGGCTTAAGCTCCAAATTATTTCCGATGGCTGACATAGAAAGCGTAACACTAGGATTATCAATGATTCCAAGCATACAACTTCATGATTCTAAAATTATTTTTTATAATGAATATGGCATCTCGAGAGAAATTATTAAAATTGATTCAAACATAACTTACAATCAAGATATTATTAGTGGGAGCGGGAGTTTTGTGAGTCAAGCGATAGAAAATGACTTTACAATTTTTGCCAAATTTAACTCAAAAAAACAAGAAAAAAATGAATCATTTTTTTCTTTGAGTTCTCCGGCTTTTAACATGAAAATCAATGGCAATTTTTTAGAAAAAAATTTGAACGGCCTTTTGAAAACCAAGTTTAACGGATTATTTGAATGTGAAATTTTGGAATTAAGAAATTTTTATAAATCAATAATTTCAAATGGCGATTTATTCTCTTCGAAGCTTCGTTACAATGGCAAAACAATTAAATTAAGCTCAGAAATTGATAATGACGGTAAAAATATCGATTTAAAGAAAATCAATATTAATTCCGATCTTATAAATGGAATTGGGGATATTTATTTAGGTTTATCCGATAAGATTCTTACCGCCGACATTAATCTTGATTTAGAAGATTTAAACATTGACGAAATTTGGTCAACGGAAAATCCAGCTAAAAAAATTGCCCTACAAAAAGAAAAAAATAAATTAATTGAAAATGCTAAAATCAATGCCGAAGAAGTTGTTGAAAAAAAAGAAGAAGAAAAGAAGGTTGTCTTAAAATCGCCGATTTTAAAAATTAAAAAACGCAATGTTTCGGATTTAATTCTCGAGGCACGAGATTACGATATTAATTTGGAAATCTTGATCAAAAATGCTCATCTTTATGATGGAAAAGTTGAAGATATAAAGCTTTATGCCAACATTGCTAATGATGGTAAAGCGCTACTCTCTCCTCTTTCATTTAAACTTCCTGGCAATTCAGAATTTAGAGCAAGCGGTGTTTTTGAAGAATCCGAAATGAATTCAAAATTTATTGGCAATGTTGATGGCAAAGGCAATTCTTTAAATGAAGTTTTTAAATGGCTTCAACTTGATTCCAATAATTTTAAAATGGATAATTTAAAAAATTATAGTTTTTATTCGGATATAGAGGTTAGCCCCTCAAACACTATTCTTAAAAATTTTTATGTTAATCTCGATGATAAAAAAACTGAATTTTATGGCAATGTCGAACTCACCGACAATGAAAAAAGTCGTTTTGTAAATTCAAATATTCGCATTTCGGAATTTGATTTTGAAAAATATATTTCAATCCCAAAAAATAATATTTATCTAAGTGAGGGCATTTTATTTGATAAATTATTGTGGCTCAATCAAATCTATTCAAACTACTCTATCAAGCTAAATTTCGACAAATTACTTTATCAAAATCAAGAATTTAATAATCAAAATATCGTTTTAAATTTTGGTCAAGGTTACTTTAAAATTCCAAAAACCCATTTTGCTTCCGCGCAAAATATTTTTGATTTTGAATTTAATGTTGATATTAGCGATAAAAATCAGATCGGTAATTTTATTTTAAATGCCGATAAGTTAAAATTAAAATTACGAGAAGATGAAGATGATGAAATCAACCCTCACTCCGTTAGTCTTTTTGATAAATTTTATAAGCTTCCGTCGCTTCAAGGATTTACAGGAAATATCGATATAACCGCCAAAGAAATTAATTTGGATGAAAAATTAATTGCTGATTTTGACTATAAAAATTCAATAAAAAATGGTATTTTTGGACAATCAAAACTTTCAATGAAAATATATGATGGGGTCTTTGAATATAAGGGTTTATCCGATATTAAATATAATAAAATAATTAACGGATTATTTTCATGCAAATCTTGTAATCTTAATAAAATTCTTGATGATTTTTACAATGTGAAAGCCATCGATGGCATCGCCAATTTATCGGGAAATATTGTAAGCATTGCAAAATCGGTTGATGAATTTAAAAGCAAAATTGATTCCGACATTAATGTGGCGATTTCGTCACCGAAAATTAATGGTTATGGCTTAAAAGACCTTGTAACTAAAATGTTTTCGGTAAAAGAATTTGCCAATGAATTAGCCGAGCCTGAAAAAATTCTTGAAAATAAAGAATCATCGACTCAATTTCTTCAAGGCAAAGGTTTTGTTCGCCTTAGAGGCGAAAAAAATAGTAATTTTTCACTTAGCTTTAGTGGCCCCGCAATGAATTCAATTTTCTCGGGAATTATTTTTTTAAAAGATGAAAGTATTAACGGAACGCTCAACACTATATTTTTATCTGGCTCCTCTGATAAAAAAATTCCAATAAATATCGCTACAAATGTGGTAGGATTTTTTGATGATGTTGGTTATGTTTCGAACCTTAATCAAGCCCGCCAATATCTTGGATTGGAGCGAGTTAATAATCAAGAATTAAATACCAAATTATTAGCGCAATCGGAGGAAAAAAAGGTTGCCAAAAAAAATAAAATTAACAAAAAATCTTTAATTAAAAAGAAAAAAGAAAGCTCGGATAGCGAAGAAGAAGTGACTATTGAAAATCAAATTATCGAAGAAACTCAAATCATTGAAGTTAATAAACCCGCAGATTTAAAAATTGGAGTCGACAAGCAATCTTCAACAATTATAAAAAATGAGGATGTCAAAAATATCAATGAAGTTGCAAAAAATATTTCCGATGAATCGACAACTACAACAACCACCAGCACCAAAACCAGTAACACAAAAATTGAAACAAATGAGAATAATTCTGTAAAAAAAGAAAATATTACACAAGAAAATAAAGCGACGGAATCTCAAGATTCTAAGGTCGTGCAACCATCATTTTAAAATAACATGACCATTTCAATTGCTCAAATTTTACAAAAAAAATCACAAGAAAAAATAATTTGTCTCACCGCTTATTCCTATCCGATCGCAAAAATTCTCGACAAAAATTGCGATATAATTTTGGTCGGCGACTCGCTTGGAATGGCTATTTATGGGCATCAAGACACTACAAAAACTACTCTAGAAATGATGATAAACCATGGCAAGGCTGTAAAAAAAGCCTGTGAAAATGCTTTGATTGTAGTTGATTTGCCGATTAATACTTATGAAAATTCACCCGAACAAGCGTTAGAAAATGCTCAAAAAGTTATTGCAGAAACTGGTTGCGACGCCATTAAAATCGAGACTTCGAGAGCCTTAGTTCCAACCGCAAAATTTTTAGTCGATAATCAAATAAATGTCATGGGACATATCGGATTATTACCTCAACATGTTAAAGAAATTGGCGGTTATCGCTATCAAGGTCGCGACGAAAATTCGGCTCAAGAAATTTTTGCAACCGCTTTAGAGCTCGAAAAAGCGGGAGTTTTTAGCATTGTAATCGAAGCCGTTCCCGCCGAACTTGCGACAAAAATTTCGCAAAATTTAAAAATTCCAACAATTGGCATCGGAGCCTCTACTGAATGCGACGGACAAGTTTTGGTTATCGATGATTTACTCGGATTAAATCAAGAATTTAAACCAAAATTCGTTACTCACTACGAAAATTTATCGCAAAAAATTGCCGATGCGGTAAAAAATTTTTCACTCGATGTTAAATCAAAAAAATTTCCTGGATCAAAAAATATAATTTAGTAAATTTTTTCTAAACTTGACAGTTAGTTTAACAAAAATTACAATGGCGACTTTAAAAATTTTTAACAACCATTTTTCAAATAATAATGTCAGAATTTCGTAATGTTGCAATTATTGACCACGTTGACCATGGAAAAACCACTCTAATCGATGCCATGCTTCACCAAAGCGGAACTTTCCGCGCCAATCAACAAGTTGAAAATCGCGTAATGGATTCAAACGCTCTTGAAAAAGAACGTGGAATTACCATTCTTGCAAAATGCACTTCTTTGATGTGGAAAGAGCAAAAAATCAACGTAATCGACACTCCAGGGCACGCCGATTTCGGTGGCGAAGTTGAAAGAGTTTTAAATATGGCGGACAGCACTTTGCTTTTAGTTGATTCGGCCGAAGGTGTTATGCCTCAAACTAAATTCGTACTTTCAAAAGCCTTGGCTCTAGGTTTAAAACCAATTGTTATTATTAATAAAATTGATCGCCAAGACGCACGTCCCGATGAAGTTCTTAACGAAATTTTTGATTTATTCGTTTCGCTCAATGCCAATGAACAACAACTTGACTTCCCCGTGCTTTATGCTGTAGGTCGTGATGGATGGTGCGTTCGCGACATGGATAAGGATGAACGCAAAGATTTATCCCCACTTTTTGATTTAATTCTTGAACATGTTAATCCGCCACATTTTGATAATGAAGCCCCGTTTACAATGCTCGCAACGCTTCTCGATCACAGCCCATATTTCGGTCGAATGCTTACGGGCAGAATTTATTCCGGCACCGCTAAAAACTTGATGAACTTCAAAGCCATTAATTTAAAAGGTGAAATTGTTGAACAAGGTCGTCTCACTAAACTTCACGTTTTTCGTGGCGTTGATAAAGTTGCAGTTGAAGAAGCTCTAGCGGGAGATATCGTTTCAATCGCTGGGCTCGAAAAGGCTTCGGTTTCTGATACTTTATGCGATATCGCAATCGTCGAACCAATCAAATCAACCCCAATCGATCCGCCAACAATGGCGATCACCATTGGCGTTAATGATTCGCCACTTGCTGGAACCGAAGGATCAAAAGTTACATCACGCATGATTCGTGATCGTCTTTTCGCCGAAGCTGAAACTAACGTTGCCATCAAAGTTAAAGAATCCGATGCCAAAGACGCTTTCGAAGTTGGTGGTCGTGGCGAGTTACAACTTGGCGTTTTAATCGAAAATATGCGTCGCGAAGGTTTTGAAGTTTCGGTTTCGCGTCCTCGTGTTTTATTTAAAAAAGAAAAATCAGGTGAAATCCTTGAGCCAATTGAAGAAGTTGTCGTTGATGTTGATGATAATTTTAGTGGAGTTGTGGTCGAAAAACTTTCTTCACGCAAAGGCGAAATGATTGAAATGAAACCATCTTCGGGTGGCAAAACTCGTTTGGTATTTTACGTGCCATCACGTGGCTTAATTGGTTATCAAAGTGAATTTTTAACCGACACCAAGGGCACGGGAGTTCTCAATCGTATTTTCCATAATTACGTTCCTTACAAAGGCGAAATGAAGAGATCGAAAAATGGTGCTTTAATCGCAACTGACGCTGGCGAAGCCGTAGCTTACGCTCTCTGGAATCTTCAAGATCGCGGAACTATGTTCGTAAAACCTCAACAAAAAGTTTACGCTGGCATGATTATCGGCGAAAATTCCAAACAAGGCGATTTGGAGGTTAATGTTTTAAAAGGCAAACAACTTACCAACATTCGCGCTTCAGGAACTGATGAAGCGATTCGCTTAACTCCAGCCAAAAATCTAACTCTCGAAGATATGATAACATATGTCGGCGATGATGAATTAGTTGAAGTAACTCCGAAATCATTGCGCTTAAGGAAAAAAATGCTTGATCCAAATGATCGCAAAAGAATGAGCCGAGGCAAAGAAGAAAGATTTGATTTTGTTGAAGAATAAATGAAGCCTTGTCCTTACCAGTTCAAAGCTTCCTTGCGATTTTTATCCAAAAAGAAATTCGATTTATAGTTCTTAAAGGATGCGGTTTTACAGCAAATTAAATATTAAACGCCAATATTTATTTGTTAAATTAATTAAAAGATATTTTTCTTTTGGCTAAAAAAAAATTTAATATAAATTTTAAAATTTATATTAATTATAAAAAAACATAAATTTCTTTATAATTAATATTAAAATCTCTCTTGACAAACAATATAAAATAATGGATTATTCAACAAAAAAATTTATTTAATTACCAAATGAAAACATTAATTGTTAAATATCTACCAAGCGGAGAAGGCTCTAATACCAAGAAAATTCTGGATGTTTTTGTATCTAAAATAGAAAAATCTTCAATTGAGTTTGTTGATCTTTTAAAAACTGAAATACCAATTTTTAACGAACAAAATATCAAGGCTTATTACAAAAGAAATTATCAAAATCAAAACCTCAATGCCGAAGAAACATTACTTTTAGAAAAGAATGATTCTTTGATAAAACAGTTAAAATCGGCTTCAATAATTGTTTTAGTAACTCCAATGCATAATTTTGGATTCCCCGCTTTGATGAAGGCTTATATCGATGCCACGACCTTTCATAATGAAACATTTTCTCATGATAAAAAAATGATGGCGGGCAAAAAAATACTTACCATATTTTCATCGGGCGGAGAATATCCAAATGATAGCTTTAATTTAAATTATCCAAACTGGAACTCAATTGCGTTAACTGCTCATGCCACTTTTAATTTCATGGGATTCGATGAAGTTAAAACAATTGGCACGAGCCTTCGATCAATAACTATTGGCGAAGAAAATGCAAACAAGAATCTAGCCAATATATCAATTGAAATTGAAAATATTGTTAGAAAATGGTATAAATAAATTTTTAAAATTTATGGAAATTATCAATTAATTATTTGCTTTTTTTTACTGTCGGACCACCTTCTTTAAATCTTTCTTGAATTAATTTTTCAAGAGCTTTTTTAATGAAGTAACTTTTTGATCTTTCTTCAAGTTCACAAAGTTTAATAAGAGTTTTTTCTAGCTCGGCTGGAATTTGAGCAGAAATGGTAACGACTTTATTTTCTTTCATAACGATAAATAATTTTTAAGTTAATAAATTTTCCACTAAACATTAGAAGTTTAATTAAAGTTTTATTCATCTTTTAAATAAAAACAAAAAATAAATTTTTTATTTGTGATTCATAATAAGAAAAACAACATATTTATTTTCACAAAAAATGAATTAATTTTAGAACTTGTTAGCCTAGGCTTTAAGAGGTTTGTCGCCACCCAGATATGGGGGTGGATTTACTCAAAAGGTATAGTAAATTTTTCTAAAATGTCCAATGTTTCAAAAAAAACCATCGACGTTTTAAATGATAAATTTTTATTTGAAAGATTGACATCTAATAATCTAACAAAGTCTTTTGATAATACAATAAAATTTTTACTAAAACTTACAGATGGTCGCGAAGTAGAGTCCGTCTTCATTCCCGAAGAGGATCGAGCAACTTTATGCGTTTCTTCTCAAGTTGGTTGCACTTTATCTTGTAAATTCTGCCACACAGGAACTCAAACTTTAGTGCGCAACTTGGAGCCTCATGAGATAGTCGCTCAAATAATTTTAACCAAAGATATAATTAATGATTGGGATTCTAAAAATCGCAAACTCACTAACATTGTATTCATGGGCATGGGCGAGCCTTTTTTCAATTACGAAAACGTTGCAAAAGCTTTAGAAATTATTTGCGATCCTGAAGGTTTAAATTTTTCAAAAAGAAGAATTACCATTTCAACCTCAGGCCTAGTTCCCGAAATTTTGCGTTGCTCAAAAGAATTAAAAGTAAATTTAGCAATTTCACTTCACGGGACAAATGACAAGCTTAGAACCGATATAATGGCGATTAATAAGAAATATCCATTACATGATTTATTAAGCTCTTGCAAAACTTATAATCAAGAAAATCCACAACAAAAAATTACTTTCGAATATGTGATGTTGCGTGACGTCAATGACAAAGAAGAAAACGCCTATGAGCTGGTCAATCTCATAAAAAAATATAATCTCAACTGTAAGGTTAATCTTATCCCCTTTAACAAGTGGAATGGATGCGAATATGAAACCTCGAACATCACTCAAACCAAAAAATTCCAGGAAATTTTGAAAAAACACGATCTAATCGCAACTATTCGCAAAACTCGCGGTGACGATGTTTTGGCGGCGTGTGGTCAATTAAAATCAGCCTCCGAAAGGATTAAAAAATCTTCATTGAAAGAGTAAATTTTTGTAATTTTAAAAACCAAAATGATGAAAAAATTAATTAAATTATTATTTGCAATTGTAATGATAATTTTAATTTCAATAGCATTAACATATTTTTTAAAATTAGATAAAGCTTTTATTGGTGTTTTTGGAGCCTTACTTTCGTATATTTTTACTGATTATCAAAAAAGAGATCAGCGTTCTTTTGAAATGAAGAAAGCCATTTATTTTGAAGCAAGTGAAAGCCTCTCCTCTATGAAAGCTTTTATTACAAATATCTCAACTATAGATTTAAAAACGATCAGCGCCGATGTAAATCTTATAAATGGCCTACAGAAACTTAATTTTATTGCTAAAATTGAATTAATAGAAAAACTAAATGAATGTGGTCATTATTATCAAAGCGCTATTCAGGAAATGATCCTTGATAGGCTAGAAATAGATCTTTTAAATCAAAATGCCCAGTATTCACTCGATAGCTCTTCTGAATATTTAGAATCAATGAAAATGCAGGATTGTAAAAATTCAAATTATTTAAAAACAAAATTTGATAATTGCCTAGAATATCATTCTATTTTACAAGAAAATATTGTTAAAAAGAGATTTATTTTAATAGAAAAATCAATGAAACACTGTCTTCATTTTAATAATTTACTATCCGATTGTATTTTAATTATTAGAAAAGACCTTGGAAATGGTTTTAATAAAAATGATGAAAATTTATATAAAAAATTAATTGCGGAATCGGATAAAAAAATGTTAGAAAGTTTTTTAAAATTTTCAGGAGCAACAAAGAAAAAAGTGGAAAATGAAATTAAAGATTTTAATTCTCTCGATTTATAAACTTTAACCTCCGAAAGTATTTGCTCCATAGCTCTAGACTTGAGGACTTACAAACCTACACTTTACAATAATACTCGTCAAGCTTACGGGATCATCACTCTCCCCTTGAGGGAGGCTATATAATGAAGCTTTTCAAATAAACAAAATCAAGAAATTATCTTTTATTTAAAAAAATCGCCGACTTTTTTAAAAAAACTTTCGGATTTTGGATTGCTCGAAACCTTATTTTGCATGATCTTATCAAGCTTTTGCAATAAATCTTTTTCTTCGGATGACAATTTCACCGGCACTTCAATATTAATTTTGACATACATGTCGCCCCTTCTGCCACCTGAGTTCATAACACTCATGCCTTTTGATTTTAAACGCAAAGTATCACCACTTTGTGAGCCTTCAGGAATTTGCAAACTAACTTTGGTGCCATCAATCGTAGGAATCTCAACGCTTCCGCCGAGTGACGCCGTAGTCATTCTGAGGGGCATTTCAAAATAAATATCGGCTTCTTTGCGTATAAAAAATTGATGTTTACGAATCGAAACATAAACATATAAATCACCCGCCGAGCCTCCACGAAGCCCTGCCTCACCTTCGCCAGCAAATCTGATGCGATTGCCCTCTTCCACTCCCGCCGGAATTTTTGCCGATAATTTTTTTTCTTTATTAACTCGACCTTGACCGTTACATTTTTTGCATGGATTTTTGATGATTTCACCGCTTCCACCGCAAGTGTGGCAAGTTTTTTCGACGATAAAAAATCCTTGTTGAACGCGAATTGCACCCGCACCTTTACAAGTTGGACAAGTAGTTGGCCTTGAATTATCGCTAGAGCCTGAACCGTTACAACTATCGCATTTGGATGGAATAGTGAAACTAATTTCTTCTACGCAACCGCCAAAAGCTTCTTCCAAAGAAATTTCAAGATTATAACGAACATCGGAACCGCGTTGTGCCGAAGATTTTTTTTGCGAACGACCGCGTCCCGAACCTTCACCAAAAATATCACCAAAATTACTAAAAATATCATTGAAATCAAAGCCATCGAAACCGCCCCCAGATTGACCTCGCGAACCTTGACCACCAAAACCTTGATTGGGATCTTGATGCCCAAAACGATCATAGCCCGCGCGCTTTTGTTCGTCTTTTAAAACTTCATAGGCTTCTGTCGCTTCTTTAAATTTTTTTTCCGCTTCTTTATTTCCCGGATTGCGATCGGGGTGATATTGCATCGCTAATTTGCGATAAGTTTTTTTTATTTCATCAGCTGAAGCACTCTTACTTACTCCAAGCACTTCATAATAATCTCTCTTGCTCATAAATAATTTTTATTATTAAATTTTTTAAAAAATTAATCGAAAATATTATAGTTTTTTTTAAGCCAATTTTCAAGTTGTAAAAACGCCTCGGCGCGATGCGAAATTTGATGTTTAAGCTCCGCATTAATTTCGCCAAAAGTTTGGTTCATGCCATTTTTTATAAAAATTGGATCATATCCGAAGCCTTTATTTCCAAGAGCTGGAAAAGTTAAATAACCATCAACCCTGCCCTCAAAATTAATTCTAAAATTATTTTTTGGATTATACAAACACAAATTGCACACAAAAAAAGCTGACGGTTTTTGCTCGGCGAAAATATTTTTTTTCTGCAATTCTGCAAAAATTTTTTCAAAAGCTAAAGTAAAATTTTTATTGCCATTTTCATCAAGTGCATATCGTGCCGAGTGAACTCCCGGAGCGTTTTCCAATTCTTCGATACATAAACCTGAATCATCGGCAAGTGCTAAAATTTGTGCATGATCGCCATAAAATTTAGCTTTAATAAACGCATTTTCGGCAAAAGTTTCAGCGCTTTCTTCGGGCTCAATCAAATTTAATGACGAGGCTGGAACGGGTTGAATATCAAGGTTTTCAAGTAATTTTGCAATCTCAATAAATTTACCATTATTATTGGTGGCGATTAAAATTTTTTTCATTTCAAAAACTGATAAATTTTTTTCAATAAAAAAGCCGACCCAATATTTTGGATCGGCTTTAAAAAAATAAAATTTTTATAAAGACTAAGCTTGAGCTACTTCTTCTTTAGCTTTAGAAGCCTCGATTTCTTTATTTAATTTTTCTTGAGCTTTTTTCTTTAAATTAGATCCTTTGGCTTTTGGCTTGAAATCAGGTTTATATTTTTCTGCACCTTTAACTCCGAGATTAATCAAGAATTTAGCAACTTTTTCAGTAGGTTGAGCACCAACTGACAACCAATATTCCGCGCGCTCTTTGTTAATTGTAACGCGTTTTTCATCGGTATCACCGAGAAGAGGATTATAAGTTCCAAGTTTTTCTAAAAATTTAGAATCACGAGGCGAAGTGCTGTTTGTAGCAAGAATAAGGTAATATGGAAGGTTTTTTCTGCCCCCACGAGAAAGACGAATTTTAATCATTTTTTAAAAATTTTTTACTTATAGACGGTTGAGGAATATTGCAAATCATAAAATAAATAAATTCAATTGCAAGTGAGAATTTTTATCCTCAAAATCTTTGCAATAATTTTTTATAAATAATTTTTTATAAATAATTTATTGTAAAAAATTATTGGCAATCAGAAATGGCATTATTTTCAGCGCTACATTTATTTAAAACCCTTGAGGCTCTAGCAATAGCATTGGTTAAATAATAGTCATAATTTTTTGCCACTAATTTTTCTTCACCAAAATTTAATTTTAAATTATCATTAGTGGTTTTTAAAGATTCCGCTGGAGAATTATTTATTTTATCAATTTTCGCTAAAATTTTATATTCCTCATCAAGTTTTGCTAATAATTCATCATGATTTGCAAAACCTAAATTGAGTTTTAATTTTTGGGCGATTTCGCTAATAATTTCATAATCAACTTTAGCTTGTCCAACGCCAAAAACTGCTCTTCGAGCCTTCTGAATTCTGCCTTCGAGATTAACATAAAATCCATCTTTTTCGGCAAAATTGCAAGTTGGTAAAATTATATCGGCGATTTTCACGGCACGATCGCCATTAGAACCGAGATAAATCACGAAGCAATTTTGTAATTTTGTAAAATCAATTTCATCATCAACATTTTGCAAGAATAATAATTTTATTTCACCACTTTGTGCTTGATTAATTATTTCTTGAGCTGATTTTTTGCTTACAAAATCAAGGGTTAAGCCATTGATTAATCCTGTCGATTTGGCTAAAAAATTAAAACCATTCCAATCTTCCCGAAGCATATTATATTTGGTGGCGATCGCTTTACATAATTGAATTATTTCAGCACCATATTCATGAGAAACCGCATCTTCGCCAATAATTAACATATTATTTTTAGCTTGTTGCAAAGTTTTGCAAAATGGATTTTTGCCGTCTAAAATTGATTGTAAAGTTTTTATATCATCGCCTATAACTTGATGATTGTAAGTTAAATCAATATTCTCACCAATCGAAGCGATTTTTATTTTCTTCGATAAAAATCTTTTTCTGAGTCGTGCGTTAAGAATTGGAGCATCTTTGCGTGGATTAACTCCGATCAACAAACAACTATCGGCTTCTTCAATTTTTGCAATTGAGGTGTTGAATAAAAATTCATTTTTATTTTTAGAATCAAACTTTTGTGAATTTATACGACAATCAATATTTTCAACTCCCAAAGCTTGCATTAATTTTTTCAAAGCAAAAATGTCGTCGAGAGATGATAATTGCCCCGTCAAAGCCCCAATTTGACTTGGTTTAATTTCGTCAATTTGCTTTCTAATTTCTTCGTAACAATCTTTAAAATCGCTGGCAATTAATTTGCCCGCAACTTTTAAATAAGGCTTGTCGAGACGTTGATATTTAAAGCCGTCATAACAAAAACGAGCTTTGTCTGCCAACCATTCTTCGTTAATTTCTTCATTTAAACGCGGTAAAATTCTCATAATTTCAACACCGCGTGAATCAATGCGGATGTTAGTTCCAACCGCGTCCATCACATCAATCGTTTCAGTTTTTTTCAATTCCCAACTACGCGCTTTGAAAGCGTAAGGCTTAGAGGTTAAAGCTCCTACCGGGCATAAATCGATAACGTTACCCGACAATTCCGAGCTTACATTTTTCTCAAGATAAGTAGTTATTTCCATGCCTTCGCCACGGTTAACCGCTCCTAATTCACAAGTGCCGGCAACATCTTCGATGAAGCGAACGCAACGCGTGCAATGAATACAACGAGTCATTTGCGTTTTGATTAATGGCCCCATATTTTTATCAATCACCGCTCTTTTATGTTCGCGATAATTGCTTTCGCCTTTGCCATATTGATAGGCTTGATCTTGCAAATCGCACTCTCCAGCTTGATCGCAAATTGGACAATCAAGCGGATGATTAGCGAGCAAAAATTCCATGACACCTTCTCGCGCCTTCTTAACCATCGGCGTATCGGTAAAAATTTGCATATTTTCATTTACGGGCATGGCACAAGAAGCCACTGGCTTAGGCGTTCCGCCCGCCACCTCGACTAAACACATGCGACAATTTCCGGCAATCGCCAATCTTTCGTGATAACAAAAACGTGGAATTTCGATACCGGCAATTTCGCAGGCTTGAATAATTGTAATACCCTGAGGAACTTCGTGGCTATTGCCGTTAATTGATATTTTTACCATGAAAAAATATGAATTTTAATTAAATTTTTGAATATTTTTTTAACCAAATTTAGATTTAAAAATTTATTAAATTTTAGTTTAACAAATTTTTAAATTTATAAAATTTTAACGATTAAAATGGAATTTCATCGTCATTTTCTTCGACTACAACATCAGAATTTTTACGATTCGATGAAGAATTTCCAGAATTATTTGCATAATTTTCTGAAGAACCGCCTGAAGCACGATCTTTAGAATCAAGAATTTGCAAAGTCGAATTATAATTTTGTAAAGTTACTTCGGTGGTATATTTTTCGACACCTTGTGCGTCAGTCCATTTGCGGGTTTGAAGCGATCCTTCCAAATAAACTTTGGTGCCTTTTTTCAAATAACTTTTGGCGATTCCAACTAAACCTTGCGAAAAAATTACGATGCGATGCCACTCAGTTTTATCTTTTTTTTCTCCAGTATTTTTGTCTTTCCAGCTATCGGAAGTTGCCACGGAAAAACTTGCGATCTCACGACCATCTTGGGTTGAGCGTATTTCGGGATCTTGGCCCAAATTGCCCACTAAAATTACTTTATTTATCGACATAAAATTAAATTTTGAATTAATAATGCGGTTGCTTGAAAAAAATTATAATTTAAAAAAAATTAAAAACTAGCATCAATTTTAGTGCAGAATAAAATCGAAAAAACTAGTTGCAAAAAATAATTAACTCCTAAAATAGAATATATTTTTAAATTAAAATCCTACTAAAATCAATTAAAGTTAAATTTTATGAAAAAAATTTTTAAATTTTTTACAATCCTCAATATAATTCTTTGTTTTATGAATGAATCAATTGCCCAAAATAAAAAAGTCGATAATCCTGAAAATATTTTATATATCGATTTAAAAGCCGGTCGAGTGGTGATTGAACTTTTGCCAAATATCGCTCCCAACCATGTTAATCGCATCAAAACTTTAACGCGTCAAAAATTTTATGATGGAATTTTCTTTCATCGTGTAATTGATGGTTTTATGGCTCAAACTGGCGACCCTACGGGCACAGGCATGGGTGGCAGTAAATTACCTGATTTACGCGCTGAATTTTCGGACGAACCTCACATTCGCGGAGCCCTTTCCATGGCTCGCGCTTCTGATCCAAACAGTGCCAATAGTCAATTTTTTATCGTTACCAAAGATTCACGTTTTCTCGATAATCAATATACAGTTTTCGGTCGCGTAATTAAAGGCATGGAGTTTGTTGATAAAATCAAAAAAGGCGATGGCGCCAATGGTAAAGTAAGCAATCCCGACGCCATGTTAAAAGTTCGCGTTGCTTCTGACGAAAAATAAATTTTCCAATTTAAAATAATTAAATTAACCGCCATCAAAAAATGGCGGTTTTTTTATGCTTTTTGCTAAAATTTTTGAACAAAATATAAAATTTATTTTTACAAAATTTTTATTGTTATTTATAAATTATTATATTAGTTTATATAAGTGAATAACCGTTCCAATCCTTGATAATCTGAGTCTTGTGCCCTTTTTATAAAAAACACTTTCTATTGCAAAACATTAATTTTAAGTGTAAAGCATTTTTTTTGCATTTATTTAAAAAATTTTTCTAGACAATTTGTTTTTAGAAATTAAATTTTAAACAACATGTAGTGTAATTTTTAATTATACCGCACTAAATATAGCCTAAAACGCCATTTTTAGAATTCGATTAAAAAACCATTTATACCAACTTAATAGCTTTGAGAATCAAGATTATGACAAAAAAAAATATTGAAAAAAACACCAAAAAATCTTCTAACAAAATTGAAAAAATTTTAGAAAAAAATACAAATTCTAAAAAGGATTTTAAAATTAATATCGACCTTAAAAAAGATGATCGTCTTAGCAATTTTGGCAAAGCGGTTTTAAAAGATCGCTATTTAATGCCCAATGAAAATTTTCAAGAATTATTTGCTCGCGTCGCTTCTTATTACGCTGACGATCAAGCTCACGCCAATCGCATTTATGGCTATATTTCTAATTTATGGTTCATGCCCGCCACCCCAGTTTTAAGCAATGGTGGCACCGAAAGAGGCTTGCCGATTTCTTGTTTTTTAAATGAATCTGCAGATTCTCTAAGCGGTATCGTAAATTTGTGGAATGAAAATGTTTTGCTCGCATCTCGTGGCGGTGGAATTGGAAGCTATTGGGGCAATTTGAGATCAATTGGCGAAACCGTTCGTGGCAATGGCAAAACTTCGGGAATAATTCCGTTTATCAAAGTTATGGATTCGCAAACTTTGGCAATTTCGCAAGGCAGTTTACGTCGTGGTTCGGCCGCAGTTTATTTGCCAATTAGCCATCCCGAAATTGAAGAATTTATTGACCTTCGTCGCCCAACGGGTGGCGATCCAAATCGTCGCTCTCTCAATCTTCATCACGGCGTTGTCGTCACCGATGATTTCATGCGTGCCGTTGAAAAAGATGGCGATTTTGAATTAAAAAGTCCACATAGTGGCAAAACTCTTGATGTCGTCAAGGCACGCGCCATCTGGATCAAACTCCTCACCACTCGTATCGAAACTGGCGAACCTTATATTTTATTTATCGACGCCGTGAGCCGTTCTCAGCCACTCCATCAACAAAAATTAAAACTTGAAGTTAAAACTTCAAATTTATGTAGCGAAATTACTTTGCCGACGGGCATCGATCATTTGGGCAATGATCGCACCGCGGTTTGTTGTTTATCTTCATTGAATTTGGAATATTATGATGAATGGAAAGATAACGCGCAAATCATTGAGGATGTAATGCGTTTCCTCGATAATGTGTTACAAGATTTTATCGACAAAGCCCCCGAAGGCATGGCGAAAGCCAAATATTCCGCAATGCGCGAAAGAAGTGTTGGACTTGGCGTCATGGGCTTTCATTCATTTTTACAAAGCAAAAATGTGCCGATGGAATCAGCTATGAGTAAGGTGTGGAATAAAAAAATATTTATGCAAATTAAACAAGGAGTCGATAAAGCTTCGAAACTTCTTGCTAAAGAACGTGGAGCTTGTCCCGACGCCAAAGATGCTGGCATCGAAGAAAGATTTTCCAATAAAATCGCCATCGCCCCGACCGCTTCAATTTCAATTATCGCCGGCAATTCTTCTCCCGGAATCGAGCCTTTCGCGGCAAATTCATTTACACAAAAAACTTTGACGGGATCGTTCAATGTTCGCAATAAAAATTTGGTTAAACTTCTTGAAGCCAAAGGTAAAAATAGCGAAGATATTTGGTCTTCAATCACGATTAATGAAGGCTCCGTCCAACATCTCGATTTTCTTGATGAACATGAAAAATTAGTTTTCAAAACCGCTCCCGAAATTGATCAAAGATGGATTATTGATTTAGGCGCAGAGCGTCAAGAATATATTTGCCAAGCCCAAAGTTTAAATATTTTTATCGCTGGCGATGTTTCGAAAAAATATCTTCACGATATTCATTTTAGAGCTTGGCAAAAAGGCTTGAAAAGTCTTTATTATTGTCGCTCCACTTCAATTCAAAGAGCGGATAAGGTTTCGAATAAAACCGAAAAAGATGATATTGATTTTTCTAAACCGATTGCCAATAATTCGGAAAAATATGAAGAATGTTTGGCTTGTCAATAAATTATAAAAATAAAAGTGAAGATTAATTTTTCCTCACTTTTATTATTTAATTCACCTAAATTTTAAATTTTATAAAATTTTTTTTTAATTTACTTGAAAATCAAAATATTTCATGATTTTATATTAGAAAATTAGATCTAAAAATATTCAATTTTTAGATTTTTTTAATTCGGCGATATGAAAATGTTAAAATATTTTTGAGTCGCGATTTGCATGATTGAGATATTTTATTAATCATTTTTAATCAATTATTCAAAATTTAATTTTTCTTTTATAGATTATTTGTTATTATGCTTAATTGGTTACAAAAATTAGTATCTGGATCTCCTGCTAAAGCTACACAAACCGAAGTATCTGCATATCTTGTTCGGCAAAAGGAAGACGGAAGTTTAATAGAAGTAGAACCAGCAAATATTTTTGCCAGATCTGAGGAAAACGATAGTAATCTTACCTCGGGAGAACTTATAGATCCAGCTCAAGCTCAAAATACAGCTTTAGTTGCGGGTGCGGGTGCGGTTGCAGTTTCAGATTCATCTCCAGCTCTAGATTTAGATCCAGATCAAACTCCAGCTCTAGATTTAGATTTACCTCCAGTTACAGTTCCAGCTCTAACTCCAGCTCCAGATCCAGTTTCAATTATTGACCCGATTATTAATTTAGTTAATTCAATTTTTGAAGAAGATGCTAAGAATCGTTTAAAAGAATATTTTTCTTCTATATTTATCCCGCCCGAAGATGATGATACAAAAAAATCAACCGCCTCAACCAACCTAACTCTGACATCAGCGCAAGAAACAGAACTAAGAGAAACTCTTGAAAAATGCGCTAACGCTTATATTAGTGGCGATACCGATCTTACTCCTTCCGACTCTAGTGATACACAATCCAGCTCTACAAAAACT
>SXGQ01897458.1_pt1 | contig 23321 bp, 20 predicted proteins | sample 3178371 | NCBI WGS metagenome assembly SXGQ01 (sample SAMN11356859, study PRJNA531348) | freshwater metagenome | isolation source: freshwater sample F1-20 | place: China: Fuxian Lake, Yuxi | collected 2017-12-25 | reverse complement strand
GACGCCCGAGGCCTGCACGTTGCGCCAGAAGATCTCGGCGTAGCCGCCGAGGCCGTCGACTCCCTCCTGGATGCGCGCGCCGCCCGAGTCGTTGAGGCCGATCAGCGGCACGCCGACCTTGAGGGCCATGTCCATGACCTTGCAGATCTTCTTGGCGTGCATCTCGCCCATCGAGCCGCCCAGCACGGTGAAGTCCTGCGCGAACAGGTACACCGGGCGACCGTCGATCAGCGCGTGGCCCGTGACGCAGCCGTCGCCGAGCAGTTCCTGCGAGGCCATGTCGAAGTCGGTGCAGCGGTGCGTCACGAAGCGGTCGAGTTCGACGAAGCTGCCCTCGTCGACGAGGAAGTCGATGCGCTCGCGCGCCGTCAGCTTGCCCTTCTTGTGCTGGGCCGCGATCCGCTCTGGGCCGCCGCCCACGAGCGTCAGCTCGCGCATGCGGCGCAACCGGTCGAGGGCGTTCTCCGGCGCCGCAGGCGCCGCGTCGTTCTTCGTCTTGGTCATCGTGGGAGTCGTCGGGAGGGTTCGCCGCGGCCGGATGCGCGCCCCGTCGAGGCGGCGCCGTGCGCGGTGGTCTGGTCAGCGGCGGGTCAGGGCGCGTAGAACTCGAGCAAGCCGCAGGCGGTGCAACGCCAAGCAAGCACTTCGGGCAATCGGCGGCCTTCAGGCACCACAGGGCGCTGCGGCATCGTGGACGAGCCCTTGTCGTAGAAGCGGATGTCGCCCGGCCGCCACTTCATCGCGAGGCCGCCGACATTCATCTGGTCGGCGATCCAGCCCTTCTCCATCGACTCGCCGCAGGCGCGGCAAGCAAGTTGCTCGGGGCCGCTCATCACGCCACCTCGCGCGGTTCCTCGACGAGCTCCATCAGCACGCCGCCGGTCGCCTTGGGGTGCACGAACGCGATCGTCGTGCCGTGCGCCCCGCGCCGTGGAGCTTCGTCGATCATGCGCACGCCACGCGCCAAGAGCTCGCGCACGGCGGCCGAGCAGTCCTCGACCTGCCAAGCGAGGTGATGCAGCCCACCGCCGGTCTTCTCGAGGAACTTGGTCACCGGCGAGTCCGGGCTGGCCGGCTCGACCAACTCGATGCGCTGGGACCCGGCCATCAGCACCAGCACGTTGACGCGCTGGTCGGCCACGTGTTCGACCGCCCCGGCCGCGAGGCCCAGGGTTCCGTAGGTGCCGCGCGCCCCCTCGATCGAGGGCACGACGATGGCCACATGGTGCAGACCGCGGACTAGTCCGGCGAGTGCAGGCGGAGGCGCGGAAGAGGACATGGCGGGGGGGACCAGCAGGGCGAGCGCTTGCGAGGCGACGCCCGGCCAAGGGCCGCACAGATTACCAATCTCCCCCGCCAACCTCTCCAACCGGACGGCGCAGAGCCCGCGCGAGAGATGGAATGTTGCATTTGGTCGCGCACACAGCACCCTCCCCGGCGTTCTCCCCCTCTGCCGACTGCACGCCAAGCAAGGAGGCCCGGGCGCGACTCGCGCGCCCCCCCTCCGGCAGCTATGGTGCACATGCCCCTCTTCCCACTTCCATGCCAGACAACGGATTGCGTCGCCTCGACCTCGCCTGCGTCTCGCTCGTCGTGTTGCTGGTCGCCTTCGCCTTCGCGGGGTCGCTCGCCAACGGGCACGTCTACGACGATGTCGGCGTCATCCAGAACAACCCGCGCCTCGACGACGCCGCGAACATCGGCCAGTTCTTCACCGCGCGCAACTTGAGCGACGAAGACGGCGACAACGGCCTCTATCGGCCGCTGACGATGTGGAGCCACGCGCTCGACCGCGCGGCCTTCGGCAAGGACCCCTTCGGCGTGCACCTCGTCAACGTGCTGCTGAACGCGCTGCTCGCCGGCGCCGCGTACCTCTTGGCGCGTGGTCTTGGAGCCGGCGCGCGACTCGCCACCATCGTCGCGCTCGTCTACGGATTGCATCCCGTGCACACCGAGGTCGTCGCCAACGGCGTCGGTCGCGCCGAGATCGGCGCGGCGCTATTCGCCGTCGTCGCCGGCATCCTGCACTTGCGCTTCCTCGCGCCGAGCGTGGAGGGTCCCGCGCACGCATCGCGGAGTCGCGCCGAACGCCGCAGGGCGGAGCGCGAAGGCGAAGGGCGTGTCGCGTCCTCCGTCGTCGCCGCGACGCCAATCGCCCGCTCGAAGTGGTGGCTCGTCGGCGCCATCGCCAGCTACTTCATCGCGCTGCTCTTCAAGGAGACGGCGGTCACGCTGCCGGGGCTGCTCTTCCTGTTCGATTGGCTGGTGCGCGAGCGCGGCGCCCTGCGACCCGTGCTGGGACGCGTGCCGCTGTATCTCGCCTACGCGCCGCCGCTCGCCGCCTTCTTCGCGCTGCGGAACAACGCCGTCGGCGGATTCTCCGTGGCGCTGCAGGACGTCATGGCGCACTCGACGACGGCGGACCGCATCCTCTACGCCAGCGAGACGCTGGCGAAGTACGTGGGGCAGCTCTTCCTGCCGCTGTCGATGTGCGCGGACTACTCCGACTACCGCGACCTCGTGCGCCGCTCGGCCGGCGACCCCGGAGTGCTCGCTTCGTTCGGCGCGTGGCTCGCGCTGGGCGGTGCCTGCTGGTGGCTGGCGCGACGCCAGGCGTGGCTGGCGCTGGCGGGGATCGCGTGGTTCGCGCTGGCGATCCTGCCCGTCAGCAACCTGCTGCTGCCGATCGGCACGGTGCGCGGCGATCGCTTGTTGTTCCTGCCGTCCTTGGGCTTCGCCTTCGCCTTCGGCTCCGCGCTCGACTGGCTGGCGGCGCGCGCGCGCTTCGTCGGCTTTGCGACGCTCGCGCTCGTGCTCGGCTTCTACGCTTGGCGCACGCACGAACGCAACCTCGACTGGCGCAGCCAGGAGTCGCTGTGGACGGCGACGACGCGCGACAACCCGGGCAGCGCCGTGGCGTGGTTCAACCTCGGCGACGTGCAGGCCAAGGCGGGCCGCAAGGAGGAGGCGGAACGCAGCTACGAGCGCGCCTTCGCGCTGCGCGACGGCGCGGGCTTCTTCTACCCCGAGGCGCACAACCGGCTGGCGGCGCTCCTGGTCGAGCGCGGCGACCGCGCCGGCGCCGAGTCGCAGTACCGGCAGGTCGTCGAGCGCGCGCCGCGCCAATACACCGCGCTGGTGAACCTGGGCCAGTTGCTCATGTCCGACCCCGCGCGACGCGACGAGTCGATCGCCCTGCTGCACCGCGCGGTGGAAGCCAAGCCGGACGGACATGTGGGCCACGCCAACCTGGCGCAGGCGCTGGGCATGGCCGGGCGACTAGGCGAGGCGACCAAGGCCATCGACGCGGCGCTGCGCCTGCGGCCGCTCGACCAACAGATGTGGCGGATCAAGGCCTCGATCGCCGCCGCGGCCGGGGATCAGGCGGGCGCCGCCGAGGCGCAGAAGCGCGTGGAAGTCCTGCGGGACGGCGCGCGCTAGAGCACCTCGGGCGGACGGTAGCGGCCGAAGACGCGCTCGAGCTTGGCGCAGACCTCGCCGGTCGTGGCCCTCGCCTCCACCGCGGCGAGGATGGCGGGCATGAGGTTCGAGGCACCCCGCGCCGTCTCCTCGACCACGCGCAAGGCCGCTTCTACCGCCGCCGCGTCGCGCGTGCGCCGCAGTTGTTCGAGGTCCTTCAGCACTTGCGCGCGGCTCTCGTCGCTGGGACGGAAGATCTCGGGCCGCGACTCCTCGACTTGGAACCGGTTGACGCCCACGACGACCTTGGACCCGTCCTCGACGCCGCGCGTCCACTCCATGGCGCTCCTGTGGATCTCGCGCTGAGTCCAACCTTGCTCGATGGCGGCCACTGGTCCGCCGCGACGATCGACCTCGGCCATGATGGCGCGGGCGCGCGCCTCGAGCTCGGCCGTCAACGCCTCGACGAGCGGCGCGCCGCCGAGCGGATCGACCACCTCGGTGACGCCCGACTCGAAGGCCAGCACTTGTTGCGTGCGCAGCGCCAGGCGCGCCGAGCGCTCCGTCGGCAAGGACAGCGCCTCGTCCATGCTGTTCGTGTGCAGCGACTGCGTGCCGCCCAGCACGGCGGCCAGCGCCTGCACCGCCACGCGCACCACGTTGGCCTCGGGCTGCTGCGACGTGAGCATCGAACCGGCGGTCTGCGTGTGGAAGCGCAGCATCCAGCTCTTGTCGTCCTTGGCGCCGAACTCCTCCCGCATGATGCGCGCCCACATGCGGCGCGCGGCGCGGAACTTGGCCACCTCCTCGAAGAGGTGGTTGTGCGCGTTGAAGAAGAACGACAAGCGCGGCGCGAACTCGTCGACCGCGAGTCCCGCGTCGATGGCGGCGCGCGCGTAGGCGCGCCCATGCCCGAGCGTGAAGGCCAGCTCCTGCGCCGCGCTCGAGCCCGCCTCGCGGATGTGGTACCCGCTGATCGAGATCGTGTTCCACTGCGGCACTTCCCTGGCGCACCAAGCCATGAGGTCGGTGGTCAGGCGCATCGAAGGCCCCGCGGGGAAGCGGTAGTTGCCGCGCGCCGCGTACTCCTTGAGGATGTCGTTCTGCACAGTGCCGCGCAGCTTCGCCATGGGCACGCCGCGCCTCTTCGCCACGGCGCAATAGCTCGCCAGCAGGATCGTCGCCGTGGCGTTGATCGTCATCGAGGTCGAAACCTCGTCGAGAGGCAACCCGTCGAGCAGGCGCTCCATGTCCTCGATCGAGTTGACCGGCACGCCCACGCGACCGACCTCGCCGCGGCCCAGCGCCGAATCCGAATCGTGGCCGATCTGCGTCGGCAGGTCGAAGGCCGTCGAGAGGCCCGTCTGGCCCGACTCCAGCAGCATCTTGAAGCGCGCGTTCGTGTCGCGCGCGGAGCCGAAGCCGGCGTACTGGCGCATGGTCCACAGCTGCGCTCGGTACATCGTCGGACGAATGCCGCGCGTGTACGGGTACTCGCCCGGCATGCCGCCGTCCTGCGCGTCGCCGTAGCAAGGCGCGAGCTCGATCCCCGAAGCCGTGGCGAAACGCGCCTGCCTCTCGGGACTCTTCTTGAGCGACTTGGCCCAGGTCTCGGCGAGCCAGGCCTCTCGTCCGCGCGCCTTGGGCGCGCCTTCAGGTCTCGTGTCTTCCATGCTCATCGGTCGTGCGCCGCGCCTTCACTCCTCGCGCGTGGCGGCGTGCGCGCGCAGGAACTCGAGCAGCCCAGCCATGTCGGCGGAGAGCGGCGACTCGAAGGCGAGCTGGACGCCGCTCGCAGGATGCGCGAACTCCAGGCGCGCGGCGTGCAGCGCGTGGCGCGCCAGGCGCGGCGCTCCGGCGGGCAGCGGCACCAGCGCGCGTCCACGCGGCCTGTAGACATCGTCGCCCACCAACGGCAGCCCCGCGTGCGCCATGTGGACGCGCACCTGGTGCGTGCGACCGGTCTTCGGACGCACCTCGATCCACGTCGTGGCCGCGTGGCGCTCGAGCACCTGGTAGTAGGTCGAGGCCGCGCGCCCCTCCCCCGGCTCCACGACGCTGATCCGGTCGCGCGACTTGGTGGCGCGACCCAGTTCGGCCTCGATCCACTCGGAATCGAAGCGCGCGACGCCGTGGCACAACGCCAAGTAGGTCTTGGACACCTCGCGCTCCGCGAAGGCCTCCTTCAGGCGTTCGAGGGCCGCGGTCGTGCGCGCCAAGACCAGCAAGCCCGAAGTGTCGCGGTCGAGGCGATGCACCACGCCGGGTCGCCGCTCGCCATCCTCGGACAAGCTCGGGAACGGACCGTGGCTGGCCGCCAGGAGCTCGGCGACGCCCGGTTCGCCGGCCGGCGAGTTCGTATGGGTCAGCAACCCGGCCGGCTTGTCCACCACCAGCAGGTGCTCGTCCACGTGCAGGATCCGCAGCGCGTCGACCGCCTCGGAGGGCGCCTCGGCCTGCTCCTCGACCAACTCGGCCTCGACCACACCGGGCTCGAGGATCACGAGGCCCGGCTTGGTGACCACGGCCCCCGACAAGCGCACCTTGCCGCCCTTGATCAGGCCTTGGACGCGCGTGCGCGACCACTCGGGCAGGCGTTCGCGCAGGACATGGTCCAAGCGGCGGTTCTTGGCGGCGTCGTCCAGTTCGATGCGCAGGGTCTCGACCACATCGGGCGAGGATAGCAAGCCACGGTCGCCATTGGTGCGCCGGATGCGGGACGGAAGACGGACCGCCCCCTTCCGCGCCTGCTTCCCTTCGCGTAGACCAAGGTGTACACCGCTTGCGCGCGATGAACGTAGACCCCTCGAGCATCCACCCCCTCGCGACCGCCACGGCCGACGCCCGCCCTTCCGTGCTCCTCGTCGACGACGAGCGCACGCTGGTCGAAGTGCTGGCCGCGGTGCTGGCGGCGCAGGGCTTCGACACGACGGTCGCCACGAGCCTGTCGGACGCGACCAAGTTGCTGCAGTCGCTGCGCTTCGACGCGGTCGTCTCCGACGTGCTCTTCGATGGTCGCGAAGACGGCCTCGAGGTGCTCGGCGCCACGCGCGAGCTGCAGCCGCACGCCGCCGTGTTGATGATGACCGGCCGTGCCGAGATCCCCGCCGCCGTGGCGGCCATCAAGAAGGGCGCCATCGACTACCTCCAGAAGCCGATCGATCCCGTGGTGCTGGGCGCCACCCTGTCGCGCGTGCTCGAGGAGCAAAGGATCGCCGCGCCTTCGCTGGGCTTCGCCGACCTTGCCGGCATCCTGACCTCGATGGTCGCGCACACGATCGAGCGCGTCGATCCCTACACCGCCGGGCATGGCGCGCGCACCCGCAAGTACTGTCGCATGCTGGGGCAGAAGCTCGCGCTCGACGACCGCTCGCGCGAACGCCTCGAGCTCGCCGGCATCGCCCACGACTACGGCAAGATCTACCTGGACGACCTGGGCTTCCTCACCAAGAACGGCCCGCTGACTCCCGAGGAGTACGAGGAGGTCAAGAAGCACCCTCTGCTGGGCGCGCGCAAGCTCGGCACGCACCCGATGCTCAAGGAAGTCTGCCAGTTCGTCGCCGAGCACCACGAGCGATGGGACGGCACGGGCTACCCGCGCCGCATCAAGGGCGAGGAGATCTCGCTGCCCGGCCGCATCTTGTGCGTGGTCGAGGTGTTCGACTCGCTCGCCACCAAGCGTTCCTACAAGGAAGGCTGGGAACTGCCGAAGGTGCTCGACTTCTTCGCCGAACAGCGCGGCAAGATGTTCGATCCCGAAGTGCTCGACCAGTTCCTCGTGCTCCTCGAGGAGCACGGAGACTCCTGGCTCAAGGCGCCCGCCGCGGCGCGCGCGGAAGCCGCCGCGAAGAAGGCCGCGGGACACGGCTGAGATCGGGCGGAAAAAGTGGTATTCCAAATACCACTTTCAATCGCCACCTGTCCGTGCGCATGGCGGAGCTTGCGCCATCGCGGCGCGCCGAGCCTCCATGGGAGTCGCGCCTCGATCGGCGACGAGGATGGCGTCCGAGCCTGCCGCGACCGTATCAGCGTCGCGAAACGCGGCAAGCGGGATCCAAGCGGGATCCAATTGGCCCTCAACCTCCGGCTACGCGCGGGAGGGGCGCGGACTATCGTGGATGGCATGCGAACCTTCCTATTCCTGCTCGCTGCGCTCGTCCTGCCCCTCGCTTCGTCCTGCACCTCGAACAAGGCCCGCGTCGCCGACGAGGATGATTGGCTCGTCCTCGTCAAGAGCTGCCGCTTGCCCGAGGACTTCGCCTGGTACGCGAACTTCGCCCACCACCAGTGGATCGACGTGCGCGACAAGCACACGGGCGTGTGGAGTCGCATCGAAGTGCGCAAGCCGGGTTTTCCCGGCCAATCGCGCGAGATCGACGCCGCCGCGGCGCAGTCGCACCTGCGCTGGCGCAGGAACGTCGAGATCCAGGCGGTGCTGCGCGGCGAGGAAGCCCGCCGCGTCCATCAAGAGCTCGCCACGGCCGTCGCACGCCGTGGTCCGCGCTACAGCCGCGCGTACCAGGCGTGGCCGGGCCCCAACAGCAACACCTTCATCCGCGAGTTGTGCGACGACATCGACGGACTAGCAGCAGTGCTCGACCACAACGCGGTCGGCAAGGACCACGACGGTTGGATCAGTGGCGGGTTGGCCACGTCCGAGACTGGAGTGCGCGGCGATCTTGGGCCGTTCGGCGTGACGTTGGCGGCCGCGGAGGGCGTCAAGCTTCGGCTCCTGGCGCTGGAGCTTGGACTGCAGGCTTGGCCGCCTGCGCTGCACTTGCCGACGCTGCGGCCCATCCCCTGGTCGGAGCGCCCCGCGGACCCCACGCCTCCCGAGGCCGAATCCGAGCTCAAGTTGGGCGATCTGGGCACGGAGTGGATGGACATGGAGCTCGACAAGACCGAGCCGTGGAGCGTCAATTGGTGGCGCACCGACACCGCGGATTGGATCCACGTCGCCTGCACGCCAGGTCCGGACAAGGCGACCTGGGACATCGCGGCGATCGTGTACGACGGTGAACGGCGGACGAGCACGCAAGCTCGCTTGACCACCTCCGCCGAAGAAAGCGAGCCGCTGCGCTTGCGGACTCCGGGACTGGAGTTCTCGCTCGGCCTGCTCGTCCTCCAGCCGAACGGGGCCGCCAGGTTCGCGATGGCGTGTCGAGCCGGGACGGAGCGTCCGGCGCATGTGTCGACCGAGGAGGCCGCGGCACCCGTCGGGCCCTGGTAGCGGAGCGCGACAATCAGAATCCAGCGGCGTTCTTCGCGAGCATCGCCAGTTCCGCCTGCATCTCGGCCAGGCGCGCGCGTTCCTCCACGACGACCTCCGGGTCGGCGCGCTCGATGAACGCGGCGTTGCCGAGCTTGGCCTCGCAGCTCTTGATGCCCGCCTTGACCTTCTCGGCGCGGCGCACGAGTTGGTCCTTCAGCTTGGCGAGGTCCACCGCCTCGCCCAGCGGCACGACCACCTCGACGCCGCCCACCACGGACACGGCCGAGTTCCTCGGGCGTTCGACGGAGGCGACGACCTGCATCGACTCGAGGTGGGCCAGCGCCTGCGCCGTGCCGGCATGCCGGCCGAGGATGTCTCGTGTCGCCGGCTTGTCGGCGGCGACGATGGAGGCGAGCTTGGCGCGCTCGGCGAGGCCAGCGAGGTTGCGGATCTGGCGCACCGCGCCGACGAGGTCCTGCAGGACCTGCATCTCGCGTTCGGCGGCGTCGTCCACGGCGAGGTTCGCGCCGTCGGGCCAACGATGGTTCATGAGCATCGGCATCGGCCGGCCCAGCGCCTCGTTGAGCGACTTCCAAAGCACTTCCGTCATGTACGGGGTGAATGGGTGCAGCAGCGCCAAGGCGTCCTCGAGCACGCGCACCAGCGTGCCGCGCGCCACCGCGCCCGACGCGCCCGCGTCGCCGAAGCGCGACTTGACGATCTCCACGTACCAGTCGCAGAAGTCGTTCCAAACGAAGCGGTAAAGCGCCGTGGCCGCGTCGTTCATGCGGTATTCGTCAAGAGCGCTTGACACCTCGGCGCGCGCTTGCGCCAAGCGGGAGAGGATCCAGCGGTCCTCCATCGCCAGCGCCGCGCGCCCTGCCTCCGACACCGGATCGAGGCGCTCGCCGGCCAGGTTCAGCAGCACGAAGCGCGCCGCGTTCCAGACCTTGTTGCTGAAGCGGAAGCCCTGCTCGAAGCGGTCGGGCGACAGCTTCACGTCCTGGCCTTCCTTGGTCAGGAGCACGAGGCTGTAGCGCACGGCGTCGGCGCCGTACTTCTCGATCATCTCGATCGGGTCGATGCCGTTGCCGGCCGACTTGCTCATGCGGCGGCCCTTGCCGTCGAGCACCGTGGCATGCACGTTGCAGACGTCGAAGGCGCAGCGCCTGTCCCACGGCACCTGGTCGACGAACTCGTAGCCGGCCATGATCATGCGAGCCACCCACAGGTAGATGATCTCGCGCGCCGTGGAGAGGAACTGCGTCGGGTAGAAGCGCTGCAGGTCCTCGGTCGAGTCGGGCCAGCCCAGCGTGGCGAAGGGCCACAGCCAGCTCGAGGCCCACGTATCGAGCACATCCGGGTCCTGGCGCACGATCGGCTTGCCGGTCTTCGGGTGCGCCGCGCCGATGGCGAGGTCCTCGCGCGAAGCCACCGGCACGCCGTCCTCGTCGTACCACACCGGGATCTGGTGGCCCCACCCCCGCTGGCGGCTGATGCACCAGTCGTGCACGTTCTCGAGCCAGTCGAGGTAGACCTTGGTCCACCTCTCGGGCCGGAAGCGCAGCGTGCCGTCCTTCACGGCGGCGATGGCCGGCTTGGCCAGGGGCTCCATCTTCACGAACCACTGCTCGGAGACGAGCGGCTCGATCACGCTCTTCGAGCGATCGGAGATGGCGACGTTGTGCGTGTAGTCCGCCACCTTGCCGAGCAGTCCCAGCTCGTCGAGCTTCTTCGCCACCGCTTCGCGCGCCTTCTCGCGCGGCATGCCGGCGTAGTCGCCCGCGGCTGCATTCAGGCGCCCGTCCTTCTCGTAGATGTGCACCAAGGGCAGCTTGAAGCGGTTGCCGCGCTCCCAGTCGGCCGGATCGTGCGCCGGCGTGACCTTGACGGCACCCGTGCCAAAGTCGGTCTCGACTTCCTCGTCGAGGATCACCGGGATCTCGCGGCCGACGAGCGGCACCACCAGCGTCGCGTCATGCAGGTGCTTCCAGCGCTCGTCCGCCGGATTCACCGCCACCGCGGTGTCGCCGAACATCGTCTCGGGGCGCGTCGTCGCCACCACGACGAATTCGCCGTCGCGGCCCTTCACCGGGTAGCGCAGCTCGTACAGCTTGTCCTTGCGCGTCTCGTAGTCGATCTCGTCGTCGGAGACCGCCGTCATCAGCACGCAGTCCCAGTTGACGATGCGCGCGCCGCGGTAGATCAGGCCCTTCTCCCACAAGCGCACGAAGCTCTCGCGCACCGCGCGCGACAAGTCGGCGTCCATGGTGAACTTGGTGCGCGTCCAATCGCACGAAGCGCCCAGGCGCCGGTACTGCTCGAGGATGTAGGAGCCGTGCTCCTCCTTCCACTCCCAGATCTTCTGCAGGAAGGCCTCGCGCCCGAGGTCCATGCGCGTCAGCTTCTGCTCCTCGTAAAGCTTGCGCTCGACCACCGCCTGCGTGGCGATGCCCGCGTGATCCGTGCCCGGCACCCACAGGGCCGTCCAGCCGCCCATGCGCTTGTGGCGAATGACGATGTCCTGGATCGTCCCGTTCAGCGCGTGGCCCAGGTGCAGCACGCCGGTCACGGTCGGCGGCGGGATCATGATCGTGAACGTGCGCTCGCCGTCCTTCTTCGGACCGGGAGCGAAGCCGCCCGAGGCTTCCCACTGGCGGTAGATGTCACTCTCGAATTCCGCGGGCGCGTAGCGTGTGGACAGCTCCATGGCGCGACCACTTCAACCGTGGCCGCGCACGCGGTCAAGGCCGCGCGGCCGCGAACGCGGATCGCGGCCCCGTCAACGCACCCGCGCGGTCGCCAACCACGGCAGCAGCGCCATGGCGCGCCCCGCGTCGAGAGCGCAGTCGGCGGGCCGGTCCGCCAGGCCGGCGGCCTCGCGCGTGGTGCGCTCGATGCGCTCGAGCTCCAGCCCCCGCGCGAGCAGCGCGCGCTCGGCGAGCTCCACGCGCGACAAGCGCTCGGGCCCGGCCACGTGCAGGAGGCCGCTCGTCTCCTCGTCCACGAGCTCGACGAGGGCCCGCGCCGCGTCGGCGACATCCAACGGCGTGCGCCACTCGTCCAGGAACAGCCGCGGCCGCTCGCCACGCTCCAAGGCGGCCAGCACGGAGTCCGTCGCGCCGAGGCCGCGACCGAAGGAGTCGCCGCACAAGAGCGGCAGCCGCACCACCAGCGCTCCGGGATGGGCCGCGAGCACCGCTTGCTCCCCCGCCGCCTTGGTCGCTCCGTACGACGAGCACGGCGCAGGCGGATCCTCCTCGCGGAAGCCGCCCGCCCGCGGAGCATGGCGCCCGAAGACCAAGTCGGTCGAGACGTGGACGAAGCGGATGTCGAGGCGCGCGCAAGCCGCGGCCGCCCGTGCCGGCGCCAGCTCGTTCAGTTCCCGCGCCTCGGCCGGTTCGCGTTCGCAGGTGTCGACGCGCGCGAGCGCCGCCGCGCAGAGCAGCGCGCGCGGGCGCAGGAGCAGCAGCACGCGCTCCAGCGCCTTGGTGTCGCGCATGTCGAGCACGAGCCGCGTGCTGCGCGCCAGCCCGGCCGCTTCGGGCAAGTCGTGCGGCCGTCGCGCCGCCAGCACCGCCTCGACGCGCGCGTCGCGCAGCGTGCGCGCGAGCGCCACCCCGAGAAAGCCCGTGGAGCCGATCAACAGCACCGGTCGCATGCGGAAAGGGTAGCCGAGGTGCGTCGCGCGGTCGTCGTCCCCCGCGCGGGAAGCCGGGGCGCCGCATGAACGGCGGCGCGCGGTGGTCTACCCTTGGACGCGCACCCATGGACGCCGCTTCGCGCCGCATCGCCCTCGTCGCCAACCCCGTCTCCGGGCGCGGCCGCGGTGTCGCCGCCTTGCGCGAGTTGGAGACCGAGCTCGTCGCGCGCGGGGCGCAGGTGCAAGCGCTGACCACGACCAAGGCCGGCGAGGCGCGTGGCATGGCCGCTTCCGTCGCGGCCGACACCATCGTGGCCATCGGCGGCGATGGCACGCTGTCCGAAGTCGTCGATGGCGCAGCCGGCCGCGATCTCGCCATCGCGCAGTTCCCGCTTGGAACCGCCAACGTCCTGGCGCTCGACCTCGATCTGCCGCGCCGCGCCGCGCGGACGGCGGACATGGTCCTCGCCGGACGCACGACGCAGCTCGACACGGCGCTGGTCTCCTGCAGCGGCCTCGCCGGTCCGCGACGAGGCTTCCTCGTGCTCGGCGCCGGCTTCGACGGCCATGCGGTGCACGCGCTGGCGCGCGCGCGACGCGGCGCGATCAGCAAGCTGAGCTGGGCGCGCGCCATCCTCGACGCCTTCGGCTCGTGGGAGCCGCGCGAGCTGCGCGCCACCATCCACGGTCCGCATGGCGCGAGCACGCACGCTTGCGAGTCGATCCTCGTCGCCAACTGCGTGCATTACGGCGGCTTCGACGTGCTCGACCGCTCGCGGCGCCTCGACGACGGCTTGTACGAGGTCTACCTGTTCGCGCGCGCCTCGCGCGCGGCCCTCGTGCGCACCGGGCTCGCCGGCGCGTTCTCCCGGCTGCCTGGCGGCGTGGCCACCTTGCTCCGCGCCTCGCGCGTGTCCATCGAATCGGACGGCCCGACGCCGGTGCAGCTCGACGGCGACGCCGCGGGCACGACGCCCGCGACGCTCGAGGTCGACGCGTTGCGCACGCGCCTTGTGGTACCTTGAACCACGCTCGAGAGGCACGCTTGACGACGACGCGCACCATCCAGATCGACGGCCGCCCCCACGGCGGCGGACAGCTCTTCCTGATCGCGGGTCCGTGCGTGCTCGAGTCGCGCGAACTGACCTTCGAGATCGCCGGCAAGCTGGTCGAGCTGTGCCGTCCGCGCGGCGTGCCGCTGGTCTTCAAGGCGAGCTACGACAAGGCCAATCGCTCGTCGATCGCCGGCGCGCGCGGACCGGGCATCGAGCGACTCGATTGGCTGGCCGAGGTGAAGAAGGAGTACTCCGTGCCCGTCCTCACCGACGTGCACGAGTCGGACCAGTGCGCGCTCGTCGCGCGGCATGTCGACGTGCTGCAGATCCCCGCCTTCTTGTGCCGCCAGACGGACCTGCTGGTCGCGGCGGCGAAGACCGGGCGCGCGCTGCACGTGAAGAAGGGCCAATTCCTGGCGCCTTGGGACATGCAGAACGTGGTCAAGAAGGTCGTCGACTCGGGCAACCCGAACGTGATGGTGTGCGAGCGGGGCGCGTCCTTCGGCTACGGCCGCCTCGTCGTCGACATGACCGGCTTCGCGCACATGGCCGCCACCGAGAAGCCCGTGGTGTTCGACGCCACGCACTCGGTGCAGGAGCCCGGGGCGCTCGGCGACCGCACCGGCGGCGACCGCAGCAAGGTGCCGGCGCTGGCGCGCGCCGCCGTGGCCACCGGCCATGTCGACGGTGTGTTCTTCGAGACCCACCCCGAGCCCGACTGCTCGCCCAGCGACGGGCCGAACATGATCAAGCTCTCCGACTTCGAACGCGTGCTCGACGGCGTCTTGGCCGTGCACGCCGCGGCGCGCAAGCACGTCTAGCGGCGCCGCGCGCCAAGCCGACCGGCGTGCTCGGTTGTCGTCGAGCTCGGTTGTCGTCGAGCTCGGTTGTCGTCGAGCTCGGTTGTCGTCGAGCTCGGTTGTCGTCGAACTCAGCCCTGGAAGGGTCGGCCGTCGGCATCGACCGTGGTGGTGCAAGCCTCGGCGATGCCCCAGATCCACACGAAAAGGAGCAGCGGCGCCCCCACGCCGCAGCACACGACGCTGCCGATCAAGCCTGTGCACCACAGCGCCAACTGCAACACTGCGCGACTCATGTAGCCGGCGTAGAAGTTGTGCACGCCGAAGCCGAGCAGCACTGCGAACAGGATGTAGGCGACGCGCGACTTGCGCTCCACCAAGGGCTCGCCGTGGACGGGCGGGAAGGCCACGGACACGGGTCGCGGCGCGAGCGGAGGTGGCGTCGCCGAAGATGGCGTGGAGCCGAGCGCGGCGGCTAGGCGAGTCGAGCGCAAAGGCTCCCAGTCCGCCATGCCCTCCGTCCAGACCAAGACGTCGAGCGGCAGCGCGCCCGAGCGCGCCAAGGCCACGAGTTCCGCCTCGCCGACGGGGCCGCGCTGCTCGCCGCCCTGCACGTAATGCCATGTCGCCATGCGCGTGTCCTTCAATGTCCTCCACCCGCCTTCTTCGGACGGGCGTTCCACACGCGCGTGCAGAACAAGAGTCCCACGACCGCGACCGGCAGCATGTAGAGCGGCCACACAAGCCAGTTCTGCGGGTCCTTGGCCGCCTCGCCCTTGGGCAGCGCCACGGCGTACAAGGCGCCTTGCGCCGCGCTGCCGAGGTAGACGAAGCCATCGATGACTCCAGTCACCACGCCCGCGTTCTTGCTGCCGCCGAAGTCCGCGGTGGCGGTGCCCGACAGCATGCCGTGCACGCCGATCACGCACAGGCTCATCAAGACGATCGACCAGCCGACCCCGGGCGTGCCGAGCAGGAAGTAGCAGCCGATCGCGCCGACCAAGAGCCCGGCGTACAAGATCGACGCGACCGGACCGCGCCGCGAGCCGAAGACATGGTCCGAGATCGTGCCGGCGAAGACGCCGCCGAGGATGCCGGCGATGCATAGGAGCATGCCCCAGTTCTCGTAGACGAAGCTGTGGTCCTGCTCGATGGCCACCGCGTAGGGCCGGTACTGCTTCATCACCGCTTGGCGCAGGAAGCCCGAGCAGAACTCGATGGCGATCAGGATCCAGATCACCGGTTGCGAGAACAGGTGGCGCACCACCTTGGAAAGCGGATCCGGATGCAGCTGGCCGCTGGTGGCGTCGCCGGTGTCGAAGTCGCGCAGGCCCGCGTGGGCTGGCGAGTCGCGGATGATGCTCCAGGCCAACACGAACATCGCCGCCAGGACCGCGGCCGGCACCCAGAACGGCGCGACCACGCCCACGCCACGCAGCAGCATCAGCGACCAGTCGTAGCTGAAGTACAGGCCGAGCGAGATCAGGATGCCGAACAGCCCGCCCAGCACGCCGCGTTCGCGCACGTGGAACCAGTGCGCGTTGACCTTGACGATCGAGACGGCGCCGAAGGATTGGAAGTACATGTTCAAGGCGTTGAGCACCTTGAGCGACGCCAGAAGTTCGGCGGAGCCGGACTGCTCGCGCGCGGCGAAGGCCAGCGCCATGCCGGCGTTGCAAGCCGCCGAGCCGCCCACGGCGATCAAGATCGTGGCGCGACCACCCCATCGGTCGGTCAACGGCCCGTTGACGAGGAACGCCAGTCCGTACGTCAGGAGGCCGATGGCGTCGATCTGGTTGAACTGCGCGCGCGAGAGGATGCCGGCCCTGTCGAGTTCCCCGGCGATGCCCGACAAGTTGTAGCGGCCGAAGTACAAGAGCGAGTACGCGAGCCCCAGCACGATCCAGTTCCAGCGCCGGCGCTTGACGAATCGATCCTCGTGGCCGAGTTGCACCTTGGGCAGCCGCGACACGACCACGGCGACGGCGACCAGGAGCAGCAGGATGGGGAGCAACTTCTCGAGCCAGGGGGGCATGCGAGGAGGCTAACCGCCCCGACGCTCGCGTGGCAAAGGAAGCGCGCGAACCGACAGGTGGTGCGAGCGGATGCGACCGCCGCTACATTCACCACCCCATGGGTGCGCACCGCCTGCACGAGGTCCTCGCCAAGATCGACTCCGCCTGCGCCGCCGGCCGTCTGCCGATCGTGGTCTTCGACCTCGACTCGACGCTCTTCACGACGGCGCCGCGCAACTTGAAGATCCTGCAGGCCTACGCCCACGCACATGGCGTGCGCTGGCCGGGACTCGCGGAGGTCGTCGCGCGCCTTTCCTGCGACGACATGGGCTGGAACATCCACGAGGACCTGCGTCGCTTCGGCGTGTCGGACCAGGCCCTGCTCGACGAGGTCAAGGCCTTCTGGTTCGAGCGCTTCTTCACCGACGAGTGGCTGCTCGTGGACGAGCCCGTGCCCGGCGCGCCCGAGTTCGCGCTGGCCTGCCACGCGCGCGGTGCGCTCCTGTACTACCTCACCGGGCGGCACGTGGGCGGCATGGAGATCGGCACGGTGCGTTCGCTGCGCCAATGCGGCTTCCCCTTCTGGCGCGGCCGCTGCGTGCTGCACTTGAAGCCCTCGTTCGAGATGGGCGACGCCGCCTTCAAGGACGACGCGGTGCACGACATCCGCTCCTACAAGGGTGAAATCGTGGCGACTTTCGAGAACGAGCCGGGCAACGCAAACATGTTCTCGAGGGCCTTCCCGGAGGCCCTGCACTTCCTGCTCGACACCATCCATTCGCCCGGCGCGCCGGCGCCGGACGCGAAGCTCGTGCACATCGACGACTTCCGCCACGGCTGACACAGCGGGAATTTCCTTCCACCACGAAGGAAATTCACTGTCCAGCGCACTTGACACGCGGCCGCACTTACGTCAATTTCGCGCTTGAAAACAAGCCATTTGAAGCAAGACGCATTTGACAAACACAGGCACGGCGAGTAGTCTGTTGCGCCTCGAACGACGAAACGACAAGGGCACACCGGTTGGAAGGCCGGGTCGCAAAGCCAGGGGCCCCATCCCGCGTCTTGCACGCGGAAGGGCAGCCCAGCCGCCGAAGTCGTCGCTCCTACCTGGAACGTCGTCGCAGGGGCAGACGGGACCAAAGTCCCGCCTCGGGTGATGACGGCCGGGTTGGAGCGTCTCGCGACTCTCCCTCCCTCGCCCCGCTGCGTCGCGCCGCTCAAAGGGCGCGGCGCAGCGGACCCTCTCCCGCGGCGCGACGCGCGTCCCACAGCGGACGAAACCAAGCGAGACCAGGCACATGAGAGGGAGCATGACATCGAACCAAGTCGTTGCGACGCGCTGGGCAGGCGCAGGCGCCGACGAGTTCGCGCCGACCCTCGCCGAGCTCGTCCGCCCCTCCAACCGCGTGGCTGGCGACGCCGCCGCGCGGACGGGTTGGAAGCTCTTGGAAGATGCACCCCGCGGCCGTGCCGCCGTGGGGCCTGGCATCGCGGCCATGGGACGGGGACCCCTTGGTCGCGTGGGTGGAGGAGGTCGGTCGCGCAGCATCTCGTGGGGACGGATGCTGCCGGCCGCGAACGAAGGGGCCTTGGCGGTCGTCGTGGGGACGCGACCGCGCAGCAGCCCCTTCCCCGACCGCGGCGCCTTGCGCGTCGCCATCGCGATGGGGACGAAGACGGGAATTCCCGCCTTCCAGCGATCGATCCTGCCGCGCCACTAGGCGTTGGCTGGAGTCGGGATCCTTGGCAGGAGCTCGGGGCCGCGCCCCGGGCTCCTGCTCTTTCCATGGCGCTGCGCCTTCCACGCTCGAGCGGCAAGCAAGCCGCGCCCAGCCGGCCCGCTTGGCTCGGCCCTCTCAGCCGAGCCCTTCAGCCAGCACTGCTCGACAAGCGCTCGCGCAAGCGCGCAAGGACCTGCATGTGGATCTTGCAGACGCGCGACTCGGACAGGGACAGCAGCTCGCCGATCTCGCGCATCGCGAGGTTCTCCCAGTAGCGCAAGTACACCACTTGGTACTCGACCTCCGACAGTCGCTGGGCGACGAGTCCGAGGATCTCCACGCGCGTGAGGTCGTCGAAGGGGCTGGACGCGTTCTCGTCGGCCACGCGGTCGAGGGCGGTGGGCGCATCCTCGCCTTCCTCGTCGACCCAGGCCGCCTGCGGGCCGTCGACCAGCGCCGCGCCGAAGAACTGGCGGTACTCGGCCACGGGCATGCCCATGTCGAGGGCGACCTCTTCGTCGGAGGGCTCGCGCTCGAACTCGGCGCGCAAGCGCTCGAGCACGCGTCGCCGCTGCTCGAGGCGCGCGCGCACGGGCCGCGGCACCCAATCCAAGTGGCGCAACTCGTCGATCAACGCCCCGCGCACGCGCAAGTCGCAGTAACTTTCGAACGGCACGCCCCGCTCGTGGTCGTAGCCTTCGATCGCTTGCATCAGGCCGACCTGCGAAGCGGTCTCCAGATCGCCACGATCGACGGTCGGCGGCAGGCGCATGGCGAAACGGCGCACGATGTCGAGCGCGAACGGCCTGTAGTGCTCCACCAGCGCATTGCGCTCGTCTTCGCCTCCGCGCTTGCGCCACGCCCGCCACAAACTCGTCACCGGATCGACCGCCTTGCGCCGCACCGGCGCAAGCACGCCGCCAGCACCACCTTCGCCAGCACCACCTTCGACGGCGGCACGTGCGGGCGCGGCGCGCTTCGCTCCGGCATGGCCGGGCGCGAGCTGGGATGAGCGCACGGAACTTGGCGTTCTTTGCATGCGGTGTCCGCGCTGGCGAGAGAGGCGCTCGCGCGGTTGCCGGGTGCATGAGGCGCAATGCGCGTGGTGGTTGCAAGAGGCAAGTGGAGCAGTCTCGGGGATGAACTTGCGCTGCGCGTCTGCTTGCTCGTGCGCGCTGCGCCTGATGTCGCTCGTGCATCTCGCGCTCGGAACGACGCCACGAGCGTGGATCACGCCATCGACGAACGAACGCCTGGTCCACCGCGCACCAACCCGCGCGCGAGTCCCATCGGGAATGAACGCGCGACAACTTGGTGGCGTGGCGAGTCGATGGATCGCGCCGCGCGAATCACGCGCGACGAGAGGCGTCGGCTTGCAGATCAGCCGTCGTGTTCCCCCGCATCAACCCCGTGCCCGAGCGCCTTCATGACCGCGGCTTCCGCTTTGCGCATCGCCGCGCGCTCGGCCGGGCGATGGTCGTCGAGCCCGCACAGGTGCAGCACCCCGTGCACGATGTACAGGACCAGTTCCCGCCGCGCCGGAACGCCTCTTTCAGCCGCGACGCGGCGAGCATGCCGTGCGCCGACGACCAGTTCGGCTTCGGGGCCGTCGTCGGCGAGCGGGTCCGCCCCGGAGCGGGACGAGGCGCGCAGCCGGGAGGGGGCGGGACGCAGGTCGAAGGTGATGACATCGGTGACAGCAGGGTCGCCCAACCACTCGCCATGCAGCCGAGCGATCTCGCGGTCGCCGACGAAGGCGATCGAGAGGCGGCGCAACTTGCTGCGGCGCAGGCGCAGGGTCGCAGCCACCGCTGCGCGCACGACGCGCGCTGACACCCACGGCTTGGCTCCGCGCCAAGCGATGTGCACCTCGAGCCCGGCGAGCGCAGGGCGCGCGACGGCCTTGGCGCGGCGGGGCGCGCGCGGTTTCATCCGTCGCGGCGGGGCTCGTCGCGGCGAGGCTCGTCACGACGCGCAGGCGCCTCGTAGGCGCGCACGATGGCCTCGACCAGCGGGTGGCGCACGATGTCCTCGCGCGCGAACTCGACCAGGCCCACGTCCTTCCAACCGCGCAGTCGCGCCACCGCGTCGGCGAGGCCCGAGCGCGAACGCTCTTCGAGGTCGGTCTGCGTCGGGTCGCCGGTGACCACCATGCGCGAGCCTTCGACCAGACGCGTGAGGAACATCTTCATCTGCGGCACCGTGGCGTTCTGGCCTTCGTCGAGCACCACGAAGGCGTTGGCCAGCGTCCGACCGCGCATGAAGGCCAATGGCGCGACTTCGATGATGCCGTGCTCCTCCATGCGTTGGACATCCTCGAAGCCGAGCATGTCGTAGAACGCGTCGTACAAGGGACGCGTGTACGGATTCAGCTTCTGCTGCACGTCGCCGGGCAGGAAGCCGAGGCGCTCACCCGCTTCGACGACCGGACGCGTCAGGACGATGCGACGCACGGCTCCGGTGCGCAACGCCTTCACCGCCGCCGCCACGGCGAGGTAGGTCTTGCCTGTGCCAGCCGGACCGATGCCGAAGGTCAGCGGGCACTTCTCGAGCAGCTCGAGGTAGCGGCGCTGGTTCTCGCTGCGCGCCACCACGGGGCTCTGGCGCAGCATCGTCGGCTGGGGCGGCGGCGTCGTCGGCGCGCGCAGCTTGGGATCCTCGCCGCCCTTGACGAGGCGATAGGGCGGAACGACCCGTCCGCGCAGCGGCGCAGGCAATGACGCGGGCGCGGCGACCGTGTTGCCCGCGCCAGCGCCGTTCTCCTGGCCGAGGATGATCGACTCGACCTCGGCCGTGGCGAGTTCGCGCCCCTTGCGCGACTTGCCGAGCAGGTGCTCGATGCGACGGCGCGCCTCCTGCACCGCCTCGTCGGCGCCCTTGATCCTCAGGTTGCCCTTGCGCGTGTAGATCTCGATGTCGAGGTCCTGCCGCAGCAGCTTGGCGTAGCGGTCGTACGGCCCGAGGACGAGGATCGCCTCGTCGTGCGAGCGCAGGGGGATGGTGGTTTCCGTCGGATTCAGGGGGCCAAGCTCCGGCTCGCGGTCTTGGGACGATGATGCACCCATGGCTTCCGATCCGTCAAGCCAAGGCGCGGATCATGGCGCACCTTGGAACGCGAAAGGCCAGCACAAGACCGCCATCGGGACGGTCAGCAACAGGCTGTCGACCTGGTCGAACAAGCCGCCGGAAGGCCCGAACCAACCCGAGCTGTCCTTCACGCCTGCTTTGCGCTTGGCATGCGACTCGAGCAAGTCCCCCGCCTGCGCAGCGAGGTTGATGGCCACGGCCGCCAAGGCGACGCCGATGGTCCCATGCCGCGCCGCGGGCGCGAGGCCCGCCAGGTGCAGCGCCACGACGACAGCCACGCAACCGACGAGCGAAGCGACGCAGCCCGCCACCGTCTTGCCCGGCGAGAGCCGCGGGAAGGGATGCCGCTTCCCGATGGCGCCGCCGACGTAGTAGCCGAAGGTGTCGCCCACCTTGGATGCCACGAGCAGCAGGACGAGGCCCGCGAGGCCGTGGGCCTGGCGCAAGCCCTCGAGCGCGAAGAGCGGTGGCACGATCCACGCGGCGAGGAGCCCGACGAACAAGGCCCGTCGGCGCATGTCGGCGCGCGACCACGAGCAGAGCGCCGTGCCGACCACCACGACGCCCATGACGAGCGCGCTGAAGCGCAGGCCCGCGTCGCCGTGGTGCGCTTCGGCCAACTGCCAGGCCAGCAGCGCGCCGACCCCGACCATGGCGCAGGCACGGGCCGTCGCGCGCGGGAACCATGCGGCGCGCCGCGACTGGATCGAATGCGCGGCCAGCGCGACGAGACCGGCGAAGGCCGCGTCGCGACCATAGTTGGGGGGCAACACTCCATTGGCCGCGTCGGGGAACTCGCCCGCGTGCGCGGCCACGATGGCGCGCGCCTCGAGCTGCGCCTGCGACAAGAGCGCCGCGGCGAAGGTCGCCAAGGCCAACGGCGGCAACAAGTCGACCAGCGCGAAGCTGCCCATGCGCGAGACTTCGAAGCACAGGCACAAGACCACGAGGAGCGCCGCCAACGGCACGACGCGCGGCTCCGACTGCGACCACCACAAGAGCCCGCCCAAGGCGCCCGCCAAGGCGCCGCCCGAAAGGGTGCGCCGCAGGATCTTCCGCGCCTTGCCAGGCGCCGCGCGCGTGCTCGCATCCATGGTCAACGCGTGCCCTTGGCGGAGGCTGGGTCGCGCGGCGGTGTGCTGTCGGATGCGAGTCCGCTCCTGGTGTCCGATGCGAGTCCGCCCTGCGCGTCCGACTCCTTCCGCGCCTGCTTGTCGGGCGCGAGGCCCCCGTACTTGCGCGTGCGCACCGCGTACGCTCGCAGCGCAGCGTGGAGCTCCTCGCGGCCGAACTCCGGCCAGCAAGCCTCCACCACGTGCAACTCCGTGTACGAGCTCTGCCACAAGAGGAAGTTCGACAAGCGCAACTCCCCCGCCGTGCGGATCAAGAGGTCGGGATCGGGGGTGGTCGAGTCGTACAGGTACGCGCGCAGCGTCTCCTCGTCGGCGCGCGACGGATCGACTCTTCCAGCCTGCACGTCGGCGCCATAGCGCTTGAGCGCGTCGGCGATCTCGCTGCGCGAGCCGTAGGAGAGCGCCAAGCGCAGCAGCATGCCGTCGTTCGCCGCCGTCTGGGCCTCCGCGGCGCGCAACTCGCGCAGCGGAGCGGCGGGCAGGTCCTCGACGCGACCAAGCCCGCGCAGCCGCACGCGGTTCTCCATCAGGGTCGGCCGCTCGTCGACGAGGAAGCGCTCGAGCATGCCCATCAAGAAGCGGATCTCGTGCTCGGGGCGCTTCCAGTTCTCGACCGAGAACGCGTACAGGGTCAGGCTCTCGACGCCGAGCTGGGCGCACTCGGTGACGATGGCGCTCACGGCGGCGACGCCCTTCTCGTGGCCGAAGACGCGCTTGAAGCCCTGCTTCTGCGCCCAGCGCCCGTTGCCGTCCATGATCACCGCGATGTGCGCGGGAAAGGGACCGCCGAAGTCGGGACGCTCGGGGGCGCGCGCCATGGCTCAGGTGCGCTGCACGGCCGCCGCCGGACGCCGCGCCAACCCCAAGCTGGCGCGACGGTCGATGATCTGGTCGCGCTCGGGGCCGACGGAGACCATCGCCACCTTGGCGCGGCAGGCGGACTCCAGCCACGCGATGTAGTCGCGCGCGGCCTTGGGCAGATCCTCGAAGCGCCGCACGCCCGTGATGTCCTCGCTCCAACCCGCATGGCGCGTGTAGACCGGCTGCAGTTCGTCGAAGGCCGCCAACTCCGCCGGCCAATCCGGCACGCGCCGTCCCGCGGCCTCGTAGGCCTCGGCCGCGCGGATCTCTTCGAAGCCCGACAGCACGTCGAGGTTCGTGACGATCAACTCCTCCGCGCCGCTGATCTCCAACGCATGGCGCACCGCCACCGCGTCGAACCAGCCGCAACG